>Ga0209066_10003755_pt1 | contig 17105 bp, 16 predicted proteins | sample All_14_2_FD_187198 | JGI IMG/M metagenome (GOLD analysis project Ga0209066, IMG submission 187198) | Freshwater microbial communities in response to fracking from Pennsylvania, USA - Allegheny Zone_MetaG_DW_15 (SPAdes) (version 2) ... | reverse complement strand
TCTGAACGATGATTCGGCCTCGGCCGACCATGGTCTGTGCCAAGGTGCCGCTCACCGACAAGTCTTTGACCCTGTACAGCTCGACAGACTCAATTTGCTTCACGAAGATGCCCGACTGTTCGACCAGTCGCTGGTTGGTCAGCGTGTAGCAGTGATTGGCTGTCCTCAGGTAGCGATACAAGGCATAGAAGACGGGCAGCACCAACCAGAACGTCAGAACAGCCAAGAAAAAGATGTGGGCGTTGGTGACCTGGCCTTCAGACGCACTCCAGAGTTCACCGACTTCTTCGGTGCCGCCATTTCCCCGTGGAAGGGCCATGTCGTCCTGGATAGCAGCTGCGTTGGCGACAGGGAAGGGTGTGGTCATTGTTGGGGCGACATGAAACTTCGACGCCCTTGAATCTATCGGGGCGTGCTTCATTCGGCATCCCGAAACCTGCCATTTCGCGGGCAGGTTTCGCCTTGACAGGGGTGGCCGAAAGTGGCAAGAAAATCCAACTGAATGAACGGTTGGCTTTTCGGATTGGCAACGATCAAGCCAACGGCGCGCAGCCGGTACAGCCGATGTTCAGTGCAAGGGGCGGGACGCAGAGGTGGCTCAAGTGAGCAACGGCATTTTCTGGGTGTTTGACAGGTATTTCGCGGGCTACGAGTACCCGTACCTGATGCAGGACGCAGTCCCGAGCGGCCCGTCAACGCTTTCGCTTACCTCGGTCCGGATCAGGTGTCGACATCAGCAGGTGGGCAGGGTACTGCCGCATGAAATCCTTCAACCTCTCCGGTGTCGCGGTCAGCCACTCGTCGTACTGGTGCTCGTGCAGGATCACGACCATGCGCTTCTCGTCCCCGGGCTTGTGGAAGTGCTTGAACAACTCGTGATCGTCGGCATTGACGGTGAGCATGGTGAAGGTCAGCAATTCCTCGCCAGTGGCCTTGCGGTTGCTGGCCCACAAGCCGGCGATACCCATGGGCAAACCGTCCTTGCGTTGAATCCTCGTGGGCACAGCGCTCCCACCCCGCCAGTCGGGCTCATAGATCCTTTCGACCGGAACAATGCAGTGCTGTCCATGGCGCCACGCATCCCTGAAACTGGGCTTCTCAGCGACGGTTTCTGACCTGGCGTTGTACAAGCGCTTGCCGAAGGTCACTTCACCCGCCCAGTGCGGGACCAATCCAAACAGACCCACCATCGCTTCGCGTGCAGACACAGCGTCATCGCCGACATCCGCATGGGGATGGCGCCGGACGAAGGGCGCCTCGTAGGTCGGCCAGACATCCGTTCGCAAGTTGACCCCAGGTGGTAACTCCACCCCGTAGTGCAAGCGCAGGCGCTCGGTGCTGGTGACAGCGTCGTAGTTGGAACACATGAGGGGCATTCTGGTCGGAAACCGGTCCCAGCCTTATACTGGATAAATGAACAGTATTTACACCAGATCAGCGCCCCAGCTCCTGGCGGCCACCCCGCTGGTGCTGCCCATGTCGGAGAGTCGCGTACATGCAGGATTCCCGTCGCCTGCAGAAGACTTTGCGGTCAACCGGCTGGACCTGACGCAGATTCTGATCACCCATCCTCAGGCGACCTACATATGGAAAGTGACTGGCGAATCGATGCAAGGCCTGGGCATCGATGATGGGGACCTGCTGTTGGTCAACCGTGCGCTCAGGGCTTTACACGATGACATTGTGGTGGCCACAGTCGACGGGGAATTCACACTCAAGCAGTTGCACCAGCGCCCCGGGCCAATGCGCCTCAAGGCCGGGAATCCGTCCTTCCCGGACATCCTTCCCAAGGACGGCCAGATCATTGAGATATGGGGTGTGGCCACGAGCAGCATCAAACGCTTTGTGGTCTCAGGTCGCACCCGATGAGTGGGAATCCGCTATGTACGCGCTGGTTGATGGCAACAACTTCTATGTGTCCTGCGAAAGGGTGTTTCAGCCCAGCTTGAACGGCCGGCCGGTGATCGTCCTTTCCAACAACGATGGCTGTGCCATCGCTCGCAGCAACGAGGCCAAGGAACTGGGCATCAAGATGGGCGCACCCTGGTTCCAGATTCGGCACCTGGAGCGGGAAGCCGGGCTGGTGGCCCTGTCGGCCAACTTCACGCTCTATGGCGACATGAGCGACCGCATGATGAGCCTGGCCGCCGGGCTAGGGCCGACCCAGGAGATCTACTCCATCGACGAGAGCTTCATCGGCTTGCAGGGGGTGCGCGGTGACCTGGTGGGCCGGTCACACAAAATCCGCAGCCGCATTCTTCAGTGGACCGGCATCCCCACCTGCATTGGCATCGCCCCCACCAAGACCCTGGCCAAGCTGGCAAACCACATCGGCAAGACGGCTGAGCGCAAACCTGGCAGCTACCCGCAAGAACTCGCGCAGATTTGCAATCTTGCGGCCTTGCCAGCCCAGGACCTGGATGACGTGCTCGCTGCTACCGGGGTAGGGGAGGTCTGGGGTGTGGGGCCCCGCATCGCCAAACAGTTGCAAGAGGGCGGTATCAAGACCGTGCTGGACCTCACCCGCATGGACCCGGCCACAGCTCGCCGGGGCTGGAGTGTCACGCTGGAGAAAACCGTTCGCGAACTGCAAGGGCTGCCCTGCATCGAGCTGGACGATGCGCCAGGGCCCAAACAGCAGATCGCCTGTACCCGCTCATTCGGGAAACCCATGCACGAGCTGAGGCCATTGGTTGAAGCCGTGACCGAGTTTGCCGGGCGGGCTGCTGAGAAGCTGCGCAAACAGCACAGCTTGGCGACCGAGCTGCTGGTCTTCATGCACACCTCCCCGCACCGCCCAGGGGCGCAATGCTCACGCAGCGTGGTGGTGCCGCTGCGAAGGCCTACTGACGACACCCTGGCGCTGGCCCAAGCTGCGGCGGATGGCATGCGCTACATGTACGTGCCGGGCTATCGATTCATCAAGGCAGGGGTGATGCTGATGGACTTGCAACCAGCGGGATTCCTGCAGCGGGAGCTGGATCTTGAGCCAGCAACACATGAAGACAAGAGCACACCACGTGATCGTTCCAGACTGATGACGGCGATGGACGCCATCAATGGACGCTACGGCAAAGGGACCGTGCATTCGGCGGCCACGGGGCAGGCGGGGCCAAAGCGGGAATGGGGGATGAAGCAGGAGCGGCGGACACCGCAGTACACGACGCGGCTGGAGGATGTGCCGGTGGTGAGGGCGTGAACTGTGAACTTCAGGTCCCGACAAGGAGAGGCTGTCCACTCTGCCACAACCTAGGTCGGGTGAAGGCTGGTTGCGGCCAGTGGGAGCTCGGCTGTCCAACGACAGCTTCAAACGGGACCGGCCGTTCAGCCCGCGGTACCCACGAACCGACAATCACCCGTTGATTGTTCCTATGTCCTCGAATTCGGCCTCTCCGGGTAGAGCGGACGATCTGGGCACACAACTCCACACCTTAGACTTACCAGATGTCCGCTGATCGAATCGTGTACTGTCTTGAGCGTGTCTCTGATTACAGAGACTTCGAGCGCCTTTGTTCAGCTATCCTGGCTGGAACCGATTACCCGGGCATTGACCCGTTGGGCGGCACCGGCGATGGCGGGCGTGACGCCATTATCAGAACCGACGCGTCCGGCCGGCGCATCGTTTTCGCTTATACCGTTCGCGGGGACTGGGAAACTAAGCTAAAGAGCGACTGCAAGAGGGTCCAGGAGCTTGACCACAATCCCAGCATATTCGTGTTCGTCTGCACCGAAGCGATGAACGCTGTAGACAAAGACCGCGCTCACGAGTTGGTCTCCAAGAAGTTCGGCTGGACCCTCGACCTATACGACCTTGAGCGGCTGCGCGTGCAACTGGTCAGTCCGCAGCGGCATCTACTGGCCCAGCATCCCAGCATCTTCACACCCCCTTTCTTTCCACAGGCAGGTGGACAGTCGCTGGCAGAAAGCAGGGACACCATCCTCATTGATCACGTCGATGCGGACCATGCGTTAGCCACGTGGTTGTCGCGTCGACTGACACTGTCCGGCTACCGGACGTGGTGTCGAGGCACCGCGCCCCTGGCCGGCGAGGACCCCGACGCAAGCGTTCGGAAGCTCATCGAGCTTCGGGGCTGCCAGTATCTGCCGGTGGTTTCCAAAGCGAGCCTCGCCGACGCACTGTTCCTCGAGCGCTGCGCTCTTGCTGCCGCCAAAGAGTCGTTCGTGCTGCCCTGCAGTTGCATCTCGGGCTTGAACCCGCTCCTTCCGTCAAGGATGAAGTCAGTGGCAGCGGCGTACTTTGGCGGATCATGGAGCGACGGGCTCAGTCAAACGCTTGCACGGCTGGCGACCTTCGGTATTCGCCCAGACCTTGAGGGGGAACTCGGAAAGCAGATCGCGCTACGGGACTACCTTCCCAGTCGTGTCACGGTCGCAAAGCCCGAGCCGGTCTACGCGAACCTGTTTTCGCTGCACCTTCCATCGGCGATGCTCATCACGGACCTTACTCGATCCCTGACGGAAGCCGAGACGAACGATTTGCGCGGCCGATGGGCGTTCGTCGAACTGATCCCAGGTCGACTGGTCTCCTTCAGCCCACACCCGCCGGGCAGCCTCCCTTTGCGTGACCACCGCAAGCCCCAAGCGTTCTCCTGGTCGGACTTCTCACACAGAGAGGGGAAGCCGACAGAAGACCTGGTCAAGGAGCTCGTTAGACGCAGCCTTGATGTCGCTTGTATACAGAAGGGCTTGCAGTATTGCGCCGACCGTAAGGTCTTCTTCTTTCCAGAACGCAAAGACGGCGAATGGAATCAATCCTTCCGGCATGTCGACGACCGACCGACCCGGGTTCAACTGACAGGCGAGCGCAACAAAACTCGCGGCGACACCGTCCAGACAACGCTATACCAGCTAGCGCCTCGCTTTCGCCCGCAGCGAGAGGCGGACGGCACGTGGGTTGTCGTTCTGAATATCTATGTCCGAGTGACCGATGCCAACGGCAAGTTGTTTGAGGGCAAAGAGATAGCTAGGCGCCGCAAGGCTGTCACCAAGGGGTGGTGGAACAATCATTTCCTGGCCCGCATGCTTGGAATCATTCAGGCGCTGGAAACCCGCACGGGTCATATCGAGGTAGGGGAAGGAGAGCGAGCAGTCGTCGTCGACACCGCTCCCATGTGCTGGCAGTGCCCAGTCGGTCTGGATGTCGAGGCGTTGTCCCGACAGGCAGACCTCGGCGAAGAACTGGCGGCGTTCCGCACGCATGATGACGAAGAAGAAGATGACGCCGCATCGTCGGCGACGGAGGCCCCAGCGGTATGAAGAACGTGTTCCACTTCCTTGGCGAGCCACTTCTCGAGTTTGGCGATGGACAGACAGCGGAAGACCCACATGACGGGCTGGCACTCTTTGGGCCTGCGGAGCCGCGCAGTCAACTCCCAGACAACATTGTCATTGGCACCGAAAAGGGCGTCGCGTCATGGAAACAGTGGTGCGCCGCATTGAACGAGCCAGCGGCTTGTATCGATCCGAGTCGGCACCGAGCTTGGCCGCCGTTTCCTGGCTTTGATGTCGCCTTTGGTGCCAAGTGGCCGTCACCGATTCGCAGCTACGTCGTGGACGGGACCAAGCTGTCTGAGGCATCGCGCAAGGCCGACAAGCACGACCGCTCTTTCGAGGTGACGAACCTCTACATGGAGCAGCTCGACCGGCTCGGCAAGCTGGATTCACGTCCGGCCCTAGCCATCTGCATTGTCCCCGACGAGGTGTTCGAGAACTGCCGCCCCAACTCGACCGTATCTCGGGCTAAGCGCAGTGACGAGCCCCGCAGCAAAGACGAAGTTGCGTTCCTCAAGAGAGCCCTGACCAACCGGGACTCGGGTCAAGGCGGGCTCTTCGAAGACAACGACCCGCACGTATCGGCGGTGCTCGAAGGCATGGAGGCCTTCGAGGAAGCGCGAGGCTATTCGCCCGACTTCCGGCGACAGCTCAAGGGCCGGATGATGGGTCACGAGTTGCCTGTTCAAATCATCAAGGAGTCAACGCTGCTCATAACGGCTCAGGTCCGCAACGGCGAGAAGGGAACTAACCCGTTATCCGACCGGCTGTGGAACTTCGGTACGGCCATCTTCTACAAGTGCGGCGCCAAACCGTGGAAAACGCCATGGGCCCGTGAAGGTGTCTGCTACGTTGGCCTGGCCTACAAGCTGGCCGAGGATGAGCGCACAGCGTGCTGCGCGGCCCAGATGTTCCTGGACAGCGGAGACGGTGTCGTCTTTGTTGGTGAGTTCGGCCCGTGGTATTCGGCAAAAAACGGAGAGTTCCACCTACCGCCCGACAAGGCTGAGGCCTTGCTTCGGGGAACGGTAGCGACCTACCAAGAGCAAGACGGCCGGCCGCTGAAGGAAATCTTCCTGCATTCGAGGTCCGGTATAAGCGCCGATGAGTATCGCGGGTTTCAACGAGCGCTGCCTGAGGGCGTCAAGCTGGTGGCCATCCGTGTCCGTCAGGACAGAGGTGGCATGCGGCTCTTTCGCCACGACGAACATCCCGAGGCTGCGCAGCGGGGCAAGCATCCTGTTCAACGTGGCGTGTTTTGGCAGCGAACTGCACGTCACGGGCTCTTGTACACGAACGGCTTCAAACCGCGAATCGCGACCTATGACGGCTTCGAAGTACCAGTGCCGTTGTCCATTTCCATCCAGCACGGCGATGGCGACATCCTTCAGGTGGCCAAGGACATCCTTGGGCTGACAAAGCTGAACTACAACTCATGCCAGCTCGGCGAAGGACGCCCCATCACGGTCAAGTATTCAGACCGAGTTGGAGAGATATTACTGGCCAACCCTGGCCTCACATCAGACAAGTGGCGGCACAACTTCAAGTACTACGCCTGATCAGCAGAACTAATGACGAAGGGAACGCAAACCAAGAGGTGTTTCCACTTCGTGCCGAAGGTCTACCTGCGCTCCTTTGTTGACGACTGCGGTCGCGTCTTGGTTTATCGCAAAGACGAGCGCACCAAGGTACTGCAGGTGGACACAGATGCGATGGGGTTTGAGCGCTACTCAGCCTGATCGACCGACTAAAGGTTTCGGTACAGGCACGGACTGTTTCCAGGCAGGGAGTTCATTGCTCAAGGCCTTAGAGTCCGCAAAAATCATCCTCGTTGGGACTTCATCCCGGCCGACGCCGAACTTGTCCACGGTTTCGTCTACGAGCCAAGAATGCGACTCCGACACGCGCGGCACAAGGTAGTGGACGTAGAGCGCAGCGATCCGCGACTCTGACCGGAACTCCAGGATGGCTTCTCTATTGCGTTCCCTGCGAAGGTCGGAGGACTCACATCCCACCTCAGCATCCATCGCCAGATGGATGATGCCGATGCCGGCGGACTGCACTTGCTTTTCCGCTTCAACCAATCTGTTCTTGACATGTCGAGCCTTCTTTGCGATGGCATCCGGCGCGACGCATTGCCAGGTCACAACAGACGCGTAGTGCACGTCTTCCAAGTAACGCGGATCTCGGACGTCAGGCTTGCCCCCTGCAACGAGGTGGTAGCCAGTCTCACGGACAGGGCCGCCGCTCAACAAGCGTGCCATCTTCGTCCCAAAGTACAGCGAACTGTCCCGTATATCGTCGAGCACAGCCCCCAGGTTGGCCTGCCGTATCTCCCCGACACCGAACTCGTCTTGCCACGGATAGCTGTAGAGGGTGACCAACGGGCTGGCAAGAAAACGAGATAGGTGTTTCGCTAGATACTCCTCGGGCACATCTCTCAGCTCCCGCGTGTATTTCACGTCTAGGTGCAACGACAAACTACACGCTCGGACGATGCCGGCAGCTCGCAGAAATATTTGAAGATGCCGCGTGCGCTCATCCTGCTCATACTGTCCTTGCCGTAGCCGCTTGAGTTCGATCGCAAATGGATCGGCCTCACCCGGCACAGATAAATGCAGGTCTGGTGTCTTACGTTGGCCGGGTGACTCGGGGACGAACTCAACCTCCTGACCGTCGGCGGCGTAGTTGCCTCCAACCACGAGTTCGAGGAGCGTACCGTCTGGTTCGGTCCCGGGGGCAGCCAACATGCGCCGAGCGCGGTCCTCCGCTCCTGTCACCCGCGCGAGCTCGTTAACGTTGGCGCCGATCATTTTGACCCATGGGATACAGCGCGAGGCGAGGGCGAAATCGTATGTCCGCCTACTGTCTATTAGCGATTTAGCCTGTGCCAGAAAGGAAGCTACCAAATCTGGGCCCAGCTTCCCAAGTTCCGGGTCCTGACCGAGGTTCTTCTGCGTCACTGTGTATTTCCGGTAGCACGTCTGCGCATCCTCAAGGCGTCGCCAGAATGCACCTGGGTCGCCACTCACCTTGGCAAGCCAATTCAGGCCCGCCAGTACGTCGGCGTCGTCTTCTATCCCCGCTGGTGTATGGCTCATCGTCTTCTCCCCTTGTCGCGCGCTCCCATTCGTCAGCATCACTGTATACGACACCTCCGTTGACATTCGGACTGCTTCGTCATGAGATTTGTTGTGGGTCAGCAGCCCGTCCGCAATAGCACATGTGGACGAGTACAGGGTCCCCCGAGGCCTGTTGCACAATCGGTCACAAATTACGCAGAAGCAGATCAAAAAAGCCTGCCTCAGGGAAGCCCATCATGCAAGTTCTAAGTTCCAAGACTATTGGCCAATGGCTGGCCATGCTCCCACCCCAGCCGCCTGCTGCCCCTGGTGCGGGCGGCGTTGTCGCTCCCAGCGCGCCGCCCGCCGACGATCCCGCAACGGCGGAGGCTAAGCGTTCGCTTTCAGACCTCATGCGCTGCAGCAACTTGGTTGTGCTTGCCGGGTTGGGCACGTCGCTTTGCGTACAGCCGGCCGTCGTCAATGGACCGAAGGCGCCCACCATGTGGGACCTTTGGCAACAGATTAGCGCCAAGCAAGATGAAGCGGCTGCGGCCGTCAATCCAATTGGCCAGGCCTTCCAGGAGCTTTTAGCGTTGGTGGGACACCCTCCCGCCAAGACCGACATTGAGGCGCTGATGTCGCGGTGCCGCTTGGCCGAATCGTTCCTGACCGGTGCCGCGAAAGACGCTGTGACGGAGTTCGTAGTCCTCGCCGAGGCTCACATCATTGCCGCCACCAACTTCGTGGTGGACAACCACCCTTTGCAGGTGCATGCCGAGTTCCTGCGACGCGCGGCACGCCGACCTCAACGCAAATCGCGGATGAAGGTGTTCACCACCAACTACGACCGTTGCTACGAGGAAGCAGGCAGACAGGGCCGATACGTTGTGGTTGATGGCTTCTCGCACACGGTCCCACCGACTTTCGATGCTGTCCACTTCAGCTACGAGACCGTTCGGCGGCTGGATGACACGGAATCCTTCGATCCCATTCCCAACTGCTTCCACCTGTACAAGCTTCATGGCTCTGTCGATTGGCAGCGGCAGGAGCCCTCAGGCGAAATCACGAAATGGACGCCGGGCGGCAAGCCTGTACTGATCTACCCGCGAAACTCGAAGTACGAGCTGGCGTTCGAACAGCCCTACCTTGAGATGATTGGCGCTTTCCAGGCGGCGGTCCGCGCGGCTGATACCGGGCTGCTGGTCGTCGGCTTCGGCTTCAACGACAACCATCTAGCTGAACCAATCATGTCTGCCATACGGTCCAACCTATCGTTGAAGATCGTGGTGGTAAGCCCGGGTCTCGCTCCCTGGAGCAACGGGCAGGAGCAAAAGCTTGGCGAATGCCAGTCGAACAAGTATTTGGGCCAACTGAAGAGCCTTGCAGACGCTGGCGATGCCCGGATTACGCTGCTCAACTGTGGTTTCGAAGAAATGGTGCCGTACGTGCCCGACCTCGCTGCGGAGACCGACCTTGAGCGTCATGTGGCTCGACTTCGCAGCATCGGTGCAGCATGAGTAGGCTGGCTGTATCACCTTTTGACAGACAACGATACCTCGGCTCTGTGTGCACGGTTCGGCCGGCGTCTGTCGAAGTGAATTTGCCGTTCGCTTCGCATCCTGGAAGTACTCACGTTGCTGGCTACCTGCTTCAACGTGGCCAGGTCGGGGAGTTCGTCATCATTGAAGGCGAGGAGCACGCGGTACTCGGTCGCCTGATCGAAACCCGGCTGCAGGAGCGCGACCGCTTGAGCGTCGAACCGACACATGAGCGGAAAGACCGCCCAAATCCCCTTGGGGTAGTTCAGCTCCTCACCGCAGTAGACCTCGAATCTGGCCTACCGTTGCGGGGTGTGCCTGTGTCGCCGCGAATCGGACAGCATGTCTTCTCAGCACATCCGTTGCTCGTCAAGCAAGTTGTCGAGGCGGGAACAACCACGGAAGCTAAGCGAATCAACCTTGCCACTTTTCCCCATGCCCGGGACACGTTGGTGTCGCTCTCTCCAGGTCAGCTCCTCGGTCGGCACTGTGCGGTACTTGGTGCCACCGGCGGCGGGAAAAGCTGGACCTTGGCACTTCTGGTCGAGGAGATTTCGCGACTTGGCGGCAAGGCGATCCTGTTTGACGCCACGGGGGAATTTCAGACGCAGGTGGGCCCAGGGATCACGCATGTTCACCTTGGTGGGCGCAAGGAAAATGCGAACGACCCGCGGCGTTTTCTAAGCTTCCCGTACTGGGAGTTGACGGAGTCTGACCTGTTCGTTCTTTTGCGTCCGAGTCCTGGTGTGCAGGCACCCAAGTTGAAGGAGGCGCTCCGGAGCCTAAAGATCGCGCACCTGGAGCCTGGCCTGGCGGTGAACGGCTTGATTCGGAAAGTCGGTATCCCTCGGCAGCATTTTGAGGCTGCTTGTGTGCAACACGGACTGGCGCTGAGGCGTCCAGGTACCTACTTTGACGTCGAGCAGCTCTCGAACCAGATATGGGAAGAGTGCGTCTGGCCGTCGGGCTTCAACGCTGCCCAGGCAGGAAACTGGGGCGGCGCAAACGCCAATGAGCAGTCCGCGTGCTCAACGCTCATGTCTCGGATCGAGAGTGAGCTTGCCTCGCCCAACTTGGAGTGCCTGTTTGCGCCGGCTGGCCTTGACCACCTGCCAGACGTAGTGGAAGCCTTCTTGGCAGACCCGACTGAGCGAGTACTGCGTGTCAGCCTGGAGTTCCTTTCCTTCGAACACAACGCCCGCGAAGTCGTTGCGAACGCCGTGGGACGCTATCTCCTTGGCCTTGCGCGTCAGGGGCGATTCCTGGCGATGCCTGTGGTGACACTGCTCGATGAGGCCCACCAGTTTCTTGACAAGTCGGTCGGCGACGAATTCTCGAAGACAGACTTGGATGCTTTCGGGTTGATTGCCAAGGAGGGCCGAAAGTATTCGCTGACCTGTGTGCTGGCTACGCAGCGGCCACGGGACATTCCCGAGGATGTGCTGAGCCAGATGGGCATGTTCATCGTCCACCGGCTCATCAATGAGCGGGACCGTAACGTGGTGGAGAAGGCCTGTGGCGACCTGGATGCCTCTGCAGCATCATTTCTTCCCACGCTGGGCCAAGGTGAAGCCTTGGTCGTTGGAGCGAACTCGCCGATGCCGCTGCCTGTCGCCATCAACCGGCCAATGCGGCCCCCTTCTTCCAGGTCTGCAGACTACGACGGCTTGTGGGGCTAATGGGCCGATGCTGCGCCAGTCGCCGAAATGAAAGTCGGCTTAACGCCGCTTCATATGAATACACGCGCTGGCGGTGACCGGCTCCTCACGCTGCATTGTTTACTCTGGTGAGGTACTGTCAAGAGAGAACTGAACCTCACTTGCCGAACATGTCCTCGAATCGCATTACCTCCCGAAATGCGAGTACTCGCGGATTTTTAGTCGCAACCGGAAATTTGCTCAGCACAATGTGCTTGACCGTTTGCAGACCAAAGGCCTTCTGTAGGAGTCCTTCGCGACTCTCTTCTTTGCGCAGCGCTGTTTCGTAGTAACGATCAAGCCGCTTGTTGTAGCGCGCGAACAGAATCGGGTTTTCCTCCATCCGAGCAAGGTCGACCAGATTGTTCTTGCACTGCACGTTGAAGATGACACCTGCCTTAGTCGCAACAACGTCGAACTCCTTTCGGTCGATGCGCTTGATGTCAGACACCACGAATCCCTGCTCAGCGAGCGCATCTTTGACCTGTTGTTCGAAGATGAAGCCGGAGCGAACCTGAAATCTCTTGATCTTGTTCAGGCAAGTCGTCTTCCAGTTGTAGGCAAATCGACTGAGCAGCGTCACCGTCGTCAAGAGCTTCCGGCCACACGATATGAAGGGGGCAAACGAATTGATGGCATCGGTATACCCTGTCCCTGCGTAGACAAGTCGCCGCCGCGCTAGCGTCGAGAGCCCGCAGAGTCCCATGAGCTTTTCAAGCTCAGCCGCGTCAATCTCGATGTAGTACTCGTCCCGTGCATAACGAGCACAGCCTACAATGAACCGCGCCATAGGACCGAAAGCCGTCCTACCCAGCTCGAACTCGGTGTACGACGCTTCCATCGCCAAGAGATCGTTGCACAGTTCAGGCACAGAGAACACTCGTCTCGCATCAACCGACATTCGGTTTTTCAGGATCGACATATCTACCTTGTCGTGAGGAACCTCCGTGATGCCGAGGCGCTCGGGCTCCAGAGACGACTCGTCGAGCATTTCGTAAGAGTAGTTTGCCGTGCACATGTCTGGCCCTACCGTCAACTCGAAATCGTCATGAACTCGCAGCAGCACTGAGTCACGATGCAAGCTTGTGAGCCCCACACAGCTGAGCTCCACGACCGGGAGAAAGACGTTTAACGCGTCCAACGGATCCACAAGCTCGGAACCGCGGCATGCAGTAGGCATCCAGTAAAGCAGCGCCACCATTTGGCGGCGCCTGGATTGAAAGTAATCAATTACCCCGCCCAGCGTTCGAAACATTTCTCCACATTCGTATCCATGAAGTTGGAACGACCGGCCGATTGCGGCCGATCTGACCAATGTTTGAACAAATCGCTGAGCGACACCGGCGTCGAACTTATCGGTCAGAATGTCTCGAAGGTTGGCAACCTGCTGTGGGGGCAGATCGTCCATCGGCAAGTTGAGCACCGCGAGTGCCAAGTCGTCATCGTCAAGCTGAAACCGCGGAAGGTTGATGACCTCATCCACCCCTCGAAGGGCGTCCATCCAAACTTCAACGGCGCTTCGCGCACTAAACACTGCGAGCGAATTCTCGATTCCGGCAGTGAGCTGCGCGATCTGGTTTCGTAGAAACGCTTCGGCGTCGGCTCCAAAGAGCACCCTTGAGACCATGACTCGATCCTCCTGAGGAACAAATCCTACCTTCTCAAGCTTCGAGTTCTCAGGAAATGGTTCACCTCTTCGCTGCACCTGCTTTTCAGCAGGTTGCCGTCAGTCGAAGACTCGCCGCAAGGACGGCTCCAGTTAAGGCTTGTGTGACACCTGCCCAGCCGCACAAGCGGTCGAGCACCCTCACTGCTGTCGGGCAGGTGTTGCATAAGCCTCGAGGGAGGAAACCGCGGCGACCGCTACGGTAGTTGTCGAGCGCGGTGGCTATGGCGATTGCTCTACGCTTGCGTCGCGAGTTGGCGGCCTACGACTGAGCATCGACACCTCATCGATGACCGCAGGCGCCCGTGCGTGTGCCACTTCGATACGGCAGCAGCTCTTGGCCGAGCCTGCGCAGACGCTGACCAGGCGACGCACGCAGCAGCCCACCGGACGCCATGTCCAGCGTCGAGTTGATCGGCGGTGTTCGAGCGTGGTCATGGTGCCGGCGGCGCCCGAATCGAGCAGTCGCGCAAGAAGACCTGCAGCACCGTCATCGCGTGGCCGCAGTGCGCGCAGACGAAGGTCGGACGTGGCGAGTCCAAGCCATCGGTGGCCGGCGCTTGCGGCGATGACGGCGTCACCTGCAACAACTGGCGCGCCAGCGCCAGGTTGTCCCGCCGGTTGCTGTTGGCCAGCAGGCCGTAGTGCCGAATCCGGTGGAAGCCGCCCGGCAGCACATGCAGCAGGAAGCGGCGCATGAACTCCTGCGGGCTCAGCGTCATCGCCTTGTGGCGCGTCTTCCCTGTGGCGCGATAGTCCTTCCAGCAAGCCGTACAGCGCCGCCTTGTTCTGGTGTGCAATGTCGGCGATCGGTGCGGGCAGCGTGAAGACCACGTGGTAGTACTCCACCGGCAGCAGATCGGCCTGGCGCGCATCCAGCCACCGCTTGGCCGCGCTGCTCTGGCACTTCGGGCAGTGCCGGTTGCGGCAGGAGTTGTAGGAGACCTGATCCAGGCCGCAGCCTTCGCAGCGCAGGACATGGCCACCCAGTGCCGCTGTGCGGCACTGGGTGATGGCCGACATCACCTTGAGCTGCGCCAAGCTCAGGTGACCACGCTGGGCGTCACGCCAGGCGGGTCCATGGGCACGGAAGATGTCGGCGACCTCCAGGGCGAGTCGCCCCTGCACGATGGCGTACGACTACAGGGCTGGCGGCTGCGGTGCAGGTTCGGGCGCTGGTTCGCCTGCGGGCTTGGCGGACGTGTGATCCAGAGGGCTGATGACCCGGCGCAGCAGGTCGGTGGCCACGGCGGCGTACAGGGTCGTGGTGTCCAGCCGCTTGTGCCCGAGCAGCACCTGGATGACACGGATATCGACCTTCTGCTCCAGCAGGTGGGTGGCAAAGGCATGGCGCAGGCCGTGCGGGGTGATGCGCTTGTCGATGCCGGCCGTCGCGGCGGCCAGGTGCACGGCGCGGTTGAGCTGGCGCGCGGTCACGTGATCGGTGGGGTCCAGGCCCGGGAACAGCCAACCACCGTGCCGGATCTTGCCCTGGGCATGGCCAAGCCTCCACCAGGCACGCAGCCGCTCCAGCAGCACGGGGCTGAGCATGGCGTAGCGATCCTTGCGGCCTTTGCCCTGCTCCACGCGCAGTGTCATGCGCTCGCCGTCGATGTCGCCGACCTTGAGCGAGACGACTTCGCTGACGCGCAGGCCCGCGCCATAGGCCACCGACATGGCAGCCTGGTGCTTGAGGTTGGGCGCGGCGGCGATCAGGCGGCCGACTTCCTCGGGGCTCAGGATCACCGGCAACTTGCGCGGCACGGCCACGTTCGTCATCTTGAGCATGAGCTCCGGCCGGCCCAGCGTGATGTCGAAGAAGAACTTCAGCCCGGTGATGGTGGCGTTGATGGTGACTGGGCCGGTGCCGGTGTCCACCAGGTGCAACTGGAAGCGGCGCAGATCCTCGGCGGTGGCGGTGTGCGGCGAGCGGCCGAGGAAGGTGGAGAGCTTGCGCACGGCGCGGATGTAGCCGTCCTGCGTGTGCTCTGCGAACTGGCGCATGCGCATGTCGTCGAGCATGCGTTGGCGCAGCGGCGAGACGGCCGCGGATGGGGTCGGGGTGCAAATGTCCATGATCCTGCTCCTGCGTGACCGAGGCGGATTGCCTCGACCGCCAACATCGCAGAATCACGGGCGCAACGAAACGCCACCAACGTAGCCGGAGCGTCTACCGCGCGAGCGGTTTAGTCCATCGCTGCACAACTGCCCTCCAAATGCGTTGCCCCTTCCAGTAACGGGTTGTGCTAAGCCACTCCCTCAGTGGAAGGCGTGGAGTCGGCGCACCAGCACGGGAGGGCGCCCTATATCCCTTACTTTATTGATCCGGAAATGTGAAGTCTTACCCGTTTCTGCTCTCGGCGCCCTGTGTGTCCGCAAGCCGAATTTCATAGTTCACAGGGCTGGAGCAATAGTTGAAAGCACCAATCTCGGACGACGATATCAATGACTGTAAAATGATCTCATTGCAATCAATGATCCTAGGAGGCCAGCATGGCAAACGTCACTGTCAGAAACCTGCCTGATGCTGTGCATCGGGCATTGCGCGTGCGAGCGGCGACACATGGCCGCAGCACCGAGGCGGAGATCCGAGACATCCTGGAGGCGGCTACGCAACCGGCGCAGCGCGTCAAGTTGGGCTCATTGCTGTCAAAGATCGGGCGAGAGGTCGGGCTCACGGACAAGGATTGCATCGTCTTCGACCAGGTGCGCGACAAAACCCCCAGTGACCCGGTGAGCTTTGAATGATCCTGCTCGATACGAATGTGATTTCCGAGCCGCTGAAACCGGGCAGCGATCCCAACGTACTGGCATGGATAGACGCGCAGACCGTGGAAACGCTGTTTGTATCGACCATCACCTTGGCTGAGCTTCGCTTTGGCATTGCGGTTATGCCCGACGGTAAGCGCAAGTCTGGTTTGCAGCGGCGACTGGAGGAAGAGGTCATCCCTCTTTTTGAGGGCCGCGTCCTGACGTTCGATGATCGTGCGTCGAGGGCGTATGCCGAGGTTCGTGCACGCGCCCGAGCTGCTGGGAAAGCCATTGGCACAGCCGATGCGTACATTGCGGCCGTGGCGGTTGCGCACGGCTTTCTTGTGGCAACCCGGGACACCAGTCCGTTTGAAGCCGCTGGCTGTGAGTTCATCAACCCCTGGGATGTTGGACATGAACACCAGTGAGTTGAGAGCGCCGCAGGGCGACGTGGACGGCGCGCTGGGCATGGCCTGGAGGAATGTGCTAACCGAGGGAGACCGACGATACTGGTGCTTTGCCGCGATGACGGCGGTTCCGGCAGAGGCTTGGCGGTATTTCAAAAGCGTCACGCGCGACGAGGAGAAGAGTAAAGTCGTCTGCGTGGAATGAACTGCGATAGGGGAGGAACAACGATGGACATCCTGAAATTCACTTTCAAGCTGCTCAAGCACGGCGGCATTTTCTTGCTGCGGGTTGTCGGAATTTTGACGCCTGCTGTCGTGGACGCTGCATTTGCCTCCGCGCCACGACGCAAGGAAGCTTCGGATGAGGTGGATCAATATGAAGACTTTCCAGATGCAGGAGATGTAACTCACCTGAACTGGGATGCCACGTACGGTCATTCGACAAAACGGTAGGTCATCTGCGCCCGCCCGCTCTTGATGAGTTGGTTGCGTTTGTTGCAGTCGAGTCAGCTGATTTGAGCAGTCCCGTTAGGGACGAATTCACATTGATTCCAATCCAAGCCATCATGCCGGTCCACAACAGTGGAAGCCCAATGAACATCGTCATCATGAGCATGGCCATCAGGGTCAGCTTGTAGTCATTGCCCGTGGACCGGATGAAGTCGGTGACCTTGAAGCCTTCTGGGTAC
>Ga0209066_10003754_pt1 | contig 17108 bp, 19 predicted proteins | sample All_14_2_FD_187198 | JGI IMG/M metagenome (GOLD analysis project Ga0209066, IMG submission 187198) | Freshwater microbial communities in response to fracking from Pennsylvania, USA - Allegheny Zone_MetaG_DW_15 (SPAdes) (version 2) ... | reverse complement strand
CGGGCACCATGCACACCACGCCTGCCTCGCCCAGTGACGCACCGCTCTGCGCCAGGGCGCGGATGCCGCGCGCTGCATCGGGGCCGGGCGACGCTGTTTTCTTGCATTCGATGGGGTAAAGGCAGCCGTCGGTTTCGATCAGCAGATCAACCTCGCGTTGATCCTTGTCGCGGTAGTAGTACAGCGGTGTATGGCGCCCTGCGTGGGCATGGCTCTTGAGGATCTGTGTCAGTACCCATGTCTCAAAGATGGCGCCAGACATGGCACCGGCTTCCAGTGTGGCGGGGCTGCTCCATTGGGTGAGGTAGCTGCACAGGCCGGTGTCCAGCAGGTAGAGCTTGGGCGTCTTGACCAAGCGCTTGGTGAGGTTGCTGTGCCAGGGCTGCAGCAGCCAAGCCACGCCGGAGGCTTCCAGGATCGAGAGCCAGTGTTTGGCGGTGTTGGGCGCCACATCGGCATCACGTGCCAGTTCGGCCAGGTTCAGCAACTGGGCGGTGCGGGCTGCTGCTGCGCGCAGGAATCGCACGAAGGCGGTTTCGTCACCCACGCGAGCGAGGTCGCGCACGTCGCGCTGCAGGTAGGTCTGCAGGTAGGAGGCGTAGTACAGATCCCGGTTCATGGCGGGTTGCGTCACCACCGCTGGGTAGCTGCCGCGCCAGATGGTGGCATAGAGCTCGGCGAGGGTGCAGCGTTGACCGCTGAGTGATGCTGCCTGTAGGGCGGTCGCGGTGGGCACGAAGGCCCCTGCGTCGGGCAGGCCCAAGGCTTCGCGGCGTGACAGGCCCAGCAGCGGCAGCACGGCCACGCGACCAGCCAGAGATTCGGACACCCCCTTCATCAGGTGGAAGGGTTGTGATCCGGTGAGCCAGTAGCCACCCGGCTGGTGCTGCTGGTCGACGGCGATCTTGATCAACGGCAGCAACTGGGGGGCGTACTGGATCTCGTCGATCAGCACGGGGGGCGGGTAGCTCTGCAGAAATAGGGCGGGGTCTTCGCGTGCCAGCCGCAGGGCCAGCGGATCGTCCAGCGTCACGTAGCGGCGGGCCGGCTCGGCCAGGGCGCGCAGCAGGGTGGTCTTGCCGACTTGGCGTGCACCGGTCACCAGCACCACGGGGAACGTGGCGCTTGCTTCCCGGATCGTTGAAGCCAGGAAGCGTTGGAGGGCGACGGGAACTGGTGCGGGCACGGGTTCGTCCAAAATGCAGTCTCATTGCATTTTAGACGGGGCTGCTAGGGCAGGGTCGTCGGCGGGAGCTGCCGCATCAGGCGTGCCGGATTGCCGGCATAGATGCCGGGCTGGGTGATGTCTTTGGTGACGGTGGCGCCGGCGCCGATCACCACGTCGCTGCAGATGGTGACGGGCAGCAGGGTGGCGTTGGAGCCGATGGAGACGCGGTCGCCCACCTGGGTGCTGCGCCAGAGCTCGCGCCGGCCGCGGGCGGGGCCGCCGGTCTGGAACAGGTCGTTCACGAACATGACGCCGTGGCCCACGAAGCAGTCGGCCCCGATGGTGACCAGCTCGCAGATGAAGGCGTGTGATTGCACCTTGGTGCGCGCCCCGATCACCACACCCTTCTGGATCTCGACGAAGGGGCCGACGAAGACGCCGTCGCCCAGGGTGCATTCATACACGTTGGCCGGCTCGACGATGCGCACGCCCTCGCCGCAGTGCAGGTCGCGGACGCTGGCTTGCAGCAGTTGGGGTGGGTGGTTCATCGACAGGGCATGGAGCAGCGGTGGGGTGCCAGTGTAAAAGGCGAGGGGTGCCAGCGACGTTGGCACAGGCTCACCGGCTGAGCCTGATGGCGCTTGCTCATCGGTACTCGCACCCTGAGAACATGGGGTGGTTGTCAAGTAAGCCACAGGCAACGGGGATGGGCCTCTGTAACATGCCGCTGCCCATGAACCCCCTGCCGCCTCCCGCTCGCCCGCTGTCTGGCCCAACTTTGCCCTCGGCGCGCTGGCCGACGGAGGCCTTTGCCCCGGTGGATGCCTGGGCGCTGATGCGCGGTGAGCCGCTGCCCGCCGGAGTGCGCCATCGTGCGGCCTGGCGCCAGGCCTGTGCCGATGTGGCGCGCGACCCGCTGCAGCTGGAAGCCCACGCCCGGCGGGTGTTGTTGGCGTGTATGGCGCAAGAGCGCCTTCAAGCCGATGGCCCACGTCAGGCGTCCCCCGGCCAGGCGCCATTTGTTTACGAGCGGGTGCATGTGTTCGATGCGCTGGTCGACTGCTTCCTGGCCCTGGGCTCGCGTGGGCGCGGCTTTCGGGCGGCGTTGCTGGAGCGGGGGCGCCTGTGGCTGGACGACGAGCGCCATGACTTCCTGGCCCGCCACCTGCCCGATGGCCTGAGCCCGCAAGACGCGCTGCCCACCTACGGCACGGCGTTGCTTGATCCCGGCTTGATCGGCCTGCCAGTGCTGGTGCGGCAACTGCAGCCGCTGCCCTTTGACACGCAGGCCGTGGTGACTGAGCTGGCGGGCGAGCCCGATGCCGCGCCCCAGGCTGAGCCTGCGTCCTCGACCGAGACCTGAGACGACCATGCCCTTGAGCACCGCCAATCTATTGACTGCGGCCCCGGCTGCCGCCGCTGGCTTCAGTCTGGGGGGCGACTACTTCGTGCATCCCACCCCCGCGGGCACCTACTTCGCCGTGAGCCGACCTGAAGACGACGCCGGCCGGCGTTTCCTGCAAGGCCTGTTGGCTGAGGCGCAGACGCCGGCCCTCACGGTGGATGCCCTGAAGGCCTGGACCTTCCTTGACGAACAACCCGCGCTGGCCTTCCTGGAGCGGCTGCAGGCCGCCGGCCATGTGCAGGGGCTGCCGCAGGCGATGCAGGCACCGGCTGAGCCCGATGCCACGCTGCTGCCGGCGTTGCTGTCGCAACTGTCTGACGAAGGCAAGGCGGTGCTGGCCGATGCCGGTGGTCTGATGCTCGCGGCGGTGGGGTTCAAGCATGCCCACAGCGAGCAGGTCGCGGCGCTGGCGGCCGAGTTGGCGGCGCTGCAGCGCCGCCATGCCGGGCTGCGCGCCCAGATGGGGCTGGCCAGCGATGGCTGGGGCCTCGTCAGTGCGGCGGGTTACAGCGAGCTGAGTTTCTGGCCGTTGTACGTGGGCGCATCACGTTTCCATTTGGTGGTCAGTGGTCAGCCTCGGTTCAATCAACAGGCCTACACCCGGCTGGTGTGGGCGCTGGCGCAGCGCCACGCTGCACGGGCATGACGACGATGGGCCGCCAGGCTGGGAGCACAAGAACATGAGTCATCCTCAACACACCCGTTGGCAGGCCCTGCTCGATGCGCTGCGTGAAGCGCGGCCGGAAATCGAGGCTGCGGCCGTGCTGTCCAATGAGGGCCTGGCGCATGCGGCCTGGGTCCAGCCCGGGCTGGACCTGGACGTCGACCGCCTGGGGGCCATGAGTGCCGCCATGCTGGCGCTGGCCGACCGCACGGCCCAGGCCCTGGCGCGGCGCCAGCTGGAGCAGGCGATGGTGAAGGGGGAGGCCGGCTATGTGCTGATCACCCAGGCCGGGCCCGATGCCGTGCTCACGGTGCTGTGCGGGCCCGAGGCGCCGCTGGGCATGGTGTTCCACGATGTGCGGCATGCCGCGCAGGCCATTGCGCAGGGCTGAGTGATGACCCGCCGCACGCTCGGGTTGATCGCCTGCCTGTTGGGCGGTGCGTTGGGGCTGCCGTTGCCGCTGCGTGCGCAGCCGCCAGAACCCGCGCCCATGGCGCCCAGCATCGCGACAGAGGCAGCATCGCGTGCGGCGCCAGGGCGCCGCAGTGCGAGCCGTGCCAAGCCGGCCGGCGCGCAGGCCTATGTGTACCCCGCCACCAGCGGTGGCGACAACCTCTGGGACATCGCGGGGGCCGTGGTCGGCTCGGGCGGTGGTGCGAACGCCATCGACCGCAACCAGGTCATGGTGGCCATCTTCCGGGCCAATCCGCAGGCCTTTCCGGAGGGCAACCTGCACCGCATCCAGCGCGGGCTGGACCTCACGATTCCCAGCCAAGCCGACATCCGGCGTGAAGACCGCAGCCGTGCAGCCACCCTGGTGGCTCAGCATCGCAGTGCCTATGTTGACCGGCGGCTGAAGCCGGTGGCGCTGCACGCGGTGACCGGCGGCAAGGCCGCGATGGCTGCGGCGTCTCAGGCGGCTGGCAGGACGGCCGCAACGCCCGAAGGCGTGGCTTCGGCGGCGGAGCCCTCGTCGGAGGCGTCAGCCCCGGGCCGTGGCAGTGCGGCCGGCTGGTGGCTCGCAGGCGTGGTGGGGTTGCTGGCGCTGGGGGTGGCGGTGATGCGCCTGTGGTGGCGCCGGCCGCTGGCGCTGGATGCGCTGGAATTGGAGCCGTCGCTCGAAGGGAGGCCGGCAGTCGAGGCGGTGGACTCGAAGGCCGCTGCAGCAGAGGATGAGCGCCGTGCAGACGCCGTGGCGGCCAGTCTGTACACCGAAGACCTGGAAGCGCCAGCATCGGCACCAGCGGTGGGCGACGATGAGCCCGAGCCGATTGCTTTGTCGGCCACCGATCCCGCTGTGGCGGCCCATCTGGCCAAGAGCCTGGCCGAGGCTTACGAAGAACTGGACCGCCCGCAGGCCGCCAAGACTTGGCGTGCCCGCGGGGATGAGGCCAGGCCCTGAAGACGCCCGCGTGTTGAGCGACTGGGCGGCCCGGCCCGGCCTCAGGCCAGTGCGGGCTCCATCAACCACTCACGCAGATCGGCCAGTGCCCGAGCAGGCACTTCTTCGAAGCCGGGGTAGCCCAGATCGGTGAGCAAGTGCTCGCCGGTGGTGTGGCCTGGCAGGCTGCGCAGCACATCCAGCAGCGGGTCTTGCAGGGCGGCCAGGTCGGGGCTCAGGCACAGCGTGGAAAAGCAGCGCCGGCTGTGGCTTTCGGTGACGCGGTACAACTGGTCGCGCAGCGCCGGGCCCAGGCCCGACCAAGCGCGGGTGTCGAGCAAGGCCAGGTCGCTGTGGCCTTGCAGCAGGCTGTCGATGGCCGCCAGGTCGCTGCCACTGGCGGTGATCTGGCAGTCATCATTCAGCAGGCCCTGCTGGGCCAGCGTGTCGGCACCCAGCAGCGGCAGGCTCGATTGCTCGCTGGCGCACACCACACGCACCGGGTGGCGGGCGGGCTGTTCTGTGCCACGTCGCGCCAGCACCAGCACTTCTTCGTACACCTGTGTGGGCCGGGCCACAGGCAACCAGCCGGCTTCCTGCATGCCGCGCAGGGTGTTGTAGGCATTGGCCAGTACCACCATGCCGGTCTGGCCGAAGAGTTGATGGAACTGCGCATCGCCTGGCCCAGGCTCCACCTTCAAGGTGAGCCCGAGGCAGCGCTGCAGGTGCACGTTCAGCAGGTACCACCCGGCCAGGTGGCCGGCGTCGTCCTGACTGGGCACGATCAGGCGTGCATGTTGTTGGTTCATAGTCTGGACTCCGAGATCCCCGAACCGCCGGCACAAGACAAAAAGGGGTCACCGAAAAGAGGTGTCGGCCGCAGACTCGACCTGAATCGAAAAAGCTGATCAAGTCAAGCTGCGCTGTGCTTTTGGCGGAAGCCGGAGTCTCGCACAACGCGAAAAAAAACCGAGAAATCTGGCGAAGTTCTTATGTCGCCGTGAGCTGATGCGGGTGCGCCGGATGCCCGTTGTGAGGGGGCGTCGCAGTGATGACGGCGGGCCGAGTGCTCAGCCGTCGAGCCACTGCGGCTCGATGCCCTTGCTGCGCAGCCAGGCGGCCAGTGCTTCGCCGGTGCCGGCGCGCCAGCAGCGCACGTCCTGCGGGGCCACCAGCTTGTATTCGGCCAGCTCGGGCGAAAGGTGAATGTCGCCCTGGGCCTGAGCGTGGTACGCGATGATGATCTGGTTCATGCGCTGGAAGTCCCACACGCCCAGCAGTTGCAGGTGGCTGACCTGCAGCCCGGTCTCTTCGGCCACTTCACGCCGGATGCCTTCTTCAGGCGTTTCGCCCGCTTCCATGAAGCCCGTGATCAGCGCGAAGAAGCGGCCCGGCCAGGCGGCGTTGCGGGCCAGCAGCACCTGGCCGTCGCGGTCGGTGCATTCGATCACCGCGGCCAGCACCGGTACCGGGTTGTTCCAGTGGGTGAAGTCGCACGCCGGGCAGCGCAGGCGGGTGGTGGGGCCGCCGTCTTCCTCGCGTTCCAGCCAGGCCAGCTCGGTGGCGCAGCTGGGGCAGAACCTGAAGCGGGGCCCCGGGGGTGGCGGGGCCTCGGCCAGGCGTTTGAAGTCTTCGGCGCTGCTGGTCATCGGCGAGTCCTTCAGTGCCTCAAGCGGGGAAGACGCCGGTGGAGAGGTACCGATCACCGCGGTCGCACACGATGAACACGACGGTGGCGTTCTCCACCTTGCGCGCGATCTGCAAGGCAGCCCAACAGGCGCCGGCCGCCGAGATGCCGACGAACAGGCCTTCATCGCGGGCCAGGCGGCGGGCCATCTCTTCGGCATCGGCCTGGCTGACCAGGCTCATCTCGTCAACGCTGGTGGGGTCGTAGATCTTGGGCAGGTAGGCCTCGGGCCACTTGCGGATGCCGGGGATGCGCGAGCCTTCCTGCGGCTGCGCGCCGATGATGCGCACGCCGGGGTTCTTTTCTTTCAGGAAGCGCGACACGCCGGTGATGGTGCCGGTGGTGCCCATGGCGCTGACGAAGTGGGTGATCTGGCCTTCGGTGTCGCGCCAGATTTCGGGGCCGGTGGTCTCGTAGTGGATGCGCGGGTTGTCGCCGTTGGCGAACTGGTCGAGCACGCGGCCCTTGCCGTCGCGTGCCATCTGCTCGGCCAGGTCACGCGCGTATTCCATGCCACCAGCGCGTGGCGTGAGGATCAGTTCGGCGCCGAAGGCCTTCATGGTCTGGGCGCGCTCGATGGATAAGTCCTCCGGCATGATCAGCACCATGCGGTAGCCGCGCACCGCAGCGGCCATGGCCAACGCGATGCCGGTGTTGCCCGAGGTGGCCTCGATCAGTGTGTCACCGGGCTTGATGTCGCCGCGCTCCTCAGCGCGGCGAATCATGCTGATGGCGGGCCGGTCTTTCACCGAGCCGGCCGGGTTGTTGCCTTCGAGCTTGCCGAGGATCACGTTGTTGCGGGCCTCGATGGCTGCGCCGGGCACGCGCTGCAGGCGCACCAACGGGGTGGCGCCGATCACGTCTTCAACTGTCTTGTACTGGGGCATGGGACCTCCTGGGCGACGATTGTCTCAGCAAGCTCCTGGGCAATGTTGCCGCTCAGGTTGCCCGTGACCGTGGGCCCGCATGCCATAATCCGCCGCTGCACTGTCCCTGTGCGCCGCACCTGCCGGAGTGGCGAAATCGGTAGACGCAGTGGATTCAAAATCCACCGCCCTAAACAGGCGTGCCGGTTCGAGTCCGGCCTCCGGCACCAATGGGCTGCGTTCGCTGGCCCCTTGGTTTTTACCCCGAGCCTTTGTTTCGTATGCCTCAGTTGCCCCCGACAACCAAAGCGTTGATGCTGCTGTGCACGGCGTTGTTCTGCGTGCAGATGTTGGTGGGGCGATGGCTTGAAGGTTGGCTGGCGCTGTGGCCGCTGGCTTCGGGCAACTTCATGCCCTGGCAGCTGATCACCTATGCGTTCCTGCATGGCGACATGGCACATTTGTTCTTCAACATGCTGGGCATGTGGATGTTCGGCTCTGAGATCGAGATGATCTGGGGCCGCCGCCGTTACCTCGAATACCTCGGTGCCAGTGCGCTGGCCGGTGCGTTGTGCCAGTTGCTGTTTGCGCAGCTGGTCGGCCCGAGTGGCCCCACCATCGGTGCTTCAGGTGCGCTGTTTGGCCTGTTGCTGGCTTTTGGCATGCTGTTCCCCAACCGGGTGATCATGCCGCTGTTTCCGCCCATCCCGATGAAGGCCAAGGTGTTCGTTGCCGTGTTCGGTGGGCTGGAACTGCTCTTCGGTCTGGGTGGTCGCAGTGGTGTGGCGCACTTTGCCCACCTGGGTGGCATGCTGGGTGGCTGGCTGATGTTCCGCTTCTGGCGCGGGTTGCCGCCGTTTCCGCCGCGGCGCCGGCGCTGAGGCCCGGCCGGCCTGCTCAGGCGAGCAGGCCTTCGCGCACCGTGGGGTAGCGCAGCGTTACTTTCAACTCGGTCTTGAGCCGCTGGTTGATCAGGCGGCGTGACTCGCTCATGAAGCTCAGTTGCATGGCGCTCAGGTGCTGCGCGGCTTGGCTGCGTGCCACGCGGGGCGGGCGGGTCAAGCCGCACAGGTCGGCCGCCAGGTCGAAGTAGTCGCCCATCTTCAGCTCGGTGTCGTCGCTGGCGTGAATCACCCGCTGGGCGCGGCCGCGCAGCAGCGCGGCGATGCAGGTGCGGGCCAGGTCGTCGGCATGGATGTGGTTGGTGTAGACGTCATCCTCGGCAGTGAGCACGGGCGTACCGCGGGCCAGCCGCTCGCGGGGATGGCCGCCCGGTCGATCGGTGGCGTAGATGCCGGGAATGCGCAGGATGCAGGCGGTGTGCTGCAGGCCGAAGCGCCGCACCAGGTGTTCGGCATGGACGCGGCGATGGGCGCGGTCATTGGCTGGCGCCACGGTGCGCGTTTCGTCGAAGCGGGCCCCAGCAGCGTCGCCATACACCCCGCTCGTGCTGGCATAGACCAGCCGTTGCACGGTGGTGCCGCGGGTCAGCTGATGTAGCAGGGCGGCGGTGCGCGGGTCCTGCTGGCCTTGGCCGGGTGGCGGTGCCAAATGCAGCACGGCCATGGCCAGGCCGGTGAGGCGGCGCAGCGTGTTGGATTGGTCGAGGTTGCCCTGCAATGCCGTGATACCAGCTTCACGCAGCGTGGGCAGCCGGCTGGCATCCGAGGTGAGGGCGCGCAACCGCCAGTGGGGCAGGGCGCGGGCCACGCGCAGGCCCACATCCCCGCAGCCCACGATGAGCAGGCGCTTGCGCCGAAAGATGGCCGGCTTGAAGGGGGCGGGTGAGCGGAGCGGCATTTGTGCTGAGTCAGACGGCTGCCCGAGCAATGCAGGGCGGGGCAGGCAAAATTGCGGGGATCGGCAGCGGCCTGCGTTCTGGCCTGTGCCTGCGAGATGCGAAGGATACCCAGATGACTTTCAACGTGACCGTGCTTCCGGCCGGCCGCAGCTTTGATGTGGCCCGTGACGAGGCCATCCTGCCGGCGGCGATCCGCCAGGGGATCGGCCTGCCGTATGGCTGCAAGGACGGCGCCTGCGGCTCGTGCAAGTGCCGCCTGGTGGAAGGGCGTGTGATCCACGGTGCGCATCAGCTCAAGGCCTTGTCGACAGCCGAGGAAGAGCAGGGCTACGTGCTGACCTGCTGCGCCACGCCGCAGACCGATGTGGTGCTGGAATCAAAACAGGTGGCGTCGCTGGATCAATTTCCGGTGGTGAAGATGCCGGTGCGGCTGATCTCGGCCACCCGGCCGGCGCCCGATGTGGCCGTGCTCAAGCTGCAGTTACCCGCCACCCAGACGCTGCGGTTCCATGCTGGCCAGTACCTGGAGTTCCTGCTGCGTGATGGGGTGCGGCGCGCCTATTCGATCGCCACAGCGCCCCACAACGCCCAGGCCTCGATTGAGCTGCACATCCGCCACATGCCCGGTGGCGTGTTCACCGACCATGTCTTCCAGTCGTTGCAGGAGAAGGAGATCTTCCGTGTGGAAGGCCCGTTCGGCAGCTTCTACCTGCGAGAAGACAGTGAGCGGCCCATCATCCTGTTGGCCTCGGGCACCGGCTTCGCACCGATCAAGGCCATCATCGAGCACCTGCAGTTGCGCGGCGGTGCGCGGCCGGTAAGCCTGTACTGGGGCTGCCGAAGTAGGCGCGATCTCTACCTGGACGATTGGGCGCGCGAGGCCTCGCGGCAACTGCCGCAGCTGCGCTACATCCCGGTGCTGTCAGAGCCGCTGGCCGAGGATGCCTGGCGCGGCCGCACGGGCCTGGTTCACGAGGCGGTGATGGCCGACTGGCCTGATCTCGCGGCGCACGAGGTGTATGCCTGTGGCGCACCGGTGATGGTGGAGGCGGCGCAGCGGGATCTCAGCGCGCGTTGTGGGCTGCCGGCAGAAAGCTTTTATGCCGATGCCTTCATCTCGGCCCGTGACCTGGCCGCGGGCGACTGATGACATGACAAGGGGCCGCTATCGTGGCCCCAATGGCAAAGGCCCGCTCGCGCGGGCCTTGCGTTCCACTCCCGAACGGTCCGTCGATTAGGCGGCGGCCGCGGCAGCCAAGGACTTGACCTTGGCAGACAGGCGGCTCTTCAGGCGAGCGGCCTTGTTCTTGTGGAAGATGCCCTTGTCGGCGATCGAATCGATCACGCGCTGGGCGGTCTTGAAGGTGTCGCCAGCCTTCGACTTGTCGCCAGTGGCAACAGCCTTGAGCACACCCTTCACAGCGGTACGGAATTCCGAACGCAGCGAGGTGTTATGGGCGTTGAGCTTGACATCTTGACGTGCACGCTTGCGGCCAGAGGCGATGCGAACGGTACGCTTTTTGACTTTTCCGGTAGCCATGATTTTACTGTTGCGACGCCCGTTGGGTAACGGGGGAACGGGAGTGGAAAGCCGGCGAGTGTAGCATGAGCTTCTTGGTCGCAACAGCCCCCACCGTGAACGATGGCCCGAGGGCGGTTGGCGGCGGCTGATAATTCGCCGCCCTTCCCAAGCTCCCTGCCATGCCGGTCTGTCCCGCGCATGAGCTTCGATTGCCTCATGAACCTGCTGCGCGCTGCCTCGATTGTCTCCCTGCTGACCCTGCTGTCGCGCATCACCGGCCTGGTTCGCGAGCAGCTCATTGCCGCGTCCTTCGGCGCCAGCGTCTGGACCGACGCCTACCAGGTGGCGTTTCGCATTCCCAACCTGTTGCGCCGGCTGTTTGCCGAAGGCGCGTTTTCGCAGGCCTTCGTGCCCATCCTGGCGGGTCACCGGGCCACGCATGGGGATGAGTCAACCCATCGCCTGATCGACTCGGTCGCGACGGTGCTGGTGTGGGTGCTGGTGCTGGTGTGCGTGGCCGGGGTGGTGGGCGCGCCGGTGCTGGTGTGGCTGATGGCTTCGGGCCTGCCTGCCGAGGGGTTTGACGCCGCGGTACAGATGACGCGGTGGATGTTTCCGTACATCGGTTGCATGTCGCTGGTGGCGCTGGCGGCGGGCATCCTGAACACGTGGAAGCGCTTTGCGGCGCCGGCCGCGACGCCGGTGCTGCTGAACCTGAGCGTGATCGGCGCGGCCTGGTGGCTGGCGCCGTGGTTCGAGCAGCACGGCCTGCAGCCGGTGCTGGCGTTGGCGGCCGGCGTGATGATCGGCGGCGTGCTGCAACTGGCGGTGCAGTGGCCGGTGCTGGCCCGCCTGGGCCTGCTGCCGCGCATTGGCGCAAGTTGGGCGCGGCTCAAGGCGGCCTGGGCGCATGACGGCGTGCGCCGCATCCTGCGGCAGATGGCGCCGGCCTTGTTGGGCGTGTCGGTGGCGCAGTTGTCGTTGCTGGTCAACACGCAGATTGCGTCGCACCTGCAGGCGGGCTCGGTGTCGTGGCTCACCTATGCCGATCGGTTGATGGAGTTCCCCACCGCCCTGCTGGGGGTGGCGCTTGGGGTGGTGTTGTTGCCGCAGTTGTCGGCCGCGCGCGCTTCGAACCAGGACGAGCGCTACTCGGCGCTGCTCGACTGGGGGCTGCGCCTGGTGGTGTTGCTGGCGCTGCCCTGTGCCGTGGCGCTGCTGGTGTTTCCCGAGCCGCTGGTGACGGTGCTTTACCACTACGGGCATTTCACCGGCGCCGATGTGACGCAGACAGTGCGCGCCCTGATGGGCTACGGCGCCGGCCTGATGGGCCTGGTGGCGATCAAGGTGCTGGCACCGGGCTTCTATGCCCAGCAGGACATCCGCACGCCGGTGCGCATCTCGATCACGGTGCTGGTGCTCACGCAGGTGCTGAACATCGCGTTCGTGCCTTGGCTCGGACACGCCGGCCTGGCGTTGTCGATCGGCCTGGCCGCATTGGTCAATGCCGGTTGGCTGTTGCGTGGCCTGCTGCGCGGCGGTAGCTACCGGCCGGCGCCGGGGTGGGGCGCCTTCCTTGCGCGGGTGATGGGCGCCAGTGCGGTGATGGGGGCCGGGCTTTACTACGTGGCGCACCATTGGGACTGGGTGCTGTTGCGTGCCCACCCGGGCGAGCGGGTGGGGCTGCTGGCGGCCTCGCTGGCGGTGGCGGGGCTGGTGTACTTCGGGGTCCTGGCGGCCAGCGGGCAGCCATTGCGTCAATTTGCGCGCAGGGGTTGAGCGTCCCCGGGCGCTGTGTCAGCCGCAGGGGATCGCCCTACACTGGCGGCATGCAATGGACGGCAGCTTCTTCGCTGGACTACTTCGCCCTGCTGGTGGCCGATGACGAGCGCTTCCCGCTGCTGGAAGCCGCCACCGCCATTGCGCAGGACGACTATCCCGCGCTGGACCTGCAAGCCGTGCTCGCCGAAGTCGATGCCCTGTGCCAGCGCGTGAGCGCCCGCCTGCCGGCCGATGCCGGCCCGCTGCACCGCGTGCGCGTGCTGCACCGCTTCTTCTTCGAGGAGCTGGGCTTCGGCGGTAATGTCAACGACTACTACAGCGCCGACAACAGCTACCTGCACCGGGTGCTGCTCACCCGCCAGGGCATCCCGATCTCGCTGGCGGTGCTCTACATCGAGCTGGCCAGCCGGCTGGGGTTGGTGGCGCGCGGCGTGTCATTCCCCGGCCACTTCCTCGTCAAGCTGCAACTGCCCCAGGGCGACGCGCTGGTCGATCCTTTGAGCGGGCATTCGCTGAGCCGCGAGGTGCTTGAAGAGCGCCTGGAGCCCTACCTGGCACACGCCCTGGGCAGTGAGCCGCGGCGCAGGCCTGGAGTGGATCTGCTGTCGAACTTTCTCGCCTCGGCCCCGCCGCGCGACATCATCGCCCGCATGCTGCGCAACCTGGAGGCCATCCACCGGCAGTCCCATGACTGGGTGCGGCTGCTCGCCGTGCAGCAGCGCCTGGTGGTGCTGCTGCCGCAGGACTGGGACTGGCGGCGCGATCGCGGCCTCACGCTGGCCGAACTGGGGCAGGTGGAAGCGGCGGTCGACGACCTGTCGGCCTACCTGGCTCATGCGGGGGCGACGCCTGATCGGGCTGACATCGCCGATCGGCTGCAGGCCCTGCGCGAGGGTGGATCGCCGCGTTGGCACTGACCGCGGCCCGGGCGGGTGCCGCTCACGCCTCCTAGAATCGTGGGCTGCCCCTCCCCGTTGCCATGAGTTCGCGTCTTCCGTCTGTCCCTGCTGTGTTGGTTTCCTGCGCTGGAGCGCGTGCGTGAGCCTGGCCGTCGCCTCGATGCAGCAGATGCAACAGATGCCGTTGGCGCTGGGCACGGCCGCCCCGCAGCGTTTCGACAACTTCGTGCCCGGTGCCAATGACCAGTGGCCCCAGGTGCTGGATGCGCTGCGCCGCCCGCAGCCGGCCACTCCGCTGCTGCTGTGGGGCCCCAGTGGTTGTGGCAAGACCCATCTGCTGCATGCGGCGGCGGCGCATCAGCAGGCGCAGGGCCATCAGGTGGCGGCTTTCGATGCCGACACGCCGCTGCCCTGGTCGGTGGACGATACCGTGCGGCTGATCGTGCTCGATCGCTGCGAAGCCTTCGACGCCGCGCGCCAGCATGCGGCCTTCACGCTGTTTGTCGAAGCGGCCTCGCTGGCGATCCCGGTGATCGCCGCGGCCACCGCGCCACCCGTCGATCTGCCGCTGCGCGATGACCTGCGCACCCGCCTGGGCTGGGGCCTGGTGTACCAACTCGTGCCACCCACCGAAGCGGAAGTGCGCGCCCTGCTGCGCCGCGAGGCCGATCGCCGCGGCATCTTGCTGAGCGACGACGTGATGAGCTACCTGCTCACCCGCCATGCCCGCAACCTGAGTCACCTGATGGACTTGCTCGAACGACTGGACCACTTTTCCCTGGCCTTCAAACGGGCCGTCACCGTGCCGCTGCTCAAGCAGATGCTGGCCACTGAAGCCGAGGCTGGAGACGCCTGATGAGCCACACCAAGAACCTGTGCCTGTTTGACTTGGACGGCACGCTGTTGCCGATCGACTCTGACCACGCCTTTGGCGAGTTCATGGTGGCCCAAGGCTGGGCCGACGCCGAGCACTTTCGCAGCCGCAACGACGAGTTCTATCGCCAGTACCTGGAGGGCGGGCTGGACCAGGACGAGTACGTCGAGTTCGCCACCTCGGCCTGGCGCGACCGGCCGCTGCATGAGGCCTTGGCCGCCCGTGACCGCTACATGCGCGAGGTGCTGGGCCCGCAGCTTCGCCCCGAAGCCATGGCGCTGGTGCACGCGCATCAGGCACGCGGTGATCTCACCGCCATCGTCACCGCCACCAGCGAATTTGTCACCGCGCCCATCGCCCAGGCCTTCGGCGTGCCGCACCTGCTGGCCGTGCAGCTCGAACGCGATCCCGCGGGCCGTTACACTGGTCGCATCTCGGGCACGCCGACCTTCCAGGCCGGCAAGGTGGTGCGGGTACACGACTGGCTGCAGTCCCTGGGGCACCGCTTGCCGGAGTTCGAGCGGGTCACCGTGTACAGCGATTCCACCAACGACCTGCCGCTGCTGGAGCTGGCCACCGAGCCAGTCGCGACCAATCCCAGTGCTGCCTTGGAAGCGATTGCCGCCGACCGCGGCTGGCGCGTCTTGCGCCTGTTTTCCTGATGGCCATGATCAAACGAATCATCAACAAACTGCTCGGCAAGACCGCCCCCGAGGGCGCTGATCCCAAGCCGGCGCGTGGCAAGGCCGCTGTGGCGGCACCCAAGTTCGGCAAGCGGGTCGAGGTGCCGAAGGCGGAACACAAGATTGACCTCAACCTGGTCGACGAGCCTGCCATCAAGGTGGTGCGCACGCTGCAGGAGGCCGGCTACGAGGCCTACATCGTGGGCGGTGCGGTGCGCGATTTGCTGCTGGGCCACCGGCCCAAGGATTTCGACGTGGCCACCAACGCCACGCCGGCGCAGGTCAAAGGCCTGTTCCGCCGCGCCTTCGTGATCGGCCGGCGCTTCCAGCTTGTCCATGTGGTGTTTGGCCGCGGACGTGAGCATGAGGTGATCGAGGTGTCCACCTTCCGTGCTTACCTCGAAGCCAGCGATGCTGCGCAGGTGGCGGGCAACGAAAAGACCTCCAAGAGCGAACTCGCCGGCAAGAGCCATGTGGTGGATGCCAGCGGCCGTGTGCTGCGCGACAACGTCTGGGGCCCGCAGGAAGAAGACGCCGCCCGGCGCGACTTCACCATCAACGCCATGTACTACGACCCCAGCCGCGAGCTGGTGGTCGATTACCACCACGGCATCGCCGACGCGAAGCAACGTGTGCTGCGCATGATTGGCGATCCGGCCACCCGCTATCGCGAAGACCCGGTGCGCATCATCCGCGTGGTGCGTTTTGCGGCCAAGTTGGGCTTCGAGATCGAACCGAAGACGCGCACGCCCATCAAGAAGATGGCTGAGCTGCTGGTCAACGTGCCGGCTTCGCGCATGTTCGACGAGATGATCAAGCTGCTGCAGACCGGCCATTCATTGGCCAGCCTGGAAGAACTGCGCAAGCAGGGTCTGCATAAGGGCATCTTCCCGCTGCTCGACGCCGTGCTGGACGACGCGCACCAGCACAACGGCCGCGAGAAGTTCATCCAGCTGGCACTGGCCGACACCGACCGCCGTGTGGGCGAAGGCAAGCCGGTGGCACCAAGCTTCATGCTGGCCTGCATGCTGTGGCATGACGTGCTGCGGCATTGGGAGCAGCAACGCGCCAACGGCGAGCCGCTGATCCAGGCGCTGCAAATGGCCATCGACCTGGCCTTTGACGAGCGCGTGGGCGACATCTCCGGCCGCGGCAAGCTGGCCGCCGACATGCGCGACATCTGGATGATGCAGCCTCGCTTCGAGCGCCGCACTCCTAGCAGCACCGCAGCGCTGCTGGCCCAGGCGCGCTTTCGCGCCGGCTTCGACTTCCTGCGCCTGCGTGCCGACGCCGGCGAGGTGCCGGTGGAGCTGGGCGAATGGTGGGAAGACTTCTCCCTGGCCGATGACGACAGCCGTGCCGAGATGCTCGACGCCGCGCGGCGTGACGATGTGGCCAAGGGCACTGCGGCGCCCGCTGCCAAGAAACGCCGGCGGCGGCGTAAGCCGGCGGGGGCCGGTGGCGAGGCCGACGGCGGGCCGATGCTGCATTGAGCGGCATGGTGCGGGCGACCATCGGCCTGGGAGCCAACCTGGGTGAGCCCATGGCCACGCTGGACGCGGCCTGTGCAGCCCTAGCGGCCTTGCCAGACACACGGTGGCTGCGGCGATCGCCCTGGTACCGCAGCGCGCCGGTGGAGGCCACCGGGCCCGATTTTGTGAATGCCGTGGTCGAGCTCGACACCCTGCTGGCGCCCCTGGCGCTGCTGGATGCGCTGCAGACCATCGAGCTGCAGCACGGCCGCGAGCGCCCCTATCGCAATGCCCCGCGCACGCTTGATCTCGATCTGCTGCTGTACGGCGACCAGCACCTGCACACCGAGCGCCTCACGCTGCCGCACCCACGGGTGACCGAGCGTGCGTTTGTCTTGCTGCCGCTGCTGGATCTGCAGCCCGATCTGGTCTGGCCCGGCATCGCCGATCTGGCCGCGTTGGCGCAGCGACTGGCGCGAGAGCAGGGCATCGAGCGCCTGCCCTGACGTCGCACGGCCATGACCTGGACCTTGCCCGTGCCCTGGCAGACCTTGCTGCTGTTGGTGGGCTCCAACATCTTCATGACCTTCGCCTGGTATGGCCACCTCAAGCGCCCGGGTGAGCACGGCTGGCTGGTGGCGGCCCTGCTGAGCTGGGGCATCGCGCTGTTCGAGTACCTGCTGCAGGTGCCGGCCAACCGCATCGGCTACGCCCAGGGCGTGAGCCTGGCGCAGCTGAAGATCACTCAAGAGGTGATCACGCTCGGCGTCTTCGTGCCGTTCTCGCTGTTTTGGATGGGCCAGCCCTTCCGCTGGGATTTTGTCTGGGCGGCGCTGTGCCTGGTGGGGGCGGTCTACTTCATTTTCAGGGGCGGTTGAGCTGATGCGGGTGCGCCAAGTGGGGG
>Ga0209066_10003753_pt1 | contig 17113 bp, 15 predicted proteins | sample All_14_2_FD_187198 | JGI IMG/M metagenome (GOLD analysis project Ga0209066, IMG submission 187198) | Freshwater microbial communities in response to fracking from Pennsylvania, USA - Allegheny Zone_MetaG_DW_15 (SPAdes) (version 2) ... | reverse complement strand
GCGCTCGCCGACGGCGCCGCGGCGGTGCTGCTCTGCCACCCGCACAACCCCGGCGGCCACCTGCACCCGCGCGAGGAGCTCGCGGCGCTTGCCGCCGCCGCCGCCCGGCACGGTGCGATCGTCATCTCGGACGAGGTGCACGCGCCGCTGACGCACTCGGACGCGACCTTCATCCCGTTCCTCGCCGTCTCCGACGAGGCCCGCGACGTCGGCGTCTGCATCACGGCGGCGAGCAAGGCCTGGAACATCGCGGGCCTGAAGGCGGCCTGGTTCGTCACGGCGGCCGGCACCGCGGCGGCGGCGAGGCTCGAGGGGATGCCGCCGGCCGTCCAGCACCGGCTGAGCCACTTCGGCGTGCACGCCTCCATCGCCGCGATGCGCGAGGCGCGGGGCTGGCTCGCCGACGCGGTGGAGGCGATCGAGGCGAACCGGCATCGTCTGCGCGCGCTCCTCGGCGAGCACCTGCCGGAGGCCGGCATGGTCGAGCCCCACGCCGGCTACCTCGTCTGGCTCGACCTGCGCGGTCTCGGCTGGGGCGACGACCCGGCGGCGAGGATCCTGCGCGAGGCGAAGGTGGCGCTCAACCGCGGCCCGACCTTCGGCGCGGGTGGGGCCGGGCATGCCCGCATCAACATCGCGTGCGCGCCGGCGACCCTCGAGGAGGCCGTGCGCCGGATCGCCGCACTGCGCTGAGCCGCGGTCAGCGCTCCGGCGCGGGCTCGGGGTCGACGAAGAGCGGCGTCGTCAGGTAGCGCTCGCCGGAGTCGGGGATGATCACGACGATCGTCGCGCCGGCCGACTCGGGCCGCTTCGCGACCTCGAGCGCGGCCCACACGGCGGCGCCGGCCGACATGCCGGCGAGGATGCCCTCGCGGGTGGCGAGGTCCCTGGCGACCCGGATCGCGTCCTCGAACTCGGCGTCGACGACCTCGTCGATGACGGCGCGGTCGATGACGGCGGGCACGAAGTTCGGGCCGATGCCCTGGATCCGGTGGCCGCCGGCCCGCCCCTCGGTGAGCATGGGCGAGTCCTTCGGCTGCACCGCGACGACCCGCACCGACGGCTTGCGCTCCTTGAGCACCTGGCCGACGCCGGTGAGCGTGCCACCCGTCCCGCTGCCGGCGACGAACACGTCGACCGCGCCGTCCGTGTCGTCCCAGATCTCGAGCGCCGTCGTGCGGCGGTGGATCGCCGGGTTCGCCGGGTTCTCGAACTGCCGCACGAGCACGGCGCCCGGCGTCTCCGCGGCGATGCGCTGCGCCTGCTCGACCGCCTCCGTCATCCCCTTGTACGGATCGGTGAGCACGAGCTCGGCGCCGTAGGCCTTGAGCATCGCGCGCCGCTCCTTGCTCATCGACGCCGGCATCGTGAGGATCACGCGGTAGCCGCGCGCGGCGCCGACGAGGGCGAGGCCGATCCCGGTGTTGCCGCTCGTGGACTCGACGATCGTCCCGCCAGGCTGCAGCTCGCCCGAGGCCTCGGCGGCGTCGACGAGCGAGACGGCGAGACGGTCCTTCACGCTGCGACCCGGGTTGTAGTACTCGAGCTTCACGAGGACCGTCGCGTCGAGCCCCTCGGTCAGCCGGTTGAGCCGCACGAGCGGCGTGCCGCCGAATGCCGAGGTGATGTCTGAATGGATCCGTGGGCGTGCGTCGGTCACGATCCGACGATAGCCGCGCGCCGGCCCGAGGCGGACCGTGCGACGATCCGTGACGTCGCCGCTCGGCCGCGGCGTGCGTGGCAGGATCGAGACGTGGACCTCCTCGTCTCCCCCGTCGAGCTCGACGCCATGCTCCGCGATCGCGACGACGTCGTGGTCCTCGATGTCCGCTGGCGACTCGACCAGCCGGACGGCCGCCCCGCCTTCCGCGATGGCCACGTGCCCGGCGCGGTCTACGTCGACCTCGAGACCGAGCTCGCCGCGCCGGCCGACCCCGCGCTCGGGCGGCACCCGTTGCCGACCCGCGAGGCGCTCCAGGACGCCGCGCGCGGATGGGGCCTGCGCGACGGCGACGCCGTCGTCGTGCTCGACGACCTCGGCGGGATGTCGGCCGCGCGGGCCTGGTGGCTCCTGCGGCACGCGGGCGTCGCCGACGTGCGCCTGCTCGACGGCGGCTGGTCGGCGTGGGCCGCCGCCGGCCTGCCGGTCGAGACGGGGGCGACGACGCCCGAGCGCGGCGACGTGACCCTCGACTGGGGGCGCATGCCGACCCTCGAGCTCGACGAGGTCGCCGCATTCGCCGCCGACCACCCCCTGCTCGACGCGCGCGCGGCCGAGCGCTACCGCGGCGAGGTCGAGCCGATCGATCCCCGCGCGGGTCACATCCCCGGCGCGATCAGCGCGCCGACCGCCGACAGCCTCGACGTCGACCGTCGGTTGCTCTCGCCCTGGGCGCTGCGCATCCGGTTCGGCGAGCTCGGCGCCAGGGTCGGCGAGCCCGTCGGCGTCTACTGCGGCTCCGGCGTGACCGCGGCGCACGAGGCGCTCGCCCTCGCCGTCGCCGGGTTCGAGCCGGTGCTCTACCCGGGCTCGTGGAGCCAGTGGAGCGCGCGCGAGGCGCTGCCGGTCGCGACGGGGCCGACGCCGTCGGGACGCTGATCGCGGCCTATCGGCGGTAGTTCGGCGCCTCGACGACCATCTGGATGTCGTGCGGGTGCGACTCCTTGAGCCCCGCGGCGGTGATCCGCACGAAGCGGCCCTTCGCGCGCAGCTCGTCGATCGTCCGCGCCCCCGTGTAGAACATCGACTGCCGCAGGCCGCCGAGGAGCTGGTACACGACGGAGCCGACCGGGCCGCGATACGGCACCTGGCCCTCGATGCCCTCGGCGATGAGCTGCTCGTCGCTCGGCACGTCGGCCTGGAAGTAGCGGTCGCGCGAGTAAGAGGTCTTCGTGCCCCGGGTCTGCAGCGCGCCGAGCGAGCCCATCCCCCGGTAGCTCTTGAACTGCTTGCCGTTGACGTAGATGAGGTCGCCTGGGCTCTCGTCCGTGCCGGCGAGCAGTGAGCCGAGCATGACGGTCTCCGCGCCGGCGACGAGCGCCTTCGCGATGTCGCCCGAGTACTGCAGCCCGCCGTCGGCGATCACTGGGATCCCGGCCTCCCGCGCCGCGAGGGAGGCCTCGTAGACCGCGGTCACCTGGGGCACGCCGACGCCGGCGACGACGCGCGTCGTGCAGATCGAGCCGGGGCCGACGCCGACCTTGACCGCGTCGGCGCCCGCGTCGACGAGCGCCTGCGCGCCGGAGCGGGTCGCGACGTTGCCGCCGATGACGTCGATGGCGTCGAAGGCCGGGTCCGACTTGAGCCGGCGGATGATGTCGAGCACGCCGGCCGAGTCGCCGTTGGCCGTGTCGACGACGATGACGTCGACGCCCGCGTCGCGCAGCGCGCCCGCGCGATCCCACGCGTCGCCGAAGAAGCCGATCGCCGCCCCGACCCGGAGCCGCCCCTCGTCGTCCTTCGTCGCGTTCGGGTAGCGCTCGCTCTTCTCGAAGTCCTTCACGGTGATGAGGCCGTGGAGGCGCCCATCGTCGTCGACGAGCGGGAGCTTCTCGATCTTGTGCCGTGCGAGCAGCGACATCGCCGTGTTCGCGTCGACGCCGGCCGGCGCAGTGATGAGCGGGGCGACGGTCATGACGTCGCGCACGAGCGTCGTCGACTTCTCGAACGGCGAGACGAAGCGCATGTCGCGGTTCGTGATGATGCCGACGAGACGCCCGTCGCCCTCGACGACGGGCAGGCCGGAGACGCGGAACTGGCCGCAGAGCGCGTCGACCTCGGCGACGGTCGCGTCCGGCGTCGTCGTCACCGGGTTCGAGATCATGCCCGACTCGCTGCGCTTGACCTTGTCGACGTGCGCCGCCTGGTCGTCGATGGAGAGGTTGCGGTGGAGCACGCCGAGCCCGCCCTGCCTGGCCATCGCGATGGCCATGCGCGACTCGGTGACCGTGTCCATCGCCGAGGAGAGCAGTGGCGCCTGGACCCGGACTCGCCTCGTCAGTCGCGAGGAGGTGTCCGCCTCGCTCGGGATCACGTCCGTGTGCCCTGGCAGGAGCATCACGTCGTCGTAGGTGAGTCCGATGAATCCAAACGGATCGTGCTGCTCCATGAAGCCCCTCGTGCGCGCTGCCGGTGATGCCGGAATGCGCCGTCGGATTCCGGTGATCTATGGTACCCGCGCGCGAGCGACCGTCGCTGATGGCCGCTCGCGGGGTCGCGCCGTGCGGGGCGAAGGGCCTGACGCGATGATGGACGCCCGAAACCCGGTCGTGTTGAATACCCCAAAGGAAACACGGCGGCAACATTCGACCACTAACGTCGTCTCACCCATCGGTTCCGGCCGGCGGGCGCTCCCCCAGACCCCTTGGAGGCTCGGTGACCATCGCCCGACCGGCCGCACGGCCGAGGCATCGGCGACGTGCGGTGATCCTGCTCGTCGGGATCGCGGCCACCGCCGCCGCGATCCTCGGCGTCGCGGCGCCCGCCACGGCGGCCGAGGACGACCCGTTCCGGATCAGCGGCAACGTCCAGCTCAACGGCACCCCGCTCGAGGGCGTCCTCATCACCGTCGACGGACCTGGCGGCATGCAGGAGGTCGAGACCGACGCGAGCGGGCAGTGGAAGGTCGGCGTCCCCGAGAAGAACGCCGACTACACCGTCACCCTCGACGAGTCGACGCTGCCGGATGGCATCGCCGTCATCGACGAGACCGGCGAGGACCCGACGCCGAACGTCCGCGACGTCACCGTCGGGCCGGGCGGCCGGGTGACCGCGAACTTCTTCATCGGCGCTGGCGAGCGCAACACCGTGAGCTTCATCGACCAGCTCGTCGAGCGGCTCGTGAACGGCCTGAACTTCGGCCTCATGCTCGCGCTGGCCGCGATCGGGCTCTCGCTCGTCTACGGCACCACCGGCATCTCGAACTTCGCGCACGCCGAGCTCGTGACCTTCGGCGCCCTCATCGCCTACCTCTTCTCCGTCGTCGTCGGATGGCCGCTCTGGATCGCCATCCCGCTCACCGTCGCGTTCTCGGCGGCGTTCGGCTACGTGCAGGATCTCGGGCTGTGGCGACCGCTGCGGCGACGAGGCCTCGGGGTCGTGCAGCTCATGATCGTCTCGATCGGCCTCTCGCTCGCGCTGCGCTACATCTTCCAGACCTTCGTCGGCGGCGGCACCTACCAGCTGCCCGGCTCGGCCGCCGAGGAGTTCACCCTCTTCGGCGCCGTCTCCGTCTCGCTCGTCGACCTGCTCTCGATGGGCCTGTCGATCGTCGTGATCCTCGCCTTCGGCTGGTGGTTGCTGAAGACGCGGATCGGCAAGGCGACGCGGGCCGTCTCCGACAATCCCTCGCTCGCGGCCGCGAGCGGCATCGACGTCGACGCCGTCGTGCGGGTCGTCTGGATCGTCGCCGCGGCCCTCGCCGGGCTCTCCGGCGTGCTCTGGGCCTACTTCCGGCCGGGCATCAAGTGGGACATGGGCTCGAGCATCCTGCTGCTCATCTTCGCGGCCGTCACCCTCGGCGGCCTCGGGACCGCGTTCGGCGCCCTCGTCGGGTCGCTCATCGTCGGCGTCCTCGTCGAGACCTCGAGCCTCTGGATCCCCTCCGACCTCAAGTACGTCGGCGCGCTCGTCGTGCTCATCGTGATCCTGCTGTTCCGACCGCAGGGTCTGCTCGGTCGCCGAGAGCGGATCGGATAGGAGCCGCCATGAACATCGTCCAGATCCTCTCGAACACCGCGTCGCAGATCCTCAACCCGACGACGATCGGCTTCGCGCTCGCCGCGATCGGCCTCTCGATCCACTTCGGCTTCACCGGCCTGCTGAACATGGGCGTCGCCGGGTTCATGGCGATCGGCGCCTACGGCTTCGCGATCTCGATCCTCACCTTCGGCCTGCCGTGGTGGGTCGCCGTGCTCATCGGGCTCGCCGCGTCCGCGGTCTTCGCGCTCGTCCTCGGCGTCCCGACGCTGCGCCTGCGCGGCGACTACCTCGCGATCGTCACCATCGCCGCCGCCGAGGTCGTTCGGCTGCTCTTCCTGTCGACAGCGTTCAAGGACGTCACCGGCTCGGCCGACGGCCTCTCCGGCTTCCACAACGGGTTCCGCGACTCCAACCCGCTGCCCGAGGGCAAGTTCGGCTTCGGCCCGTGGGTGTACACGAGCGACACCTGGTGGGTCATCATCATCGGCGTCGTGCTCACCGCGGTCGCCGCGCTCTTCACCTGGTCGCTCATGCGCAGCCCGTGGGGCCGCGTCATCAAGGGCATCCGCGAGGACGAGGACGCGGTGCGCGCGCTCGGCAAGAACGTCTTCTCGTTCAAGATGCAGGCGCTCGTCATCGGCGGCGTGATCACCGCGATGGGCGGCATCATCACCGCCATGGGCACGAACGTGAACCCGAACGTCTACGTGACCTCGCAGACCTTCTTCATCTGGACGGCGCTGCTGCTCGGCGGTGCGGCGACGATCTTCGGGCCGATCCTCGGCGCCGTGCTCTTCTGGGTCGTCAGGGCGTTCCTCTCGAACCTCCTGCCGGCGCTCGTGAGCATCGGCTGGCTGCCCTTCCTCTCCCGCGAGCAGTCGCAGATGCTCGTCTTCATCCTCGTGGGCGTCGCGCTCATGCTCCTCGTGATCTTCCGACCGCAGGGCATCCTCGGCAACAAGAAGGAGCTGACCTTTGTCAAGTGAGATCAGCACGGCAAGTGAGATCAGCACGCCAAGTGAGATCAGCACGGACCACGACGACGCCGCCGCCGAGACGATCGTGATCGCCCGCACCAAGGCGACCGGGCTCCACGACGGCGAGATCCGACCGGGCGTCCCGAAGGTCGACCCGATCATCATCGCCGACGGCGTCCGCCGGCAGTTCGGCGGCCTCACCGCCGTCGACGTCGAGCACCTCGAGATCCCCCGCAACGCGATCACCGCGCTCATCGGCCCCAACGGCGCCGGCAAGACCACGCTCTTCAACCTCCTCACCGGCTTCGACAAGCCGAACGAGGGCGACTGGTCCTTCGACGGCACGTCGCTGTCCGGGGTCCCGGCGTTCAAGGTCGCCAGGCTCGGCCTGGTCCGCACCTTCCAGCTGACGAAGGCGCTCGGCCTGCTCACCGTCCTCGAGAACATGAAGCTCGGGGCCACGGGCCAGCGCGGCGAGCGGTTCCTCCCGAGCCTGTTCCCCTGGCTCTGGCGCGCGCAGGACGTCGAGATCGAGGCCCGCGCTCGGGTGCTCCTGAAGAAGTTCAAGCTCGACGCCAAGGAGGCGGACTTCGCCGCGAGCCTCTCCGGCGGCCAGCGCAAGCTGCTCGAGATGGCCCGCGCGCTCATGAGCAAGCCGACGCTCGTCATGCTCGACGAGCCGATGGCCGGCGTCAACCCGGCGCTCACGCAGTCGCTGCTCGAGCACATCCTCGACCTCAAGGACGAGGGGATGACGGTGCTCTTCGTCGAGCACGACATGCACATGGTCAGGCACATCGCCGACTGGGTCGTCGTCATGGCCGAGGGGCGCGTCGTCGCCGAGGGGCCGCCGGAGACGGTCATGCAGGACCAGGCGGTCATCGATGCCTACCTCGGCGCCCACCAGGACATCGATCTCGGCGTCGTGACCGGCCGCCACCCGGGCACCCTGCCGCCGGACGCGGCGGAGCTCGTCGCGGAGGTCGCGGAGCTCGACGAGGCCATCGAGGCGGCCGAGGACGCCGCCGACGGGAAGGCGTGAGGCAGATGAGCGACACGAGCACGAACGCCGCGACCGCGCCGGAGCGCACCGGCACGCCCGTCGTGCGGGTGACCGACCTCACGGCCGGCTACCTGCCAGGGGTGAACATCCTCACGGGCACGAACCTGACCGCCTGGCAGGGCGAGCTCATCGGGATCATCGGGCCGAACGGCGCCGGCAAGTCGACGCTGCTCAAGGCGATCTTCGGCCAGGTGAAGATCCGCGAGGGCAGCGTCGCCCTCAACGGCGAGGACATCACCGGGCTTCGCGCGAACAAGCTCGTCACGCGCGGCGTCGGCTTCGTGCCGCAGACGAACAACGTCTTCCCGAGCCTCACGATCGCCGAGAACCTCCAGATGGGGCTGTTCCAGCGCCCGAAGGCGTACCACGAGCGCCTGGAGTTCGTCACCGGCATCTTCTCGGAGCTCGGCGCGCGCCTCAATCAGCGCGCCGGGTCGCTCTCCGGCGGGGAACGGCAGATGGTCGCGATGTCCCGAGCGCTCATGATGGACCCGCACGTGCTCCTGCTCGACGAACCGTCGGCCGGCCTCTCGCCGGCGCGCCAGGACGACGCCTTCCTCCGCGTCTCGGAGATCAACAAGGCCGGGGTCACCACGATCATGGTCGAGCAGAACGCGCGGCGCTGCCTGCAGATCTGCGACCGCGGCTACGTGCTCGACCACGGGCGCGACGCGTACACCGGCACCGGTCGCGAGCTCCTCGAGGACCCGAAGGTCATCGGCCTGTACCTCGGCACGCTCGGCGCCTGAGCCGAACGCGGCGGCCGGCGCGCCGTCCGTCCCGAGCGGTCCGCTCACCACGGCGAGTGAGCGCGTCCTGCGGCGTCGTCGAGCCCTGCCTCGTGCCCATGCGATTCCGCGGGTCGGCCTGGGCCGTCTGTGCACAACCCACCGGCAACGGGAACGGGGCCCCGACCCGAAGGTCGAGGCCCCGCCCCGTGCTGTGTGCTGTGATCAGCCCGTGTAGGCCTCGTAGGTGTTGTCGTCCTTGTAGACGTAGATGCCCACGGCCGCCTCGGTCGGGTCGCCGACCTCGTCGAACGTGATCGGGCCGGAGATGCCGTCGTAGTCGACCACGCCACCGTCCGCGATGATCTTCGCCGCCTCGGCGAAGGTCGTCGCCTTGGTGCCGTCACCCGAACCGCCCGAGACCTCCTGGAGCTTCGCCGCGATGGCCGGGCCATCGGTCGAGTCGGCCGCGAGCGCCGCGAGCGCGAGCAGGATGACCGCGTCGTACGCCTCGGCGGCGTAGCTGAAGTCGGTCAGCGGCTCGTTGCCCTCGCCGGTCCAGAACTCCTGGAGACCGTCGGTGAAGTCCGCGATCGTGTCGATCGACAGACCCGGGAGCGTGCCCTTGGCGCCCGTGAGGGTGCCGGCCGGGAACTCGTCGCCGAAGTTGGCCAGGTTGCCGTCGACGAAGTAGAGCTTGTCGGCCGGGTAGCCGGCGGCCACGAGCGCGGGGACGATGGTCTTCGCCTCGTCGAACGTGATCAGCGCGATCGCGTCCGGCGCGGCCGCGAGGACCTCGCTGATCTGGGCGTCGAAGTTCGTGTCACCCGGGTTGAACGTCGGCGCCGCGACGACGGTGCCGCCGGCGGCCTCGAAGGCGTCCGAGGTGAACGACGCGAGGCCCGTGCCGTACGAGTCGTTGAGGACGATGAGACCGAGGGTCTGCGCGCCGTCCTCCGCGATCAGGTTGCCGAGCACCTCGCCCTGGAGCACGTCCGACGGGGCGGTGCGGAAGTACAGGCCCTTGTCGTCGTAGGTGGTGAAGGCGGCCGAGGTGTTCGCCGGCGAGAACTGGATGACGTCCGCGCCAACGACCTGGTCGATGAACTGGAGCGAGACACCCGACGACGCCGCACCGATGATGGCGCTGACGCCTTCACCGAGCAGACGCGGGATCTCGGTCTCGTAGGCCTTGTTGTCGAGGTCGCCCGAGTCGCCCTGGGTCAGCTCGACCGTGACGCCGAGACCGGCCTCGTTGATCTGCGCCGCGGCGTACTCGGTGCCCGCGATCTCCGGCGGGCCGAGGAAGGCGAGGCTGCCCGTGACGGGGAGCGCCGTGCCGATCTTGAGGACGAGGTCCTCACCGGTGGAACCCGAGTCGCCCGAGTTGCCCGCGCTCGTGCAACCGCTCAGGACGAGCGCCGCGGCGCCGACGAGAGCGATCCCCGAGAGGGCCGAGCGCACCGGGCGGGAGGCCGTAGCCTTCGCGAAAACACCCATGATGCTCCTTGCTGTGTGATGACGTGAGCCGACCGCAGGACGCAGTCCACGTCCTGCAACAGTAGGCAGGGCACGTATCCGCCACAACGCAAGGGTGTTACGGGCGTGTAACACGGCGCAATCGTTATGCGCCGTGATCTTCGCGCTCGAGCACCGGTCGAGCACCGGAACAGCGTCAGTCGAGCACCGGCACCTCGCTCGATCGCGCCTCCCCGATCGCCTTCGACGACCGCCGGCCGTGGATCACCATGTCGGCGGCGAGGATCACGAGGGCGACCCAGACGATCCCGAATCCGATCCATCGCTCGAGCGGCATCGGCTCGCCGACGATCGCGACGCCGACGATGAACTGGATCACGGGCGCGAGGAACTGGGCGAGCCCGATGTACGTGAGCGGGAGCCGGCGGGCGGCCGCCGCGAAGAGCAGGAGGGGGACCGCCGTGATGATCCCGGCGGAGAGCAGGAGCCCGGTGTGCAGCGCCCCGTTCGCCCCCATCGTGAGCCCGCTCGTCGCGGCGACGACCGCGAGCACCGCGATGGCCAGGGGCGAGAGGACCGCGGTCTCGACCGCGAGTCCGCCGATCGCGTCGACGCGACCGCCGACCCGGTTCTTCATGAGGCCGTAGAGCCCGAAGCTGAACGCGAGGGTGAGCGCGACCCAGGGGAATGCGCCGTAGCCGACGACGAGGACGACGACCGCGACGCCGCTGACGCCCACGGCGATCCACTGCATCGGCCGGAGCCGCTCGCGCAGGACGAGGACGCCGAGCAGCACCGAGACGATCGGGTTGATGAAGTACCCGAGGCTCGCCTCGACGATGTGGCGGCCGAGCGTCGCGTAGACGTAGACGATCCAGTTGATGGCGATGAGCACGCTCGCGAGGGCGAGCCACCCGATCGTCGAGCGGTCGCGCCACACCGCGAGGAACGGGCGCCAGCTCCGCAGGACGGTGATGAGGACGAGGCAGAAGACGAGGCTCAGCACGACCCGCCACGCGACGACCTCGACGGCCCCCGTCGGCGCGAGGAGGAGGAAGTAGAGCGGGAGGAAGCCCCAGAGCAGGTACGCGCCGATCGCGGCAGCGAGGCCGGCGCCGATCCTGGTCCCGTCGTTCACCGGTTCAGCCTATGCGCGCGCGAACGCGGGAAGGCCCGCGGACCAGTGGTCCGCGGGCCTTCCGGCGGGATCTCGACGGAACTCGTCCGTCAGGCTCGGTCGTCCGTCAGCGGACGACGACCGCGAGCACGTCGCGGGCGGAGAGCACGAGGTACTCGTCGACGCCGAACTTGACCTCGGTGCCGCCGTACTTCGAGTAGATGACCCGGTCGCCGACCGCGAGGTCGAGCGGGACGCGGTTGCCGTTGTCGTCGATCCGACCGGGACCGACGGCGATGACCTCGCCCTCCTGCGGCTTCTCCTTGGCGGAATCCGGGATCACCAGGCCCGACGCGGTGGTCTGCTCCGCCTCGACCTGCTTGATGACGATCCGATCCTCGAGCGGCTTGATGGTGACCGACACGATCGACCTCTTCTTCTTCAGTCCTGGTTGCTGGCTCGCGCACTGCCGTCGGCAGTGCGGTTGGCACACTCGGGGGCCGAGTGCCAGAGACGAGTGTAGGGCATCGCTGGCACTCGGGCAACGTGAGTGCCAGCAGCGCGCGCTCAGTCCGGCTCGCGGATCGGCTCCTCCTTGACGAGGACGACCTCGAAGCCGCCATCGTCGACGGCGCGCCACCGGTGCGCGACCCCGCCCGGGTATCGGATGTGCTCGCCCGCACGGAGGATCCTCGGCGCGGCGCCGTCGATCTCGACCTCCGCGGCGCCGGCGACGACGAGGACGAACTCGGGCTCGTCGTGGCGATGCATGACCCCCTCGCCGCGGTCGGTGTGGCGGATGCGGAGGACGGCGAACGGCAGGTCGCCGTCGGTGAGCACCTCGGTGCCGCCGTGCTCGTCCGGCGCGTAGGCGGCCGGCGGCGGGGAGGCGGATCGGCGCCGCGCGGCGGTGACGGCCTCGGCGTGGCTCGTGCCGAGCTCGCGCGCGATGCGATCGAGGGAGTCGAAGCTCGCGCGCGCCCGGCCGCGCTCGACCTGGCTCAGGAAGGAGTGCGAGAGCCCGGTCATCGCCGCGACCTCCGCGAGCGTGAAGCCGCGCCGACGCCGCAGCTGGCGCAGATACCCGCCGAGCTCGAGGTCGAACCGGTCGAGCTCGATCCGCCGTCGTCCCATCCCGCCTCCGTCACGACGACGTTACACGGGACCGACCTCGCCGGCGGTTGGCGGGATGCGCTATGTTGATAGAATCAACATCCATGAAGGAGTCGAGATGACCGCGCCCGACCGCACCGAGACCGGCCGCACCGCGCCCGACCACGCCGTGACCGCCGCCATCGCCGAGATCGCCCAGGCCATCGGCACCGCCGCGGTCGAGCTCGACCCCGAGGCCCGCGAGCGACTCTCCCGCGACGAGTACCGCATGTCGCCCGTGCTGCGGCGCACCCTGCCGGTCGTCGTCGCCGACGCGGTCGTCACCCCGATCAGCGTCGACGACGTCGTCGCGGTCATGCGCATCGCCGTCGCGCACGGCGTCCCGGTGACCCCGCGCGGCAAGGGGACCGGCAACTACGGCCAGGCCGTGCCGATGGCCGGCGGCATCCTGCTCGACCTCTCGAGGCTCACCGGGATCGAGGAGATCGGCGACGCGTCGATCACCGCGCTCGCCGGCACGCGCATCGTCCAGCTCGAGCAGGCGCTGCGGCGCGACGGACGACAGCTGCTCCTGCTCCCGTCGACGATGCAGAGCACGATCGGCGGCTTCCTCGCGGGCGGCACCGGCGGCAGCGGATCCATCGAGCACGGCTTCATCGAAGACGGCTTCGTGCTCGCCATCGATGTCGTGCTCGCCGATGGCCGGGGGCTCGTGCACCTCGAGGGCGACGACGTGCTGCCATACCTCCACGCCTACGGCACGACCGGGATCATCGTCCGCGTGACGGTCGCGCACGAGCCCGAGCGCGACTGGACCTCCGTGCTCGCGAGCTTCGAGGACTTCGCCGGCGCACGCCGCGCGCTCATGGCGCTCATCGCGCTCGAGCCGGCGCCGCGGATCGCCTCGACCGACATGGCGGAGTTCGGCCGGGCGTTCCCGAAGCCCATGACGCTGCATCCCGACACGGCGAGCCTGCGCACGGTCGTCGACCGCTCGGCGCTCGAGGAGGTCGAGTCGATCATCGCCAGCCACGGCGGTGTCGTCGAGCGCGTCGAGCACTCGCTCCCCGCCGAGTTCCAGGTCTGCATGCTCGGCTTCAACCACGCGACCTGGCACCTCATCTCCGCCGAGCCCGACCGCTGGTTCCACGCGGAGGCGATGGGCACGGCGCTCGTCGAGCGTGCCGACGAGGTGCTCGCCGTCTGGCCGGGGGCGATCCAGCATCTCGACGCGATGCGCGACCGCGACGGCTCGCCCATGCCGATCGGGATGATCGTGGCGCCGTACACGACGGAGGCCGCGATCTTCGAGGGCGTCGAGCGCCTGCGCGAGCTGGGCCTCTTCGCGAGCGCGCCGCACTCGTGGACGGTGAACCGACGGATCGACCTGCTCACCGAGACCGCCGCCGTCACCGACCCCCGCGGGATCCTCAACCCAGGCAAGCTGCCGCGCGGCTGAGCGAGCGCCGCACCACGGCCCTCGGCGCGACGCCGCGAGCCGACCGGGTCACTCGGCCGCGAGCAGCTGCTCCCTGACCTGGCGGCGCAGGACCTTGCCGATGAGCGACCGCGGGAGGTCGTCGACGACCACGACGCGCCTCGGGACCTTGTAGGCGGCGAGGTGCTGCCGCGCGAACTCGCGCAGCGCCGTCTCGTCGAAGACGGCGCCGTCGCGCAGCACGACGGCCGCGGTCACGGTCTCCACCCCGCCGACGCCGAGCCCGACCACGGCCGCCGCGACGACATCCGGGTGCGACTGCAGCACCTCCTCGACCTCCGTCGGCGAGACGTTGAAACCGCCGGTGATGATGAGCTCCTTGAGCCGGTCGACGATCGTCACGAACCCGTCCTCGGACATCTCGGCGATGTCGCCGGTGCGCAGCCACCCGCCCGGCAGGAGCGCCTCGGCCGTCTCCCCCGGCCGCCGCCAGTAGCCGCTGAAGACCTGCGGACCACGGATCTGCAGCTCGCCGGCCTCGTCGACGCCCCGGATCACCGCGGGATCCTCGGGATCGACGATCCGGATCTCCGTGCTCGGGAACGGCACCCCCACCGTCCCGGGTCGACGCGTCGGCCCGATCGGGTTGCCGAGCGCGACCGGTGAGGTCTCGGTCATGCCGTAGCCCTCGACGAGCAGGCCGCCGCTCGCCTCCTCCCACCGCTCGACCGTCGCGACCGGCAGGCTCATCGCCCCGGAGATCGCGAACCGGACGGTGCCGAGGTCGATGCGCCCGCGGTCCGCCGCGCGCGCGAGCTGGTCGTAGATCGGCGGGACGGCCGGCAGGAAGGTCGGGGGCGTCGTCGTCGCCGCCGACGCGACGAGGTCGACGTCGAACTTCGGGAAGAGCACGAGCGTCGCGCCGATGCTCATCGCGAAGGTGAGGCAGAGCGTCATGCCGTAGGCGTGGAAGAGCGGGAGCACGCCGTAGAAGGTCTCCTTGCCCTCGCGGAGTCCCGGCACCCAGGCGCGCCCCTGCGCCGCGTTGGCGCGGAGATTGCGGTGGGTGAGGATCGCGCCCTTCGGCGACCCTGTCGTGCCGCTCGTGTACTGCAGCAGCGCGATGTCGTCGAGGCCGGGGCGAGGCGCCCGACGCGAGAGCCTCGAGTGCCCGACGAGCTTCGCCCACGGATACGGCCGGCGGGAGGTCGGCGTCGTGGTGAGCTGCGCCCGAAGCCGGCGCGCCTTCGGCACGGGCAGCCGCAGCGCCACCCGCGTGCCGAAGGGCATCGCCTCGGTCATGTCGACGCTGACGATCCCCTCGAGCGCGAGGTCGGCGGGGAACCCGGCGATCGTGTCGTAGACCGCGTCCCAGACGATCGCGAACCTCGCCTGATGGTCCTCGAACTGGTGCCGGAGCTCCCGCGGGGAGTAGAGGGGGTTGTGCTCGACGACGATCGCGCCGAGCCGGAGCACCGCATAGAACGCGACGACGTGCTGCGGGCAGTTCGGCAGCACGAGCGCGACCCGGTCGCCGGCCGTCACGCCCATCCTGCGCAGGCCCTCCGCGGCGCGCTCCACCTGCTCGCCGAGCTCGCGATACGTCGTCGTGGCGCCGAAGAACACGAGCGCCGTCGAGCGGCCGAACCGCGCGACGCTCGCGTCGAGCATGTCGACGAGCGACTCCGTGACGGGCTCGATCTCGTGCGGGACCTCCGGCGCGTAGGCGGCGAGCCAGGGACGGGCCTCGAAGACGGACGGACCGGACATGCTGCGACCTCCTCGGTCACGAGTGCCGACGCCGAGGGGCACCGGCGCACATCCGTGCGAGCCCGTGAGACCGCCAGCGTATCGACCGCGGCTGAGCGACGGATGAGTCGTCAGGCCCGCGGTGCGCGGCGGAACCGCGCGGTGCGAGGGAGGCGATCGTTCGGTGCGCCCGGAGGGATTCGAACCCCCAACCGTCTGATCCGTAGTCAGATACTCTATCCGTTGAGCTACGGGCGCCCGTCACTCCGAGGAGCGACCTAGCGAGTATACCCGGAGTGCGGCGGCTTCGCGACCGGGCCCCGTGACGGCCGACAGGCGCCGGCCGCGGCGCTCAGCGGCCGAACAGGGTGCCGAGCAGGAACGCGACGACGAAGACGCCGAGCGAGACGCCGAAGAGGATCCACATCGAGCGAGCCGTCATGGCTCGATTCTCGCACGCCGAACGTCCGGTCCCGGCGACGGGTCCGGCCGCGGCGGGTCTGGCGGGTCAGGCGGGTCAGACGGGTCAGGCGGGTCAGACGGGTCAGACGGGTCAGGCGCGCAGCCGCAGCATCGCGTCGACGTCGCCGAAGACCTCGAGCCCTGCGCACTCGGCGACGCCCTCGAGGAGCACGCGGCCGTCGTGGTCGAGGTGGCGCAGCGCCACCCTCGCGTCGAGCGTCTCCTCGACGCGCTCGTGCATCGCCGTGCGCAGCGGCGCGCGCAGCAGCCCGCCGCGGACGCGGAGCGCATCGAGCTCGAGCACGCCGTCCTGGCCCGTGACCGACCAGCGCACGCGGTCGTCGTCGATCGTGAGCGCGAGTTCCCGCGACCGTGTGTAGGTGGTCCAGCGGTGGAGCCGGTCGCCGTGGCGCAGCCCGATGATCGAGCCGCGGAAGGCGCGGCCGAGCCACGGGATGATCGCGACCGACGCGATGAGCGAGGCGCCGGCCGCGTCGCCGACGGTCGCGTCGATGTGGTTGCTCGCGAGCCACACGTAGCCGGACGGGAAGGCGCGCCCCCAGTCCTTCTCGAGGTAGCCGAGCCCGCCGTCGAAGTCGAGCGTGCCCGCATCCGAGTCGAGCCGACCGTCGAGCCCGTGCCCGAACGAGACGACGCCGTGGAAGCACTCCATGAACGGCACGAGGCCATACCAGCCCATGATCCCCGGGGCGAGCGCGGTGATCGGCCAGGGCTCCAGCGGCGTGGTGAAGCGGATCGCGCCGCGCAGCTGCGGGAGGTCGAGCTCGACGCCCGCCGACGAGAAGCGGTTCGGGCCGACGGTCACGTCGAACTCGCGGTCGGAGGCGGCGAACGCCTCGATCGGGAACGGGTGGTACCAGGATCGCCCGGTCAGCCCGTCGAGCACCTGCACGAAGGCCTCGTCGCGCGTCCGATCGCCGGCGAGCCCGCGGAAGACGCCGGGGATCACGGCCCAGCGGTGCGCCCGGTCGGCGGAGACGAGCTTGACGTACCAGCCCTCGAAGAAGTCGCTCGCCACCCCGTGGCCGTGGAAGGCCTCGGGGTGCCGGACTCCGCGCAGCCATGCTGCCGGGGATCGCATGGGGTGAGCCTATGGCGGAGACGGAGGGATTTGAACCCTCGGACCCCGGAAAGGGGTCTCCACCTTAGCAGGGTGGTGCACTAGGCCGAACTATGCGACGTCTCCTTGTGCCCGACCAGCGTAGCGGATACGCGGAATCCCTTGTGGTGACTGGGATGTCGGGGCCTTGCCCCTCCCGCACGCC
>Ga0209066_10003752_pt1 | contig 17116 bp, 12 predicted proteins | sample All_14_2_FD_187198 | JGI IMG/M metagenome (GOLD analysis project Ga0209066, IMG submission 187198) | Freshwater microbial communities in response to fracking from Pennsylvania, USA - Allegheny Zone_MetaG_DW_15 (SPAdes) (version 2) ... | reverse complement strand
GCGCCAAGGCCATGGGCCTGACCTCGCTGTTTGTCCTGACCACGCGTACCATGCACTGGTTCAACAAACGTGGTTTTGCCCCGGTCGACCCCAACTGGTTGCCGGAGGCACGCAAACGAAACTACAAGTGGGATCGGCGCTCGCAAGTGCTGGTCAAACCTCTGAAGTGATTTTTCAAAGCACCTGAAGTACAGAGAAGAGATCGACATGGCACGCACCATTCAATGCAAGCACCTGAACAAGGAAGGCGAAGGCCTGGACTTCGCCCCCTACCCGGGCGAGCTGGGCAAGCGCATCTACAACGAGATCAGCAAGGAAGCCTGGCAGTTGTGGCTCAAGCACCAGACCATGCTGGTCAATGAAAACCGCCTGAATCTGGCCGATGCCCGAGCCCGCCAGTACCTGGCCCGCCAGATGGAGCAATTCTTCTTTGGCGCAGGCGCCGAGCAGGTTCAAGGCTACGTGCCCCCCTCCGCCTGACCATGGGTGACGAACTGCTGGTGTGGCTGGCCTCTGCTGCCACGATCCTGATCGTGGTGCTGTACGAGGTCATCCAGCGCTGGCGCCATCAGGATCGCCCGGGGGTGCTGGCGCGCTCGGCCCATGCCGGGCTGCGCGAAGACTGGTTCCGATCGATCAGCGATCAAGCTGGTTCTGAAATCATCGCCGTGCAGACCCTGCGCAATTCGATGATGACGGCCACACTGACGGCCACCACCGCCACGCTGGGCCTGATGGGCTCGGTCACACTGGCGGCCTCCCAGTTGCACGTGACCTTTGCGCCAGGCACCTCGCCCTGGGCCGCCATGTCCCCGCGCCTGGTGATGGAACTGCTGTTGATGAGTGCCCTGTTCACGGCCCTGGCCTGCTCGACCATTGCTGTGCGTTACTTCAACCACGCCAGCTTCATCTGCGCCATGCCGGTGGGCTCACAGGCTCGCCAGCAATGGCTGCCCGTGGGCATTGCCCATGTGCGCCAGGCCGGTGTGCTCTACAGCTGGGGCCTGCGGGCGCTGTTGATGGTGGCCCCGCTGGTGGTGTCCATCGTGCATCCGCTGCTGGGGCCCCTGGCCTCACTGGGCCTGGTGCTGGTGCTGTTCAACATGGACCGGGTGCATCATCACGATGACCCGTCCCCCGTCAAGCTGGCATCAGGAAGTCGCGGCTGATGCCGTGACCCAGGTCACCGACGCGGTCCAGGAACTGCGTCAGGTAGGCGTGAAGGCCCGTGGCCAGGATCTCGTCGATGCGGCTGAACTGCAAGTCGGCGCGCAGACGTCCAGCACGGCGCAGGGTCTCGTCGCTGTGGTCGTTGCCCACCGACTGCAGATTGACCACCACTTCGTTCATGCAATACACCAGCGAGCGCGGCATCTCCGGGCGCAGGATCAGTAGCTCGGCCACCTTTTCAGGGCGAATGACATTGCGGTAGACCTTGCGGTAGACCTCGAAGGCCGAGACGCTGCGCAGCACCGCCGACCAGTGGTAAAAGTCCACTTCCTTGCCCTCGTTGCCCAGGCCTGAGCCAAAGAACTCGGTGTTGCGGGCGTGGAACTTCACGTCCAGCAGGCGTGCCGTGTTGTCGGCCCGCTCCAGGAACGTGCCGATGCGCTGGAAGTGGAAGGACTCGTCCTGCAGCATGGTGCCCAGGGTCACGCCCCGCGAGAGGTGCGAGCGGAACTTGACCCACTCGAACAGCTCACCCGGGTCCTTGGCCAGGGCGCCCTCCTTGAGCAGGCGGTTGAATTCCAGCCAGGTCTGGTTCGTGGTCTCCCAGACCTCGGTGGTCAGGGCACCACGCACGGCCCGAGCATTCTCACGGGCAGCCCGGAGGCAGTTGAGGATGCTGGAGGGGTTGGTCGCGTCACTGACCATGAAGGCCATCACATGCTTGGCGTGGACCTCGTCAAAGCGTTTGGCAAAGTCCTCGGTCAGCTCGCTGATGCTCAGCAGGCCCTCCCAGCCGGCCAAGGCGGCTTCTTCAGATTGCGGCAACAGCGATGTCTGGTAGTTCACGTCCAGCAGGCGCGCGGTGTTTTCGGCGCGCTCCATGTAGCGGGCCATCCAGAACAGGTGGTCGGCGGTGCGTGACAGCATGGGTTTGGTCTCCGTCAGGGTGCCGTTCAATGTGCGGCGCCCGAATTCACGTTCAAGCAGGCGTTGGGGCAGTCGTGTCTCAATGCGTTCGTTCAGCATGGCAAACCTCCCGTTGAGTCGTCAAGATTCAAGCACCCAGGTGTCCTTGGTGCCACCGCCTTGGGAGCTGTTGACCACCAGGGACCCCTCCTTGAGGGCCACGCGGGTGAGCCCGCCCGGCACCATCTGCACCGTCTTGCCCGAGAGGACAAACGGACGCAGGTCGATGTGGCGCGGCGCAATGCCGGACTCCACAAAAGTCGGACAGGTCGACAGCGACAGCGTGGGCTGCGCGATGTAATTGCTGGGGTTGCTCAGCAGCACCTGGCGGAACTCTTCGATCTCGGCCTTGGTGGCGGCAGGACCGACCAGCATGCCGTAACCGCCAGCGCCGTGCACTTCCTTGACCACCAGCTCGGGCAGGTGATCCAGCACGTACTTGAGGTCGTCCTTTTCGCGGCAGACATGCGTGGGCACGTTCTGCAGGATGGGTTTTTCACCGAGGTAGAACTCGATCATCTTGGGCACGTAGGGGTAGATCGACTTGTCGTCGGCGATCCCGGTGCCAAAGGCATTGGCCAGTGTCACGTTGCCCGCACGGTAGGCCCGCAGCAGGCCCGCCACGCCCAAGGTCGAATCCTTGCGGAAGACCTCGGGGTCCATGAAGTCATCGTCGACCCGGCGGTAGATCACGTCCACACGCTGGGGGCCGCGGGTGGTGCGCATGTAGACAAAGTCCTCCTTGACGAACAGGTCCTGCCCTTCAACCAGCTCGATCCCCATCTGCTGGGCCAGGAAGGCGTGTTCGAAGTAGGCCGAGTTGTGCATGCCCGGCGTGAGCACCACGGCCGTCGGCTCGTTGACGGAGGACGGCGCCATGGCGCGCAAGGTGTCAAGCAACAGGTCTGGGTAGTGGGCCACAGGGGCCACGCGGTGCTCTGAGAACAGCTCGGGGAACAGCCGCATCATCATCTTGCGGTTCTCGAGCATGTAGCTCACGCCGCTGGGCACGCGCAGGTTGTCCTCCAGCACGTAGTAGGTGCCCGAGCCATCGGGGTTGCAGGCCCGCACGATGTCGATGCCTGAGATGATGGAGTAGATGCCACCCGGCACGTTCAGCCCCATCATTTCCTTGCGGAACTGGGCGTTGTTGAGCACTGGCTCCGCAGGGATGACGCCCGCCTTGAGGATTTCCTGGCCGTGGTAGATGTCTTCCAGGAAACGGTTCAGGGCAGTGACCCGCTGGCGCAGGCCTTTTTCCATCTCCCGCCATTCGTGGCTGGGGATGATGCGCGGGATCAGGTCAAAGGGGATCAGGCGTTCGTTGCCGGCACCGGTCTCGTCCTTGTCGCCGTAGACGGCAAAGGTGATGCCCACGCGACGGAAGATCATCTCTGCCTCGTCGCGACGGGAGCGCATCATCTCCTGAGGTTGCCGGCCCAGCCAACGGTCGTAGGTCTGGTAGTGCTGGCGAACCAGGGCGCTGCTTTCGTGCATTTCGTCGAAAAATCGCATCGGCTTGTCCCTCGTGGGGATTTGCAAAGAAGACACCCTGTTGCTAGCAGGGACTGTGCCAGCGTGCTGGCGGGGTTCTGGCCTGGGCCTCAGCCGACGCACCAGATTGGGGCGTCACGAGTCGTCCATCGATGACGGCTCGGTTTCATCCTTCACGGGCAGCGTGGTCACGCGCACCGACAAGGTGTGCTCACCACCGCCACGGATCACGCCGCGCAGGGGCGTGACATCGCCAAAATCACGGCCGTGGGCCACCCGCACATGATCCAGGCCTGCGAGGCGGTCATTGGTGGGGTCCAGGTCCAGCCAGGCCCCAGCCCGCTCGTCCTCCAACCCGGGACACCACACGCTGAGCCAGGCATGGGATGCATCGGCCCCCACCAGGCGCTCCTGCCCGGCCGGGGGGTGCGTCAGCAGGTAGCCACTCACGTACCGGGCCGCGATGCCACAGGCACGCAGGCAGCCCAGCATCAAGTGCGCAAAGTCCTGGCACACGCCCTGACGCTTTTCAAACACCTCCAGGATGGGCGTGGAGATGTCGGTGGTCAGCGGGGCGTAACGAAAATCCTTGTGCACCCGGTGCATGAGGTCGACCACCGCCTCTGCCAGCGGGCGCGACGGATCCAGCGATGCTCGGGCGTAATCGCGCAACTCCTGGTGCAGCGGCACGTAGGGGGAGGTGTAGGCAAACTCGCTGGCAGGCACAAAAGGCGCCTTGGCCCGGTAGGTCAGTTGCTTGACCACCTCTGCCACCGAATCACTTTGCGAGAGGTCGGCCTTGGCATGTCGGGGCCAGACCTCGACCTCGCTGCGCGCCACCACCAGCAAGGTCTTGTGGGGGGCAGTGAGCGAAAAGAACGCCCGGCTGTTGCCAAAGGCATCGAGGCGGGTGCTGTGCTGTGCCGGCTCGGGCGAGACGGTCATCTCGAACTGCATCAGCCGCTGTGACGCGTCGCTCAGCGGGCGCAGGCAAGCGACGTGCTGGGCCATTTCGACCGGGTGGGCGTATTTGTACTCGGTCTCGTGGACCACGCTGAGGCGGGCGGGGGTGCTCATGTCGGTGGGGCGATCAGGCACTCATGGTTTGTTCGTTGGGCTCGGCGTGCGCAAAGTAGCGCAGGCCCAGTTCGTCGGACAGGCGCCAGGCGGCATCCCCCAGGCGATGCGACAGGGCCAGCACCACCTTCGGGCCACTGCCGGCCTGGATCAGCTCGGCCAAGGGAACCCCCACACCGCTCTGGGGCAACAAATCGAGCAAACCGGTCAAAGGTCCGGCCTGATCCGGCAATTTGGCCAGCTCGGTGCGCAGGCGGCGCAACACGCAGGCCAGGGCACGCGGGTTGGCCTCATCCGTGATCAAGGTGGCCACCAGCGCGGGCCACTCCAGTCGACGCTGGAACCGTGCCCGGAAGGTGATCTTGCTGTCAAACAGCATCAGCAGCAGGTCAAAGCCAGCCGGGCTCTTCCAGGCTTCATTCGTGACAAAGGCCTGCAGGAACCTCGAGTAGCCGCTGAGTCGCTCCACCAGCCGCCCCACGGTGAGCAGGCGCCAACCATCGTCGCGAGTCATGCGGTCAGTCTGAGCGCCGGTCACGGCGGCCATCTGCATGGCCAGGTGGTCCAGGGCCTCACGGGTGTCGATCAACTCTGACAAGGGCTCACCATCGTGGCGCAGGCGCCCGACAAAATCCGCCCCCAGGGAGCGCAGCAATCGTTCATGCTCTGGCGACAGCCGATCGCGCAGCACCTGGGCCGACCTCTCCAGCGCAGCGAGGTTGGCCGCCAGGCTGTGTGCCCCCTGCCCCGCCTTGGTATCGGCCAGGGCATCCAGCACCGCCCGCTCAAAAACGCGAGGCGACTGGCGCAAGGTGGGTGTGCCACGAGGAACCAGACTGGCGGAGGCTGCCAGCTCGGACATGGCTTCCTGCACCGGTTTGGCCGGGTCGTTGTCGTCCAGCAGCAGGTTCTGCAAGGTCTGGGTCAGTCGCAATTGCTGCTCAACCCGCTCGGTGTAACGTCCCATCCAGAACAGGTTCTCGCCGGTGCGGCTGGCCACCGGGCGTTGCCGATGGGCCAGGTCTTCGGCCTTCATGGGCTGAGGCAGCATCGAGAAGGTGTCCACCGCCTCGTCCGTGATGACCCAGGTGTCCAGGCTGGAGCCGCCCAGTTGCATGGACACGGGACCGGCATCGCGCGTGGCAATGCGGGTCATGCCACCGGGCAGGACCTGCCAGCCCCCCATGCCATCGGCCAGTGCGTACACCCGCAAGGAGGCGCCCCGCATGGCCAGTTGCCCTTGGGACCACACCGGCGTTTGCGCGTAAGGGACAAAGTCCTGGGCGGTGTAGGCCTCCGGATCACGCTCGATGCGCTCGCGCCAGGCTTTCTGGGCGGCAGGCGTGAGGGTCGGGCCCATCACGGCCTCAAAGCTCTGACGCAGGCTGGTGCCGGCAAAGCCGGGCGTGGCCAGATGCGGGAAAGTGGGCCGAATGACCTTGGTGTCGATCTCGGGCGAGACCGACCGCCAAGCCGCCGCCTCACCACACCACCAGGTGGGCAGTGAGGGCATGGCCAGCTCCTGCCCCAACAGCCGCCGCGACAGTGCAGGCAAAAAGCCGTGCATGGCCGGCGACTCCAGAAAGCCCGTCCCCAAGGCATTGGCCACCACGACCTTGCCGGCCCTGACCGCTTGCAGCAGGCCAGGCACGCCCAGGGTCGAGTCCGACCGCAACTCCAGCGGGTCGCAAAAGTCATCGTCCAGGCGGCGCAACAAACCGTGCAAGGGCTTGAGGCCCTGCACAGTCTTGAGGAAGACGCCCTCATCGCGCACGATCAGGTCACCACCTTCGACCAGGGGCAGACCCAGGTAGCGGGCCAGGTAGGCGTGCTCGAAATACGTCTCGTTGTAAGGGCCTGGCGTCCACAGAGCCAGGCGTGGGGTCTGGCCACCCGCACAGGGCTCTGCCAGAGACTGCAGGGTGTTGACGATGCGCCGGTAGCTGCTGGCCAGGTGCTGCACGCTCAAGGTGCGGTAGGCCTCCGGGAACAGGCGCGAGACGATCAGGCGGTTCTGCATGACGTAGCCCAGCCCGGAAGGGGCCTGGGTTCGCTGCGCCACCACCCACCAGGCGCCATCGGGCCCCCGCGCCAGGTCAAAGGCCACCATGTGCAGGTAGATCCCGCCGGGCGGCGTGAAGCCCTGAAGCCCCCGCAGGTAGCCGGGGTGCCCCAGCACCAGGGCAGCGGGCAGCATGGCGTCCTTGAGCAGACGCTGCTCGGAGTAGACATCCTGCAAGATGCCGTTGAGCAGCGCCGCACGCTGGGAGATGCCTTTTTCGATCCGGGCCCAGTCGCCCGGGCCGATCAGCATGGGCAACACCTCCAGCGACCAGGGCCGGCTGCTGCCACCCGGCGCCGAGTAGATATTGTAGGTAACGCCGTCTTCCAGGATCTGCTGACTCAGGATGGTCTGGCGTCGCCCCAGGTCGCCCAGGGCGGCACCGGCCTGCGTCGCAAAGCGGGCCCAGGTTTCGCGCAAGGATCCCTCGTCGCTGCGCAACTCGTCGTAATGGCCCGGCTCAACGGGCCGGGCATGCGTCAACATGGCGGCGGCCATTTCGGCGTCGTCAGGCAAGGAATCGGGATCGAACAGCGGCAGGGATGAGGTCATGCAGGCATCGTGGTTGACCTTGATTGTCACTCACCCCTGCTTGGCCTTGCGCAAATCCAGTGACAAGGGATGCTCCAGACCCGGCAGCGTGGTTTTGATGTCCATCTGACCCGGCGTGTGGCCAAAGCGGAAAAAGCGTCCCAACCGGCGGCTTTCAGCCTCGTAGCTGTTGACCGGGAAGGTGTCGTAGTTGCGACCGCCCGGGTGCGCCACATGGTATTGGCAGCCCCCCAGCGAACGCTTGAGCCAGGTGTCGACCAGGTCAAACGTGAGCGGCGCATCCACCCCGATGGTCGGGTGCAGACACGACGTGGGCTGCCAGGCACGGTAGCGCACCCCGGCAACGTATTCACCCACACGCCCGGTGGGGTGCAGGGGCAAGGCCTGGCCATTGACCGTGACCACATGGCGGTTGCCATTGAGGCCGGTGGCCCGCACCTCCATGCGCTCCAGCGAGGAGTCCACAAAACGCACCGTACCGCCGGGCGAGCCTTCCTCGCCCATCACATGCCAGGGCTCCAGCGCGCCACGCAGGGTCAGGCGCACACCACCCACCGAGACCTCGCCCACATACGGGAAGCGGAACTCGAAATGGGGCGCAAACCAGGCCGGGTCAAACTCAAAACCGGCCTGACCCAGCTCGGCCAGCACATCGGCAAAGTCCTGCTCGACAAAACTGGGCAACATGAACCGGTCGTGCAGGCCCGTGCCCCAGCGGGTCAGGCGCTGGGCGCCATGGCCCTGGTAGGGTTCACGCCAGAACCAGGCAATCAAGGCCCGCAGCAGCAACTGCTGCACCAGGCTCATGTGCGCGTGGGGCGGCATTTCAAAGGCGCGCAGCTCCAGCAGGCCCAGTCGGCCGGTCGGGCCATCGGGCGAGTAAAGCTTGTCAATGCAGAACTCGCTGCGGTGCGTGTTGCCCGAGGCGTCGATCAGCAGGTTGCGCAAGGTGCGGTCCACCAGCCAGGGTGGGCAATGGCCCCAGACCTCCAGTTGCTTCTCGATCTCCTTGAGGGCGATCTCAACCTCATAGACCTGGTCGTGACGCGCCTCGTCGATGCGCGGGGCCTGGCTGGTCGGCCCGATGAACATGCCCGAGAAAAGGTAGGACAAGGACGGGTGGTTGTGCCAGAAGGTCAACAGGCTGGACAACAAGGTGGGCTTGCGCAGGAAGGGGCTGTCGGCCGGCGTGGCACCGCCCAGCACAAAGTGGTTGCCGCCGCCCGTGCCGGTGTGTCGACCGTCGAGCATGAACTTCTCGGACGACAGCCGGGTCTCGTGCGCCGCCTGGTACAGGAACTCGGTGTGGTCGACCAGTTCACCCCAGTGGCTGGCGGGGTGGATGTTGACTTCGATCACGCCGGGGTCAGGTGTGACCTGCAGCAAGGTCATGCGGGCATCGCGCGGGGGTGGATAGCCCTCCATCACGATGGGCAGGCGCAACTCGGCCGCCGTGGCTTCCACCGCTGCCACCAGGTCCAGGTAGTCATCCAGGTTGGTCAGCGGCGGCATGAACACATACAGCACCCCACCACCCTTGCCTTCGGTCTCGACCTTGGGGCCGCTGGCACGATCGGGGTTGCGCACCTCGACGATCAGCGCGGTGCGCGTGATCCAGTGAGCCGATTGAAAACGGTCGGGGCGGGTCAAGGGGTCAACATCGTTCGGCACGGAAGGGCCGTGGGGGCCGGGTGTGACCGAGCCATCCAGGGCCGTCACATCGCCGGACGCAGACACTGATTCATGCCCTTGCCCCTGCACAGCCACCACGCCGCCTTCGGCAAAGCCGCCACCCATCGCATGGCTGGCGTACTGCGATCGCAGACTGGCGGCACTGCGCAAGGCCGGCTGTGGCGCAAACGGGTCGTGCTGGTGCATGTAGGGGTAGTCACCTTGTGCCACCCAAGGCATGGAGTCCAGCGGCAATCGGTAACCCATGGGCGAATCACCAGGGATCAGGTACATGCGCTCGTCGCGGAAGAACCAGGGGCCGGTGACCCACTTGGGGCCTGACAGCTCGGTGGTCCAGTCACGCTTGAGCGGCAGCGCATAACCCGTCACATGGTCCAGCCCCTGGCCAAAGACCCGGCGCAGACGAACCCGCTCCAGCTCGTCGTCCAGGCGCGAATCCATCGGGTCCACGTTGACCGGCAGGCGGCGCTCGCGCCACAGGTAGTACCAGGTGTCTTCGTACCCGGTCTGGATGTGCGCGTCGCCCACACCCAGCTTGTGGGACAGCGTCTGGATGAAGCGCTGAGCGTCTTCGCTGGTGCAGGCCCGGGTTGATTGCTCATCGGCAAACAGGCTGGGGTCATGCCAGCAGGGCTGGCCGTCCTTGCGCCAGTAGATGGACAGGGCCCAACGGGGCAGTTGCTCGCCGGGGTACCACTTGCCCTGGCCAAAGTGCAGGAAGCCACCCTGGCCATACTTGTTGCGCAGCTTGTGCACCAGGCTGGTCGCCAGACCCCGCTTGGTCGGCCCCATGGCATCGGTGTTCCACTCGGCGCCATCGCGGTCGTCCACCGACACAAAAGTCGGCTCACCACCCATGGTCAGGCGCACATCGGCGCTGGTCAGCTCCTGGTCCACCTCACGCCCCAGGGCATCGATGGCGGCCCACTGCGCCTCGGTGTAGGGCTTGGTGACGCGTGGTGATTCATGGATGCGGGTGATGCCCATGTGGTGCGAGAACGAGACCTCGCACTCATCGATCGCCCCCGTCACGGGCGCCGCCCCGGTGGGGTCCGGTGTGCAAGCCACGGGGATGTGGCCCTCACCGGCCATCAGGCCAGAGGTGGGGTCCAGTCCCACCCAGCCAGCCCCCGGCAGGAACACCTCGCACCAGGCGTGCAGGTCGGTGAAGTCGACGTCTGTGCCGGACGGGCCATCCAGCGCGGCCACATCGGCCTTGAGCTGAATCAGATAGCCCGACACAAAACGAGCGGCCAGCCCCATGTGGCGCAGGGTCTGAACCATCAACCAACCCGTGTCACGGCAGGAACCGGACTTGAGGGTCAGGGACTCCTCGGGCGTCTGCACGCCGGGCTCCATGCGGATGGTGTAGCTGATGTCGTTCTTGAGCCGCTGGTTCAGTCCCACCAGGAAGTCGATGGTGCGAACCTCCGTGCGGTCGATGCTGTCGACAAAGGCCTTGAACTTGGGCGTCAGCGGTGCCAGCGCCAGGTAGGGCGTCAGGTCATGCAGGGACGATTCGTCATAAGCGAAGGGATAGGTCTCGGCCTCGGGCTCCAGGAAGAAGTCAAAGGGGTTGTAGACCGCCATCTCGGCCACCAGATCCACCGTGATCTTGAACTCGGTGGTGGGCTCCGGAAACACCAGGCGAGCCAGGTGATTGGAAAACGGATCCTGCTGCCAGTTGATGAAGTGGGTGACCGGCTCGATCTTCAAGGAGTAGGACAGGATGCGCGTGCGACAGTGCGGCGCGGGGCGCAGCCGGACCACCTGGGGCGACAGGTGCACCGGGCGGTCATAGGTGTAGTGAGTGACGTGATTAAGGGCAACGTGGATGGACACACGGAACTCCGGTCTGAGCAAATGGCGAGGGATTCGCCTCAGGCTTTACCCTTGCAAGTTATGGGCCAAGATGGTGCACATCCGGGCGCGAGGCCTGCCAGTATCGCGGCGACCGATGACGCCAGCAACGCTGGGGGGCTGTCTGATCAGCCGACTGTCCCTCAGACGACCACCACCAGGCGCCACAGTCCGGCGAGGTCACCGTCGGGATGCCCATGGTCTGGTAACGCGCCATGACCTGGGGGTGCGGGTGTCCGTAGGCGTTGCGCGCCGCGACCTGCACCACCGCCACCTGCGGCTGCACCGCGGCCAGAAAGTCCGGTGTCGATGAGGTCCGGCTGCCATGGTGGGGCACCAGCAGGACCTCGCTGTTCAGTCCGGCTGCACCCTCGCGATCGACCAGGGCCGCCTCCTGGGCTGCTTCGATGTCGCCCGTCAGCAGGACCTGCCGACCATGGGCGCTGACCCGCAGCACACAGGAGCGGGCGTTGTCACCGAGCTTCCTGGGGCGAGGGGCCTCTTCTTCCCACACTTCGTCTTGATCATTGGCCGCAAAGGGATGCAGCACCTGAAACTGCACGCCTTCCCATTGCCAGGACTGGCCCGCCACGCAGGGCTGATGCGGCGGCTGGCGACGGTGCAGATCCACGGTACTCAACAACGGGTGGTCCGGCGCCAGGGAGCTTTGTACCGAGTGCACCCGCATGGCCTTCAAGAGGGAAGCCGCCCCGCCAATGTGATCGCGATCGCCGTGGCTGAACATCAGCACATCCAGGGTGCTCACGCCCATGGCCCGAAGCATGCCGATCAGCACCTGACGTCCGGCATCGTGCTCCGGCCCGCTCTGAGGCCCGGTGTCGAACAACAGCGCGTGACGGGCCGTGCGCACCAGCACCGCGGTGCCCTGCCCCACATCGGCGGCCATGACATCAAACTCGCCCACGGCCGGCATGGGCAGTTGCCGCGATGCAGTGGTCGACCACAGCAGCGGCAAACAGGCCGGCACGGCCAGCAAGCGCCAGCGCCAGGGCACCGGGGCCAGCATCCAGGCCCCCGACAGCACGGCCAGGGCCGCCGCCCAGGTCGACACCGCGGGCACCTGCCAGACCGACCAGGGCCATGTGGCCACCCACGTCAAGCCATCGAGTGTCCAGCGAGCCAGGGGCTCCAGCACGCGCCACAGGGGCGTGATGACCAGCCCCAGCAGGGCCAGCGGCGTGAGCAACAGCGTGAACACGGGAATGCACAGCAAGTTGGCGGCCAGACCGATCACAGAGAAGGTCTGAAAGAACACCATGGACAAGGGCGCCAGGCCCACCGTGGCCAGCGCCTGAGTGCGCCCCAGTTCCTGCACGGCGTGCCGGATCACCACCCAGCGGGGAGCGCCAGGCACCACCAGGACATCGGCGCCACCCCACATGAGCACCCCCACCGCCACAAACGACAACCAGAAGCCTGGCGCCATCAAGGCCCAGGGGTCTAGCGCCGTCACCACCACCGCGGCCAGCAACAAGGTCAACGGCCAGGGCCAGCGCCGCCCCACCAGGCGCAACAGCACCACCACCGCCAGCATCCAGACCGTGCGCTGCGCGGGCAGGCCCCAGCCCGCCATCCAGGCGTAGAGCGTGGCGCCCAGCAGGCCACCCACACCGGCCGCCACGGGAGCCGGCCACCATTGCATGAGGCTTGGGAAACATCGCCAGAACCCGCCCACCAAGCCGCTGAGCATCGCGCCCATCATGGTCACGTGCAAACCGGAAATCGCCGCCAGGTGCGCTGTGCCGGTGGTGCGCAAGGCATCCCAGTCGAAGGCGCTCAAGGCGCCCTGCTCACCAATGGTCAGCCCGCGGATCAAGCCCGCCACCCGCGCATCGGGCACATGCGCCTGGATGCGGGCCCGACAGGCCGAGCGCCAACGCTCCATCCAGCCGGTCGACCCCCAACCTGCGGACTGGACCAGGAGGGGTGCGGCCGCCTTGGCGTCCAGTTGACCGGCCACTCGAATGCCCTGCTCCCACAGCCACAGCTCCAGGTCAAAGCCGCCCGGGTTGCGCTTGCCCGTCAGCGGTCGAACCACCACGGGCCAGCGCCAGACATCGCCCGGCACGGGCTCAACCATGTGCAGGGGCAGGCTCAAACTGATGCGCCTGGGTGTGGTGGCGTTGGCGGCGACCCCAGGCATGGACCACCGCGAGCCGGCCTGCCACTCACACACCGCCCCGGAGGCACACACGGGCGACCGGACCTCCCACCGCTGGGCATCGACCTGAACCGACCAACCCCAGTCCTGTCGATCGGCCATGCGGGCGATGCGACCCGTGAGCCACACGACGGGGGCCTTGTCGGCCTCATCCTTGGCCGCACCCGCATTCGCATGCGCCAAGCTGGCGGACGACCACCGATCTGGCCAGACCTGAGAAGCCAGTCGCTGCGCCTGCGCATGGGCCAGCGCCCAGGACACCCCCATGGCCGCGACACACCCCACCCACAACGACCAGGGCCACCCTGGCGCCCACTGCAGCAACCGGCGCCGCAGGCCGGCCCAACCCAGCCAGACGCCGGCGACACCCAGCCCGAGCAGGCCGGGCCACCAGGGCGACACCGTTGACAAGGTGGTTTGCTGCAGGTGCAAAGCCACCCCTGCCAGCCACGCCAGCATCACCACTGCCCAATGCCAGGCCATGGCCACTCCCATTTGATCTTTGAATGGTCAAATTCTTGTCAAAGTCACTGCCGGTTACAAGACACCCCTGCAGGGGATGCTCTGGGGTGCGGCTGGCCGGGTTTGAAATAACAACAAATAAACCCGATGGAGGACCCATAAAGGGAGTACCATGCGCCTGTAGCTATGCACAAGACGGTCCTTCATTAAGGTCTTTTCTGTCTTTTGTCCTGCGTGAGCAGGTCAGAACCGTCGAGTTTCCTCCCAGGTGATTTTCTTGCGTGTTTCTGCAGTGTCCTGACATGTGTCAGGGCAACACTTGGATAAAGGAATTCCAAATGACGACTCAAACCGGTACCGTGAAGTGGTTCAACGAAGGCAAGGGCTTCGGCTTCATCGCACAAGACAACGGTGAAAAAGACCTGTTCGCTCACTTCAGCGAAATCAAGGGCAACGGCTTCAAGACCCTGGCAGAAAACCAGCGCGTCGAATTTGAAGTGACCCAAGGCCAAAAGGGCCTGCAAGCTTCGAACATTCGCGTGGTCTGATCCCGCGACGGCTCCTAGCCTGAACAAAAAACCGCGGCTTCGGCTGCGGTTTTTTTTTGAAAGTTCGCTTGAAAAACCTTCAAGAAGCCACTGAAAAAATCTGTGACCTCAAGGGCAGCATCCTCGCCCTCGACACCTTGCTCAGCGCCTTCACGTATGCCCTGCCCCTTGAGGCCCGGGCCGAACTGATGCAGCGACTTCAGATGCATGCCGAGGTGGCCCGGACCGCCTTGCTGTTGGCTGAAATCTCCGAGCACACCATCACCGCCTTCGAGCGTGACGTGCACCGCAGCATGAAGATGGTTGAAGCCTCTCTGCGCCCCCGTCCCGTCACCGAAGACACCCCCACCCCATCCACACAGGAGACCCCCATGCCCAAAGGCCAACAACGCACCAACAAAGAATCGCGCAAGCCCAAGAAGGACTCGTCGCCGCCCAAGCCGATCTCGACTGGCATCGTCACGCCCACCCGCACCACCGTGGTCCCCGACCGCAGCAAGAAGAAGTGATCCAAGGGGACAAAGGCTTGCGTGTACGATCGGCATTCTGATCGACCCTTCCTGCCTTCTGCCCCATCATGACCATCGCTGACCGACTGCAATCCCTGGGCATCACGCTGCCCGCCGTGGCCACGCCCGCCGCGTCCTACCTGCCCTTCATGCGCACCGGCAACCTGGTGTTTCTGTCGGGCCACATCGCCAAGAAGGACGGTCAGGTCTGGGTGGGTCAGTTGGGCAAGAACCTGACCACGGCCGAGGGCCAGCAAGCCGCCCGTGCCGTGGCCATCGATCTGCTGGGCACCCTGTCGGTGGCCGCCGGTGGCCTGGACAACGTGGTCCGCATCGTCAAGGTCATGAGCCTGGTCAACAGCACCAGCGAATTCACCGAACAACACCTGGTCACCAACGGCTGCTCCGAACTGCTGGCCGAGGTCTTGGGTGAACCCGGCCGCCACGCCCGCAGCGCCTTTGGTGTCGCTCAGATCCCGCTGGGTGCCTGCGTCGAGATCGAACTGATCGCCGAAGTGCGCTGAGCCCTCACACCGGCACGACCATGACATTTCCTCCCCGCATTGCCCTGGCGCTCATGGGCCTGGCCAGCTCGGCCTCGGTGGCCATGGCCTTGTACGCCCAACACCGCATGGGTATGGAGCCGTGCCCCTGGTGCATCCTGCAACGCATGGTGTTCATCGTGATCGCCATCGTGGCCTTGGTGGCCGCTTTGCAACCCTGGCAGGGTCTGCGCCGTGTGCTCTCGGGGCTGGTCGTGCTGCTGTGCGGCGCTGGTGTGGCCGCCGCCTGGTGGCAGCACACCGTGGCTTCCAAGAGCAGTTCCTGCGCCCTGACGCTGGCCGACAAGATCATCACGGCCGTCGGTGTTGACACCCGCTGGCCCGATGTCTTTGAGGTGCGTGCAAATTGCGCCGAAGCCGCCGTGGACCTGTGGGGCGTGCCCTTTGAGCTGTGGAGCCTGGCGCTGTTTGCCGCACTGGGCCTGATCGCCGTCCTGTGCACCGTGACCAGAAGCCGCCGCCGCGCCTGAGGGCCCCATGACCGACACATCCGTCGACGCCTGGCCCACGGCCATCGTCGACTTTCCGCTGGATCCCACGGCCCCGGGCTCTGACGCCCTGGCCGCGGCCTCGCGCCAGCGCTTGCGCTTTGGTCAGCCCATCCGCTGGCTGGTGGCGCACGACCCCAGCCAGGTGCCCCGCTTGCTGGACGACGCCCATGACCTGTCGCGCCAGGGCCGGTGGTGCGTGGGCTGGGTGGCCTATGAAGCGGCCCCGGCTTTTGACCCCCACCTGCCCGTCAAGGCCCTGCCCCCAGGCGTGCCTTATGCCGTGTGGGCCGTGTACGACCAGGCAGAGGCACTGCCGCCTGCGCCACACCTGAACCTCGGCACCGACAAGGCCCACTGGCACACCGGCCCCTGGCACCGCCTCACGGATGAGCCCAAACTGCACCAGCAGGTCGAGGCCATCCGGGAGCTGATCCGCCAGGGTGAGGTCTACCAGATCAACCTGACCAGCCAGCTTCAGGCCCCGATTGCACCGCAAGCCGGTTCTGCTGATGCGCTGGACACTGCTGGCCTGCTGGCCTATTTTCAGGCGCTGCACCGCAGCCAGCCGCTGGGCTACAGCGTGTTCCTGGACACGCGTGCCGTGTGCCGTGGCCCAGGCGCCGTGCTGAGCGTCTCGCCCGAGCTCTTTGTCGACTGGCACGACGGCCTGCTGACCACACGCCCCATGAAGGGCACCGCGGCACGGCAAGACACCGCCCTTGCAGATGAAGCCGCGGCCGCGCACCTGCGCCACAGCGCCAAGGAACGGGCTGAAAACCTGATGATCGTGGACCTGTTGCGCAACGACCTGTCCAAGGTGGCGCAACTGGGCACCGTGCGGGTGCCGTCGCTGTTTGATGTGCAGGCCCTGCCCACGGTCTGGCAAATGACCTCGACCGTGCAGGCCCGCAGCCGCGATGGCTTGCGGCTGAGCGAGTTGTTCACCGCCCTGTTCCCTTGTGGCTCGGTCACGGGCGCCCCCAAACGTCAGGCCATGCACCACATAGCCCGCCTGGAGCCCGCCCCCCGGGGTGTGTACTGTGGTGCCGTGGGCCTCATGGCTCCTGGGGGACGGGTGACCCTGAACGTGCCCATTCGCACCGTGTGCGTGCAGACACCACCGCCCTTGGCGCCGTGGCAGGCACGGTGCGGTGTGGGCAGCGGCATCACCCTGGACGCCACCCCCGAAGGCGAGGCCGACGAGTGGCGCCACAAACAGGCCTTCCTGCGACGCGCCGATCAACCCTTTGACTTGCTGGAGTCGCTGCGCCTGGAGGGAGGACAGATGGCCCGACTGGATCGGCACCTCGCCCGCTTGAGCCGCAGCGCCGCACACTTTGGCCATCGCTTTGATGCCGAGGTTCGGTCCTCGGTGCTGACGGCCTTGCTGGCCTTGGGGCGTCAACACCCGCACGGGGTCCACAAGGTTCGCCTGCTGCTCGATGCTCAGGGACGCGTCAAGGCAGAAGCAGCGCCATTGCCCCACTC
>Ga0209066_10003751_pt1 | contig 17119 bp, 9 predicted proteins | sample All_14_2_FD_187198 | JGI IMG/M metagenome (GOLD analysis project Ga0209066, IMG submission 187198) | Freshwater microbial communities in response to fracking from Pennsylvania, USA - Allegheny Zone_MetaG_DW_15 (SPAdes) (version 2) ... | reverse complement strand
GTGCTCGGGGTCGCGCTGACCGTGGCGCTGTTTCTTGTCTTGCCGATCTTGGAGAACATCGGCCGCCCGGAGGAGAAAGCGGACTTGCAGCTGACCAGCGTCGACGCGGTCGAGCCGCCGCCGCCGCCGCCGGAGGTGCAGGAGCAGAAGCCGGAGCCGCCGCCCGAGGAGGCGCCGCCGCCGGAGCTGACGGAGACCGCGCCGCCGCTGGACCTCTCGCAGCTCGAGCTGGCGCTGAACCCCGGCACCGGGGACGGCCTCGGCGGCGACTTCGTCGTCAAGCTGTCGGTGGCGGGGGCCGACGGCGGCGGTATGCAGTCCAGCGACGACATCTTTTCGCTGGCCGACCTCGACCAGGCGCCGCGCGTGGTCTTCCAGCCGGCGCCGCAGTATCCGCCGGAGATGAAGAAAAAGAAGATTCAGGGAACGGTCCACGTCCTGTTCATTGTGGACAAGGACGGACGCGTCAAAGAGCCGAAGGTGCAGAAATCGGACAATCCCGCCTTCGACAACCCCGCGCTGGGCGCCGTCAAGCGCTGGCGCTTCGAGCCCGGAAAAGTCGGCGGCCAGGCGGTGCAGTTCCGCATGCGCGTGCCGATCACCTTCGCACTTTGAGGAGAACACGATGAAACAGATGATGCTGCTGACGGTTCTGGCCACCCTTCCCGCGGCGTTCGCGCATGCGGGCGAATGGATCGATCAACCGGAGACCTTTTGGAGAGAGCCGGCGTTCCAGAAGGCGTTCATGGGCTCCTACGGCATGCGGGCGGAGATCGAGCCGCGCGTGACGGTCATCGAGAAGGAGCTGATGGACAAGGTGATGAAGCTCATGGCCGAAGAGGGCGGCACGCCGAAGGCGGTGGCGCTGCTCGAGAAGAACATCAAGCCGGGCTCCAGCGCGGTGTTCGACTTCACGCTCGCCAACATCCATTTCCAGGAAGACCGGCTCACCAACGCGGTGGCCTGCTACCGGGCGGCGATCGGGAAGTTCCCGACCTTTCAGCGCGCCTACAAGAACACCGCGCTGATCCACATCCGGCTGGGCGAGTTCGAGGCGGCGGTCGAGCCGCTGGTCACGTGCATCGAGCTGGGGGTGAACGACGGCTTGACCTACGGCCTGCTCGGGTACGCCTACACCCTGACGGAGCAGTTTGTGTCGGCCGAGAGCGCCTACCGGCTCGCCATGATGTTCCAGCCGAAGACCCTCGACTGGAAGGTCGGCCTCTGCCGCACGCTGTTCAAGCAGCAGAAGTATGGCGAGGCGATCGCCCTGTGCGACGAGCTGCAGCGCCGCGACCCCGGCAAGGCGGACTACCTGCTGCTTCAGGCCAACGCCTACCTCGGGCTCAAGCAGCCGATGAAGGCGGCCGAGATCTACGAGCTGCTCGACCTTTCGGGCAAGACCCCGGTGGCGGCGCTCCACACCTTGGGCGACATTTACATCAACGAGGGCCACCTCGAACAGGCCGCGGACGTCTACCAGCGGGCCTTCGCGCGGGACGGGAAGGCCGACCTCGGGCGCCAGCTCAGGAACGTGGAGGTGCTGATCAGCCGGAGCGCCTACCCGCCTGCGGCGGAGCTGCTCAAGAAGGTGGCGGCGCGCACGGGCGCGGACGTGTCGGACGAGCTGCGCAAGCGCATGCTCAAGCTGGAGGCGCGGCTTGCCGCCGCCCGCAACGAGGCGGGCGGGGAGCAGGCGCGGATCTTGGAAGAGATCGTGAAGCTCGATCCGCTGGACGGCGACGCGCTGATTCTGCTGGGCCAGTACTACGCGGGAACGAATGTGGAGAAGGCGGTTTTCTACTACGAGCGGGCGGCGGGCATCGAGAAGGTCGAGGCGGACGCGCGGCTGCGCCACGCCCAGGTGCTGGTCAAGAACGGCAAGTATCAGGAGGCGCTGCCGCTGCTGAAGCGCGCGCTGGAGCTGAAGCCGCGCGAGGACGTGCAGCGCTACACCGAGCAGGTCGAGCGGGCGGCGCGCCGCAACGGCTAGCGCATTTTACAGAAAACACATGCGGCGTTCACGGTGCGCACACCGGACTGTGAATAATGGGGAATGTCTTGAAACGAATTTTGGCTGGCTGGAGAACGACGTTTCTTGAGTCCTAATCCAACGTTCTCCAGGGTGCACCGGGTGGTGTATCTGCCGGTCGTCTTGGGGGTGGCGCGCGAAAGCGGGCCACCCCTTTGATTTTGGGTGCAACAGGGCCTGCGGACCTGCTGCCGTTGCGTGTGCTTGCGAGACAGTCTTTTTCAATTTTTGTGTACGGTAGCGCGCTTTACATGTCCTATCTGCCCGCTTTGCGCTCGGCGGCAGGTTGGGAGGGGGTCGATTTCCGAAAAAGTCCAGACAGGCCCGACGAGCCCGACCTGCCGGTGATAGGCGGGGCGGGAATCTGCACCCGTTCGGCGCGGGACAACGGGACACTGCGAGGCTGAGCGGCGGAGGGCCCCCGTGGTGCGGCAGGTGCTGGCACCGTGCCTCCGCGCTCCCTAGGCGCTTGGACGGGCTCGCGTCGCTCGGCCGGCGGCGTGACAGTGGTAACGCGCTCGCGGGGTTTCTGGGCCGGCTCGCGGCGCTCGGCCGGCGGCGTGACGGCGGTAACGCGCTCGCGGGGTTTCTGGACGGGCTCGCGGCGCTGGATCGGCGGCGTGACGGTGGTAACGCGCTCGCGGGGTTTCTGGGCGGGCTCGCGTCGCTCGGCCGGCGGCGTGGCGGTGGTAACGCGCTCGCGGAGCGGCGGGTCTGTCTGCTGCTTTGACGCGGCGGATTCCCAACGGCTGCGGTCATCGCGAAACGTGCGCACGGACGTCGCCTGGCGGGATATCTTCTGTTGCTCGTCCTTGTTTATGCGTTCGAATGTGAAGGGGGTCTCCCGGCGGGCGACGGCGACGGCCATCGGCTGGGCTACCTGATGAGCCCGGCGCTGCGGCTCGGGCAACTTGGAGAGACGGGACTCCTGTTCGCGGAACGTCCGGGCCGGACGAAGGGCGATGTCGGAGCGGCGGCGCGCATAGTCGTTACGCCGGTGCTCTTCCCAGCGTGGTTCGTTACGCTTGTGGCGCCAGCGCTCATGCTCGTAGACCGGGTCGTACCAGCTGTGATGCCGCCGGCTGTCAAACCACGGGTAGATCCCGATGCGCAGATAGGCATCATCGTAGTAATCACCGAAAAAGTAGTGATTGTAGCGCGGATAAGCGAACAGGCTGAGCCGCAGCAAGCCCACATCGAGGACGACGCTGTGCGAGAAAATGAAGCCGGGTCTCCGATAGAGCGGTGAAGGAAAGTAGAGTGGCGCGAACAGCACGCCGCGCTGTTCAAACGCGTAATCCCAGTGCCCTGCCGCAAAGATGTACCCCCTCGGCGTCGCGACGTAGTGAGACGGCTCCCAAACCCAGTTGGGCTGCGCCGCCAGCCAGTAGCCGGCCCGCCGGACATACTGGCCGCGCACCCAGTACATGCAGGGCGGCACCCAGATCGTGTCCTCGTAGGGGGCGGCCGCTATCGGCTCAAGATTGTCAACCGCCGGCGGGGGCGGCAGATACTCGATCTCGCGGGAGTCGGCCGGTGCCCAGTATCCGGCGACCCATTCCCACCCTCCGGGCGAACGCGACCAGTATCCGGGCACCCACGACATGTTTGGCGGAGCGACCCGCCAGCAGGCGCTGACCCAGAGGTAGCTGTTTCTGTCCGCGTCCCATGACCAGTACCCCGGTATCCAGACAAACTGTCGGCCTTCAGGCCTGTCGGGCGGCGGCACTTCATCGATGTTAGGCGGAGGCTCTGCAGGAGCGGTCAAGCCAGCTTGAGCGTCCATGCTCACGGGCTCGGCAAACGCTTCATGCACCGGCCCGCGGCTCAGAACTTCTGGCTGTTCATGGTCGGGGGCGGCGGGTGGCGCTCCCAGCTCAGTGAGCAGAGGCGAGCGGTCGCCCATGCTGGAACGTGAAGCGACGGCCGCCTGTGCGCCCACTCGGCTGCCTGCAAGCGAAGCCGCTGTGAGAAGTGTCATGACCCAGAGCCTTGGGTGTGGACGGAAGGGACGATTCATAGATGCTCCCAGAGTGACGTGCACCGGATGTTCGGGTGTTGATTAGGTGATGCCCGAGACAGACGCTACCTTCTCCGATGCTCGGGTTTCCGATCCTTGTCATGTCCAGGGCGGCCATCCCGATACCGGACCTCTTTTGGGTAGTGGTCTCTCGGCAGAGCTTGCCAGGGGCCGCCTCTCGAACGCGAGTAGGCCCAGCCGCCATTGTAATAATGGTAGTGGTACCCGCTTTGTTCGTAATACGGCTCCGGCCCCAAAACCACAACGGGCGGAAGGAGCGGTACCATGACCGCCTCTCGGCGTCTTCCGGGAACGACCAGGCACCCCGTCAGCATGATAAGCACAAGCAAGTTGGCCCAAACGATGTTCTTTGCGTTCATTTCATTTTCCTTCCGTCAGTATGCGTTCTTTTGTTTTCATAGATTACTCAGCGGGGTCTCCGCGTGCTATAGGGTAAAACCCTACTTGGGCTCGAGCGCACCGGGGTTGGGGAGCCCGCCGATGCCATCCGTCAGCACCGTTAGGCGACGCTTGCCGTCACGAGGGAGTCGCGCTATTATTTCGCTAATGAATAACGCTAGGTATGCCGTGCTCGCCGCGGCCGCATGCTTTTGCTCGGCGACGTTGGGGGACACCCTCATCAACGCCCATCCCGACCCGAAGTACGGAAAGCCGATTCCGTTCAGAAAAGTCCCGGGGACTGCGGGAACGATGTCGCTTGAAATCGCCGGCGGCAGACTCTACGCGCTTGAAGACAACGGCCTTTCGATCTTCGACCTTTCTGACCCGAGAAATCCCAAGCGGCTCGGGCATGTCGGCGGCATGGGATATGTCCGCCAGCTAAGGGTCAGCGGGCGGACGGCGTTTCTTTCGTCCCGCCAGTGCGGCCTTTGGGCGGTCGATATATCCGACGACTCAAACCCGAGAATCATCTCGAACTTCGACGGCGTCGAAATGGCCACGGGACTCGATGTCGCGGGAAATGTCGCGTTCTTGGGCAACCGCGTGTACGGCATTCAGTGCGTCGACGTTTCCGATCCCGCCAAGATGAAGCATCTTTCGTCGCTTCGAACGGACGAGTCGCAGTCGGTCTACTACCGCAGCGGCCTGCTCCTGAGCGGCGACTGGGCGGGCGGCGAAGTGACCGTCGTCGACGTGTCGAATCTGCTCGCCCCGAAGGGGGTCTCAAAAATCGCGCTCGACGGCTACGGCGACGGCATGTGCATGAAGGGAGACCTTCTCTTCGCCTCAACCGGGCAGCACAAAAAAAGCGGCCCCCAAGAGCTGCGCCACGGCGCGGGGCACGGCCTCGACATTTTCGACGTCTCAAACCCCGAAAAGCCCGTCAAGCTTTCGAGGGTCGACTTTCCCAGCATCTACTTCGGCCCGTGCGACTATTGGACGCCCCGCGTTTCGGGCCATCACTGCTTTGCTTCCGACACCGTCAACGGACTGTTTCTCGTCGACGTGGCAGACCCCAAAAAACCGAAGATTACCGGCAACCTGGTGCTGCCCAAGCGCGATCCCGAGAACCCGAAGATCGCCGTTCCGTACAAGCAGATTACAGACCCCGGAATTCCGCAGGGAGACCCCGTTTCGTCGATTGCCGTAGGCGACGGCGTCCTGTATCTTTCGGGCACCTTCACGGGGCTTTACATCGCCGAATTCCCCGAAATCGCCAAGCCGGAGCCGCGCGACTTCGGCACCCTCACCCCGCTTCCCGCAAAGCCGTTCGACCACCGTGAAAAGGGGTTCATCTCCTCGGGAGCGCAGCTCTCGAACCCGACGAGGGCCGTCGCCTTAAACGGCGACATCGCGTACACCGCGAACGTCTGGGAGGGCGTGAAAATCTACAGGCTCTCGGAGGGGAAAATCGAGCCGATCGGCCGCGCGAATATCCCGTACGCCGCCGACGTCAAGCGCTCGGGCGACAGGCTGTATGTCGCCGAAGGGCAGAATGGCATCGGCGTGTACACGATGGTGTCGGACACCGGGCTCAAGGAAATCTCACGGCTGAAGAAATTGGAAGCCCCGGTCCATTTCGCGCAGTTTGTCTGGGCTTTCGACGGACACGACGTGATCGCGGCAAGCAGCGGGTCAACCCGCGTTATCTTTATCGACTTTTCAGATCTGGCAAACCCGAAGATCCTTCTCAGCCAACATGGAGGCAGCCTTGTTTACAACAACTACGGCGGGCAGAGCCTTGTCAGAAACAAGTATTTCGGCTTCTCGCGCACATTCGGCGGAATTCAGATTTTCGAGATCGGCGCGGGCTCGGCAAAGCTCGCTTGGGAAGACACGTTCCCGATGTGCTCGCAGACGGGAACGCTGGCGGCTTTCAACGGGGAGTTTCTCGTCATGCGCGGCGGCGGCTACGCGTTCATTGACCCGGAAAAACCCGTCGGTGTGCGCGAGCTCAAACGCTATCCGTTCCCGACGAGTGCGGGTCTTCCAGCCAACATCCCTGACGGCTCGGCCATCAGCCGCGCACTCTTCCCGAAGTCCGAATTCGAGGGGCAGGTCAACGCCGACGAGGCGGCGCGCAGGGTGGCGATCGCCAACCGAATCTTCAAGAACATCAAGGTTTATGATTTTTCAGACCGGGAAAACCCGAAGCTTCTGAAGTCGGTGGAGCTCAACGCAAACCCGAATGTTCCCGCCTTCTGGAAGGGGCGGGTCGTGCTGCCCGGCGGCTATTCGGGGTTGCTGCTTGAGCACACTCAAAGGTGAGGCGGGAGCGGGTTCGGAGAACCCGCGCCACCTCCTTCGAGGACTCAGGGACAGACAAGATAACGCGTGGAGTGGGCGTCATTCGAATTGTGCATCCTCACCGGTTTGCTGTAGCGTTCGCCGGTCGGGATTTGCTATGTTCTTAACGATATTGGGTCGGAAAAACAGGGGGAACTCGATGCGGGCAATCATGAATCGTACAACGGTTTTCATACTCTCTTTGGCGCTCGTGGCCGTTGCCGCGTCGCGCGCGTGGGCTTCGCAGAACGCGGATCCTGCAGGCAGGCCGGTCTTCGCGATCGACCGGCAGGGCCCGCGCCCTCCGGCCGGCAAGCCGATCGAAGTCGCCGACCGCCCGGAGCTGCGTCTGCGCCCGGGACTGGAGATCGGCTGCCGGTTCCGTCTCGACGCGCTTAAGAGCGGGGTCCAGAACCTGGCCATGAAAGACGGCGAGTACCTGCTGCGCGTGAACGAGCAGGGCGATGGCGGGCACCTGGCCTTCTTCGTCCAGATCGAAGGCAAATGGGAGAGCCGGCTGCGCGGCCCCGCCGTGAAGACGAACACCTGGTACGACGTGCGCGCGGTGTGGACGGGGCAGTCGATGAGCCTGACCGTCAACGGCGAGACCTTCAGCCAGCCGCGCCTCGGCCGGATCAGCCCGGGGCCGAAGCCCTTGCTGGTCGGCCCGGTCGCGGGCGAGCTCGCGCGGCTCGACCTTTTCAACCCGAGCCTGGAACGGGCGGCCCTCTTGGCGGGCTTGCCCGCCGAAGCGGCGGCACCCGCCAAAGCCGACCCCGGCTTCTTCCGCTCCGCGTGGAATGCGCTCTTCAGCCGCTCCGCCCCCGCCGACAGCGCCGGCGCGGCCCGTGTGCTGGGCGGCCCCTCGGCGTGGAACGGCTGGCAGCCGCGGAACGGCGCCACCTGCAAAGAGGAGCGCGCCGCGCTCGTCGCCGCCTTTCCCTCCGCCTCGGCCATGCTGGTGAGCCCGGCGCTGTCGGTCGACCTCGCCCCATATCCGTTCCTCTGCCTCGACCTGGACGCCGCCAGCCACGGTTTGACCGGCACGCTCGATTTCACGACCGACAACGGGTCGGGGTCGATCAGCTTCCAGCCGCAGGCGGGCGGGCGTCCCACGGTCATCTCCGGCACGATGTCCGACGCCTGGACCGGAAAACTCCGCCGCCTCGCCGTGAGTTTTTCCGGCGCGACAGCTCCGGTCCATATCCGTAAGCTGGCGTTGGCGGACCGGCCCATCGGAACGCCCGTCTTTTATATCCGCTCCCTCGCCGCGGGCCGGGCCAAGCTGCGTCCCGGCCGTGAAGAGACCGTGGTGGCCGGCATTCAGAACGTCGGCGGCGAAGCTGAAGGGATTACTGCCAGGCTTGAGGTTCCCAAGGGGCTCAAGGTCATCGGCGGGACCCGGCGGACCCTTTCCTGGCTGGGCATGGACGACTTCGATCTGGCGACCTGGCGTTTCCAAGCCGACCGTCCCGGCACCTACACCGTGCGCGTGGCGGTCTCCTCCAAGGGCGCGGAGACGAGCGTGCAGGAGCTCGCGCTGAAGGTCGAACCGTGGCCCGAGGTGCCCAAGACCGGCTATGTCCCGAAGCCGCAGCCGGCCAAGACAGACTACATCAGCCTCATGCACTACTGCGCGCTCTGGAAGGAAGGCACGCACTGGGGCTGGAAGCGGATCGAGCCGTACCCCGAGAAGCGCCCGGCCATCGGCTGGTATGACGAGGGCACGCCCGAAGTGGCCGACTGGCACATCAAGTATGCCCTGGAGCACGGCATCAACGGCTTCATCTATTGCTGGTACCGCGCCGATTATGAGCCGACGATCAGCCAGAGCCTCGGCCACGCGATTCACGAGGGCCTCTTCAACGCAAAATACCGCGACTCATTCACCTTCACCATCATGTGGGAGAACGGCTGCGCCAAAGGGGTGAAGGACGAAGCCGACCTGCTCGACAACGTGCTGCCGTTCTGGATCAAGAACTACTTCACCCATCCCTCCTACCTCAAGATCGACAACCGTCCGGTCCTCTTCGTGTGGCAGCCCCGTGTTATGATCGCCGAACTGGGCGGCCCCGAAAAGACGAAAGTGGCGCTCGACAAGATGCGCGAGCAGTGCCGCAAGGCGGGCTTCAGCGGCTTGCGCGTGATCGCCTGCATGGATGCAGCCCAAGCCAAGCTCGGCGCGGACATCGCCGCCAGCGACTGGGACGCGGTCACCGGCTACGGTCTGTCGCCCTCCGGCGTCGAGACGGCCGGGGCGGATGCGGCCGGCCTAGCCTACCGCGACCACGCCGCCGTGCTCAGCCGCTATAAGCAGACCTGGATCGACCGCGACGCCAGCACCGGTGACGTCCCGGACATCCCGAACGTGGTCATGGGCCGGGATGATCGGCCGTGGGGCCGCGTCAAACGCGGCAGCGGCAACTACATCAAGGATCCCAAGGCCGAGAATTTCGAGGCGGCCTGCCGCGACGCCAAGACGCTCGTCGACGCTAAGCCGGCGGGCCGCTGGGACAGCAAGATCGTCGTCTTCGACAACTGGACCGAGTTCGGCGAGGGCCACTACATCGAGCCGACCACCGGCACGGGCTTCACGTTCGTCAACGCCATCAAGCGCGTCTTCTGTACCGCGTGGGCGCCGGAAGCCGCGACCGACATCATTCCCGAAGACGTGGGCCTGCGTCCCCCGCAGCAGCGCTACGAGGCGGTCCGCGCCGGCTTTGGCGCCCGCATGCCGTGGCAGTCGATCCGCATCACCGGCGATCTGCTGGCCGACTGGACCTTCGAGTCCCCGGCCGGCGACGGCCTCCTCGCGGACGCCTCGCCGAACGGGTGCAGCCTCAAATGCGAGGGCGTCACGCTGGAAGCCGGCCGCGGCGGCCAGGTGCTGCGCTGCGGCGAGGGGGGCGCGACCGCGACCCTCCCCGCGCCGTTCTTCAGCCCCATCGGCGTCACGGTGGCGCTCTGGTGCAAGCCTTCCGAGAAGGGGCAGAGCGACCGCTGGATGCTCAACACGGTGTCGACCGGCACGGACGGCTACCGCCTCGGGCTCGCCGGCGGGCGGGCGGACTGGCAGGTGCCGCGCGAGCGGTGGAGCCACTCGCTGCTCAGTTCGGAGCCGCTGCCCGTCAACGAATGGTCGCACGTGGCGGCCACCTTCGACAACAAAGTCATGCGCCTCTACGTGAACGGCAAAGAGGTCGGCACGCTGGAGCGCCGCGGCTTCATCAATCCGGGCGAAGCCATCACCGTCGGCGCGCACAGCGCCGATATGGACCGCGCGCGCTTCCGCGGCGGACTCGACGACGTGCGCATCTACCGGCGCGTGTTGCCGTCCGAAGAGATCGCGCGGCTGGCCGGCGGCCAACAGTGAGCCAGCGCATTTTACTAAAGGTGTAGCCGTTCCGGGTAACCCGTACCTTTCGGCGTTTTCCGGGGGACTTCATGTTCGAGCTGACGTGCGATAGGGAGAACGAAGGGGTCCGCGCCCTGTAGTTCCGCCGCTCCGTCGGCGGATGCACAGCCCGACATTCCGGCGACAGAGCGCCGGAACTACAGCAGCGCATGATGAACAGGGGACAGACAATGGGAGCACATGGCCGCGCCCGAGCCGAAGCGCAAGCCGATCGGCTTCAGCGTGAAAGAGCGGCGGGCGAGGTATTCGGCGCGGAAGAAAAACCAATGACATGTTGTTTCTCGCCAAGGCGCTAAGACGCAAAGTCCGAGAGCGGAACGGCGGATCGAAGGAGCCCGCCCGCAACACCGTATTTCTTGGCGTCTTTGCGCGAGACAACCGCATTCACACCTGGTCTTTGTCCGCATCCTGTCGGCAGTCTTGGATGTCGTCGACATAGACGGTATCCCCGGTGACTTGGTAAACGACGCGATAACGCTTCGCGGAAATAAGGAAACGGTACTTCCCTTTCTTGATTCCCGCCCTTTCGAACATCGGGCAGCGTGACGGGATCCGTTCGAGCGAACGGATATCGGAGACAAGTGCTTCAATCAACTGGATTGCGGCCGCTTCGTTGACCCGCGCCAAGAATTCAAAATGTTCGCACATTCTGTCGTTCGCCGCATGCGCGACCTTTACGGTGAATGTCCCGCCTTGGCCGCTCATTTTGTCCGAGCTCCGCGTTTGACGGCCTTGAGCATATTGCCTTTGAACTCCGCAAGCGAATAATCACGGATACCGTCGGTGCGGGCCTTCTCTGCTTCGCAAAGGCTCTTGACGGTTTTGGCATCGAGCGTCGAAAACAGGTCTTCGAGGCCCTTGACATACGCCCTCGGATAAACGGCGACGGGAACCAGGCGGATCGCGCCGTCCTTTTCGGACACGTCCAGCTTGTCGCCGACGGACAGGCCGATGGCGTCAACGATGGCTTTGGGGATCGTGATCTGTGATTTCCCGCGCAACTCCGCAATCATTTCCGACTCCTCTTTGTTAGGCAAAAAATCAGACTTTCTTACTTTATGATAAACGGTGGCCTTATGCAACCGAAAAGGGCGAAGTGGCGAAGTGCAAAATGAAAGAATGCATTAGGGGTCGACATTAGACACGGCCCCCTGTGTGCTAAGTCACAGACAATCAAAGTTCCGTTGCTACGGGTGCGCCAGGCGGGCTTCCAGCGCCTCCGGCGGCAGCGCGCTCTCCGCATAACGCATCGTGCCGGGAAGCGTTGCGGAGGCGGTTAGAGGGTTCCCGAAGAGATCGGTCCAGCGGATGGCGGGATCTTGGATGAACGGAAACTTGGCATCGCGTCCGCCGCAGAGAACCGCGCAGGTCCCGTTCCGCCCCGCGAAGAGATAGGCGAAGCGGTTTTCTCCCAGCGCGACTTTCCGTGCGAATTGCTTTCCCTCCAGCGAATGCGTGAGGTGGGAATAGGCGGCCAGACCCGGATGCGGATAGCCGTCCGCGCCCAGCAGCACCGTGAAGCTCGGCGCCTGAGCGAGGGAGGTGTAGCCGTGCGCCGTGTAAAGGAACACCTTGGCGACCTTCTGCGCCAGCAGGCTGACCGTGTAGCGGCAGTTTTTTTCCGCCAAGCCCGCCAGATCCTCTTCCGGCTGCCAGGTGATGGTTCGCTTGTAAAGACCGGTCATGCGGCATCCGACCCCCGAAGAGCCCGTGCTGTCGCCCTGCCCCTCGCTCATGTAGATCGGCTTGCCGCCCGCGTTCGGGACCTTTGAAAAAATCTCGCCGACCGCGTCGCGGGTGGCCTGTTCCACGCAGTCATCGTCGAGACAGGTTGCGTTTTTGGTGTACAGGTGAAAGTCGATCATGTCGCAAACCTCCATACCCCCGGCGGCGTAGACGCCCGCCGTCCACAGCCTGCCGCCCCCGCCGCTCGTGGTGTTGAAGCCGGAGACTTTGATGGAAGGGTCGACCGCCTTCACGGTCCGGTATGCGCCGCGGCAGAGTTCCGCGAAATCGCGCTTCGCGTCATCCTTTCCGAAGAACCGCGCGTCCTGCCCGGATTCCCACCAGTTGCCCCAGGGCTCGTTCCAGATGAAGTATTCGTCGATCACGCCTTTGTAACGCGTGACGAACGTCTTCACATAGGTGTTGAAATCCTCGTTGTTTTTCGGGCGGAGGAATTTCTCGAAATATCCCATGTGTTTGCAGCCCAGGTCGCCATAGTGCGAGGCCCACGCGGGCGTGGTCCCCAACTGCGCGAAAACCCTGATTTTGTTTTTGCGGTAGCGCAAAAGATCGTCGTCCATGAACGTCCACTGGCCCTTTTTCGGCTCCAGGTTCCACCAGCCGCTGTACTCCGTGCCGGCATCGTGCAGGCGCGCCCAGTTGATGCCGCAGGCTTTCATCATGCGGATGGTCGGCTCCGAGGCGATAAAGTGACAGCCGAAAGCGGAGTCCGGCGCATCTTGGTTCCAGAAGATGGGTCGCTCCATGCGCGTCATCACGATCTCGTTATACGGCGAGACGCGCTGGCCGTCCCTTTCCACCCACGCCTCGATCCGGAACTGTCCGAGGGGCCTGGCGGAAAAGACGTCGAACCGCAGCTCGCCTTCGAAATTTTTCGCGCCGGCGGGGATGGGGCGGTCGGCAAGAGCCGCGCTTTCGCCGTAAAGATCCGTCACGCAGCTTTTCAGCACCGCGCCGCCCGCATCGCCTGTCACGCAAAAGCGTACGCCGGCCCGCTCGTCCGCGAACTGAATGCGCGTCTCGGCGATGTCAGAAGGGCTCGGCGCAAGCGCCACCTCGCACGCGCGGTCCGCACAGGCGGCATCCGCCGCGCCGGCGAACGCGCGCAGGGCGTCCAGCCGGAACGTCCCGGCCCCGGCGAACCGCAGGTAGAAGCACAGCGCATCGCCGGGCGGCACAAAAGCCAGCGTCGCCGTCTGCCAGCCGTTCGAAGGAGCCAGCGTCTTGCCGACAAGGGGCCGGCCTTCGCACAGCACGTCGACGCGGCACGCGCTCGCGCACTGGTACGCGAATGCGACGGTATGGGGTTTGTCCGGCTGGTTGGTCTGGAAGGGCTCGGAATACAGCGCGAATCCCTTTTCGGCTTTCATTTCGAGCGAGGGGAAGCCCCCTTCGCCGGGGTGAGCGGCGTCCGCACCGCAGGTGGCCGTGCGGCTGTCGCGGTCGATGTTCCAGCCGCAGGGAAGCCCCAGCGGAAAGCGGCTGTTGCGGAAGAAATTCTTCACCGAGGCGTCCGGGCGCGGCACCGTTGCGGCGATGTCCTCTTTGCCGAGTCGCACCAGCTCCACGGAGGCGATGTCCGTGTCGCCGCCGCCCGTGTAGAAATAGATCGCCACCTTTGAATCGCAGTGTTCCCGCGTTCGGATGAGGAACCGCCGCTCCTTCCACTCTCCGGCGGCGTGGAAGTCCGCGCCCCCGAAACTGCGGTAGGGCGCGCCGATCTGGCGCAAGCCGAACTGAAGGGTTGAAGCTTGCGGCCGCGCCGTCACAACCAGCTCGAACACGCCGGGCAGCGCGATGTTACCTCCATCGATCCAGAACTGCGTGGCGGAGTCGATTTTATCCGCGTGGATCCGCAGAAACGCGCGCCCGTTTTCCGTGAGGCGCTCCGCCCGCGCCACGGAGGCGTTCCATGCGGCGAAATTTTCGTGCACGTTCGGTGGCAGCGCGCCCTGAAAACGGCCGACTTTTTCAAACGTTCGGGGTGTTCCCTCCTGTCCGAAGTCCACGCGGAACACCGTTTCCCTCGCGCCGGCAAACAGTGCCCAGCCCGCGCAGAAAAGAGCGCGGAACAGTGCGTGGGTGGCTCGCCCGTCAAGCAGGCTTATTGAGTGAATCGACATGGTTCTCCCCTCCCGGATCGTTATTTGCATGGCCTTAAGCATACGTCGAGGGCCCCTGTTTCTTCAATGACATCTTTACGCACACGTGAAAATAAAAGAACGGACCGGATTCCGTCGTCTTCAAAAACAAGGCTGTGGTTCGCCTCATGGCGTTGTGTTAAGGGACAGACAATCTATGCGGTAGGTTGGGTACAGCAGGGCCTGCGGACCTGCTGCCGTTGCGCGTGTTTGCGAGACCGTCTTTTTCAATCAGCGGGTTCGGAGAACCCGCGCCACCGCCTTCGGAACGTGAGCGCCCGGCCTTCTTTGGCCGGGGTCCCGCCTTGCGCAAACCGGTGGCTTTCTCTATCATGGGTTTCCTTCCGACGTGCAGCGGCATGCGGACGGGATCGCGCGGCAGCGGCGACATGTTGGAAATAAAGAGGGGAGAGACCGAGTGAACGTATTTCGAGTGGCGGGGATCATGGGCATGCTGGCGGCGGCGGGCTGGGCGGAGTCACTGCTCCGGCCGAGCGACCGGATCATCTTCGTGGGCGACAGCATCACGGCCCAGGGCGTGGGAGGAACACAGGGCTATTACCACCAGTTCACCAACGCGCTACACGCCGTCTACCCCTCCTACCGCAACGAGGTCATCGGCCTCGGCTTCTCCGGCAACACGGTTTTCAGCTGGACGGACAACCTGGAGGTCAAGAGCCGGACCGAGCCCGTGCCTGCCAACACCGGCGGCTTCGACATTCACACCGCGTTCGCCAAGCCGGCCGACCTCGTCCTGATCCTGCTCGGCATGAACGACATTCTCCGTCCCACGGTGACGGACGACGAGGCCGCGCTGCTGGGCTGGAAGGAGAAATACCGTGAGCTGATCCGGGCGATCCGCAAGCGCGTCACGCCGCGCGAGGTCGTGCTGTGCGAGATCACGCCGCTGACGGAGGACCCGCGCTCGCCCAAGAACCGCGTGCGCGACCGGCTGACGCAGCTCACCCGCGAGTTGGCCCGCGAGGAGACGTGCCGCACCGCCGCGACCGGCGCGTCGCTCTTCGACGTTGTCGCGCGCTGCCGCAAGGTGCGCCAGGATTACCACGTGATTCCGGACACCGTGCACCCGCAGCAGCCGCTGGGCCACGCCGCCATTGCGCGGGGCATGGTCGAGGCGCTGCAGGACGACAAGCTGGTCGAGGCGTTCGACGCCCGGATCGGCGCGGAGATCGCGAAGCAGGTCCCGGCCAAGCCGGCGGTGACGTACTGGCTCAAGCCGCAGCCGGGCTGCGCCGCGGAGCGCGCCGAACAGACCTACCGCGTCGCATGTTTCTGGAGCGACGGCAAGGAGGCCCAGTCCCCGCGCGTGCCGACCTTTTCGCTGGAGGTGCCCGAAGGCTGGAGCGTGGCCGAAGCGCCGGTGACCCAGGCCGAGGCGGTCTTCACCGTGCGCGGCACGCCCGAGCGTTTGCAGACGCCGCTGACGATCGTGGCCAAGGCCGGCGACGAGGTGATCCGCCAGGCCGTGCAGATTCCGGCGCCGTGGCGCGTGGTCTGCGGACCCGACAACGGCGGCGCGTGGGCCGGGCCGCGGGGCTATGTGCCGACCAACAGCGTGCCGTTCATGGAGGCGGACCTGGTGGCGGGCAAACATTTTCTCGAGCCCTTCACGGACGGGAAGAAAACCTACGGCTGGCAGGTGAACACGCCGAGCGTCGACTACACGGCGGGCGATGACCCCAACTCGGTCGTGCCCTACAGCCTGTGTTTCGGGAGCGAGAACGACGTGCTGTATGCCGTGCGGTGGGTCTACAGCGCGAAGGCGCGCCCGGTGCAGATTCAGCTCTCGCACCGCACCTTTTCGGCCACGCTGGGCTTCGTGGTCTGGATCAACGGCGAGCGGGTTCTGATCGCCGACCTCAACCGGAGCGGCAAGAACAAGGTGGTCGGTCAGGCGGCGCTCAAGCAGGGCTGGAACTGCCTGCTGGTGCGCAACGATCACTTGTCGTGGCAGCGGCAGTTCGCCTGCGCCCTGCTGCCGGCGGAGGGCGACACGCTCGATGACCTGCGGTATTCGAGCGTGCCGCGCTAGAACGGGTTCATTTTGCTTCGGCCGAGTTCTGTAGTTCCGGCGCTCTGCCGCCGGAAGCGAACCCCTCACGCGCCCAAACTCGGGACGTTGAAGGCATCGGGCATCACTGGAGCTCCGGCATGGGCACGGGCTTGCCTTCGCGCTGCATCGCGAGCTGCGCCTCGGGCTCGTACACGCCGTAGAAGACGGCGTTCATGTCGATCCACGTGCCGATGCGGCGCAGCTCTTCGGGGGTCAGCTTGACTTCGCCGTGGCCCGCCTTGAGCATCTGCACCAGCCCGCTGCCGAGCGCGCCGTCCTCGCCGCCCTCGGGCGTGACCTGGATCTGGTTGCGCATCGGGAAGCAGGTCACCAGAGGCCGTCCGCCTTTTTTCGCCAGCCGGCGGATCGTCTTGCCGTCCGACCCTGTCGCGTAGCACAGGCTCTGGTAGGAGGCGGTGTAGCCGTTCCCGACCAAGGCGCGCGACAGGTCAATCCCGCCCTTCGGCTCCTTGCCGGTGTGGCAGCTTGCGCACTTGGCGTCGAAGATCGGCTGAATGTTCTCCACGAACCCGTAGGGGCGTCCCGACTCCGGCGTGGGCGTCAGCTCGGCGGCGGGGCGTTTCATGGCGGCCACCACCTTCAGCGCCGCGGCCGAGACCGCCATCTTGTTCTCGTGGCAGCCGACGCAGGAGACGCGCTCGCCCGGCATGAGCGAGGTGCTGGAGCGCATGGTCCGGTAGGCGAAGCCGTCCGCGTCCAGCACTTGGAGCAGGATCGGCTTGCCGGCCGGCACAAGGAAGCGCGCCGAGCCGTCCGCCTCGACGGGCGTCACGCCCAAGATCGCCCGCGTGTTCTCTTCGCCCGCCACGCCGATGCGCGGCACCATCGAGTCGCGCGTCGTTTTCGGGAAGACCTGCACCACGCGGATCTGCTTGATCGTGCCGCGCTGCGCTTTCGGCATGCCTTCGTACACGTCCGAGAG
>Ga0209066_10003750_pt1 | contig 17124 bp, 15 predicted proteins | sample All_14_2_FD_187198 | JGI IMG/M metagenome (GOLD analysis project Ga0209066, IMG submission 187198) | Freshwater microbial communities in response to fracking from Pennsylvania, USA - Allegheny Zone_MetaG_DW_15 (SPAdes) (version 2) ... | reverse complement strand
CCGCAAGATCGCGCCGACCCTGATCATCGATCCCACCGACGACATGAAGGTCATGCAGGAGGAGATCTTCGGGCCCGTGCTGCCGGTGAAGACCTATGGCGCGGTGGACGAGGCGATCGCCTACATCAACGGGCGCGACCGGCCGCTGGGGCTCTACTACTTCGGCGACGACGCGGCCGAGCAGGAGCGCGTGCTCTCGCGGACCACCTCGGGCGGGGTGACGGTCAACGACGTGATCTTCCACGTCGCCCAGGAGGAGCTGCCGTTCGGCGGCGTGGGCCCCGCGGGCATGGGCAGCTACCACGGCCACGACGGCTTCCTGGAGTTCAGCCACAGGAAGGCGATCTACACCCAGATCAAGAAGGACATCGGCCCGCTGCAGCAGATGCGTCCGCCCTACGGGCCGGCCATCCGCAAGTATCTCGACGGCCAGATGAAGGGCTAGCTAGAGCGAAATCCGATTTGATTGAATCGGATTTCGCTCAAGACTCCTTTGAATTCAGAGCATTTTCTGCGCCGAACCGGTGTCCACTTCGGCGGAAAATGCTCTACGCCGAGCGCGGCTTGCGGGCGGGCGCCTCAGGGGCGCTCGCCGGCAGGGCGGGCGGTTCGGCGGCCGGGAAGTCGCGCGGATGCACGAACTCGCGCCGATACCAGGGCGCGCGCGACGGCTCGAAGATCGACTTCAGCCAGTCCACGACCGTGCGGATGCGCGCCGACTGGCCGACGTCGCGGTGGTGGACGAGCCACAGCTTGGCGGCGGGCAGGGGATTGACGTCGAGCATCACCAGGGACGGCTCGACGGTCAGGATCGCCGTCGGCAGGGCGCCGATGCCGACGCCCTGCTTCACCGCCTGGACGACCACGGCGCTGGAGTTGGTCTCCACGCGTTTCTTGGTGAGGGTCTGGAAGGCGATCGCGCGTTCCCCCCAGATCTCCTTCTGGTGGGTCTGGGCGATGTGGTGGATGTAGGGGTGGCTCAGGACGTCCGTGGTGCTGTTGGGCGATCCGTAGAGGTCGAGATACTCCCGCGACGCGAACAGCGCATAGTGCATGTAGGCGATGGTGATGCCCACGGCGTCGGCGTAGGCCGGCTCCGAGAAGGTGAGCGTCAGGTCGGCCTCGCCCTCGAGCGGGCGGTCGGGCCACAGCCCGCAGTCGATCACCAGGTCGATCGCCGGGTTGGCGCGCAGGAACGCCGGCATGTGCGGGCTGACGAAATAGCCGGCCAGGCCGTCCGGCGAGGCGAGCTTCACGCGGCCCTCCGGGAGGCTCTCGGCGTTGGCGACCTCCAGCTCCAGGGCCTCGGCCGTCTGCTCCATGGTGCGCACGCGCTGGTAGGCCATCAGGCCTGACTGGGTGAGCGTGACGCCGCGCGGGCCGCGGGTGAACAGGCTGACGTTCAGCTGGCGCTCCAGCTCGTCGATCGTGCGCGTGACCGTGGAGGGGTTCAGCCGCAGCGCGCGCGCCGCAGCGTTGAAGCCGCCGGTCTCCGCCACGGCGAAGAACACGCGCAAGTGGGACCAGTCGGCCCGACGCCGTGCGACGTCTGTCATGGTGCTCCCCAGCAAATTCGCCCTAACCCTATTGCAAAGTTTCCAGGCGCCCAAGCGAGTCACGCGGTCCTAGGCCGGTCTCGATCCGAAGTGATCGGGAGCCAGCCATGCCAACCCTGAACGTCCTGCCCGTCGCGGGGCCTGTCGTCAGCCTGATCCGCCGCGAGCTCGCAGCCTATGACCTTGTCCCCGCCACCGAGCGCGACATCGCCGCGGCTCGCACCTTCGCCGCCGAGCTGATCGGCCCAGACATCGTTTCCGCCGAGGCCCTGCAACGAGTGCACGAGCGCAGCGGCGCGGGCCTCTTCCTGGCGCGGGAGGAGGGTGCGCTGACCGGCGTGCTCGCCTTCGTGCTGCTGAGCAAGGCGGGCCTGGACGCCGTCTGGGCGGGAGCCTTCGACGCGGTGGACCCATCGCCGTCGCATGTCAGTCCGGCGGGAGAGAACCCGGCGGCGCTCTACGGATGGGGCGTGGCGGCGATCACCAAGCCGAGCGCGGCCCGCCTGATCGAGGGCGCGCGCGCCATGTGGGCGAGCGCGGTGATGGGATTGCCCTATTTCGCCCGGCCCACGACGCCCAAGGGCGAGCGGCTGATGCGCGAGCGGCTCAACTTCGAGGATTGCCCCGGATCGACCTCGGGCCTGGTCTGGCTGCCGCCGGATCGCGCGCAGAGGGTCGCGGCATGACCTGCGCGGCCGAAACCCTGCGACCCAACGCGCCGCGCTACGAAGTGCGCGTCGCGCGCACGCTCAACGACCTCATGCAGGTCCAGGCGGTGCGCGCGCTGGTCTACATGGGCGATCAGGAGTGCCCCTACGAGGAGGAGTTCGACGGCAACGACCTGGCCGGCGCCACGCACCTTCTGCTGCGTTTCGGCGCCGAACCCGTGGGCGTGGTGCGCATGCGGTGGTTCGGGGCGTTCGCCAAGATGGAGCGCCTGGCCATCCGCAGGGAGCATCGTGGCGGACCGGCGCTGCTGATGCTCGCGCGCGCGGCCTTCGACCTGGCGGCGCGCAAGGGCTACCGCAAGCTGATGGGCCACGCCCAGGTGCGCGGCGAGGCCTTCTGGAAGCGCTACTTCAAGGGCCGCCCGCGGCCTGGCCGGCCGCGCTTCTCCTTCTCCGACTACGACTACGTCGAGATCGAGTTCGACCTGGCGCCGCGGGCGGACGCCGTGGGCCTGGACACCGATCCCTTCGTGCTGCTGCGGCCTGAGGGCGAATGGGACCGGCCCGGCGTGCTGGAGCTGCGGGCGGATGTGATCACCGAGCGGGAGTTGGCGGCGTGAGCGGTCATTCGATCAGCACCCTGGGCGCGCGGCCCCGCGTGCTTCTGTGCCTGGACCTCCTGACGCCGCCGTCGGCGTCGGACGTCGACGTCTTCAGCACGCCCTTCGTGCGCAATTGCCGCCGGGCGCTGGAGCACGCCCGGGACTCCGGCTGGCCGGTCGTGCATGTGCATGCGGCGTCGACCTTCGGCGCCGGCGCCCGCGCGATCGACGGCCTGGAGCTGCTGCCGAGCGAGCCGCTGTTCCACCGGCTGGGCGTGTCGGCCTTCTCCAGCCCCGAGTTCAGAGCCTTCGTCCGGGCCAATCCGCAGGCCGAGCTGGTGATGGTGGGCGCGTCCCTCGACTCGGCGTGCCTGGCCACCGCGCTGGCCGCCTTCGACCGCGGCATGGCCGTCACCCTGGTCAGCGACGCGGTCTCGGTCAGCCCCAAGGAGCGGGCGGGGCTCGACGGCCTGGAGCAGATCGTCCGCGCGCTCGCCGAGCCGTTCGTGCGCTTCGTCGGCGTGGCCGCCCTGGTCGAACCCGCTCGTAAATTCAGCGTGATCGTCGGCGGCGGAGCCTCGCGGGCGCGTGCGACGCCTTAATCGGCGCAACACCCATACCGCACTTCCGTTCGGACTGAGGCTTGGCTAGGGTCGCACCGCGCGCGGTGGCGCGACTCCAGGCGGCGAGGCTTTATCGATGACCGAGTACGATCGCAGCGATCCCATTGATGTGGCCGTCGGATCGCGGATTCGCGTGCGGCGCCAGGCGCTGAAGATCAGTCAGTCTGCGCTCGCCGACGCGCTCGACCTGAGCTTCCAGCAGATCCAGAAGTATGAGCGGGGAGCCAACCGGGTGTCGGCGTCGATGCTGGTCAAGATCGCACGCAAGCTGGAGTGCTCGGCCGCCGCGCTTCTCGGCGAAACCGAGGCGCATGCCGGCGACGCCGAATTCCTGAAGCTGCTGTCCTCGCCGGGAGCGGTCGACCTGCTGAGCGCCTTCAACAGGATCGACGATCCGGCGACGCGCGCGGCGGTGATCAGCGTGGCCCGCGGGCTGGCCCAGACGAACTCGCGCTGCCGCGCGGGCTGACGGCGGTCGAGGGACGTCCGGCCGGGCGGCCGGACGCCGAACCCAACGGATATCAGGCGGTCTTCGGCGCGCGCCCGCGACGCTTCGGCGCCGCGCCGCCGGCGCCCTTGCGGCCCAGGCCGAGCGACTTGGCCATGGCCGAGCGGGCTTCGCTGTAGCTGGCCGCCACCATCGGATAGTCGCGCGGCAGGCCCCACTTCTCGCGGTATTCTTCCGGGGTAAGTCCGCGCGTGGACAGGTGGCGCTTGAGCGTCCGATAGGCCTTGCCGTCCTCGAAGCTGATCAAAGCATCCGGCGTGATCGACTTGCGGATCTGCGCCGGCGTCATTTTCGGCGCGGCGGGTTCTTCTTGCACCTCAGCCGGCGCCGCAGTTTCGGCGACCGAAACGTTCGTGAGGCTGGAAGCGATCTGCTGGATCACGATCGGAATGTCGGCGGTCGCGACGTGCGTGTTCGAGAAATACGCCGCGGCGACATCGGCGACCAGTTCTCGCAGACGATCATTGTCTTCCGTCATCAACGCACCTTTGTTTTCCTGAGTCCTGAAAGTGGGCGATAGGCCCAACATCTCAATCCCGCAAGGATATTTCCTTCGCCTGAAAGAAGAAAACATCTTGTGGTTGCTCGCCTCACCGGCGTGCGCGCTGCGGTCACATCTGTTCTAGTCATTCGCACAGTCTTGGCCACGTAAATCGCCGCCGCGCCGGGCGCCGGCGCCTCACGCCGAGCGACGCGCACGGGCGGGCTGGAGCGGCCGGACGGGGCGATTGCCGCCCGACGGCCCGGCCGATAGCGTCGCCGTCGCCGGCGCGGGATGCGGCCGGAGCCTCAAGGAGATGCTCGATGAACCGGATCGCCGCGATCCTCGCCGTGCTCATGGCCCTGGTCGCCGCGCCGGTCCGCGCCGAGCCCACGCCGGAGGCGCAGCGTTGGGCGCGCCGGGCCGAGGCCGTGCGAATCGTCCGCGACGACTGGGGGATCGCCCACGTGAGCGGCAAGACCGACGCGGACGCCGTGTTCGGGGCGATCTACGCCCAGGCCGAGGACGACTTCGGCCGGGTCGAGGCCAACTACCTGTTCGCCCTGGGGCGTCAGGCGGAGGCCGACGGGGAAGGGGCGATCTGGGGCGACCTGCGGATGAAGCTGTTCGTCGACCCCGAGGACCTGAAGGCCCGCTATGCGGCGAGCCCGGACTGGCTGAAGGCGCTGATGGACGCCTGGGCTGACGGGCTGAACGCCTATCTGGCCGCTCATCCGCAGGTGAAGCCGCGGGTGATCACGCGCTTCGAGCCGTGGATGGCGCTCAGCTTCACCGAGGGCAGCATCGGCGGCGACATCGAGAGCGTGTCGACGGCTCAGCTTCAGGCCTTCTACGACAAGCGTCCCGTGGCGCTCAGCGAAGCCGAGACGGGCGCCCGGTTCCAGGAGCCGACCGGCTCCAATGGCATCGCCATCGCGCCCGCCAACACCGAGGGCGGCCATGCGCTGCTGCTGATCAATCCGCACACCTCGTTCTTCTTCCGCTCGGAGCTGCAGATGACGAGCCAGGAGGGGCTGAACGCCTACGGCGCCTCCACCTGGGGCCAGTTCTTCATCTACCAGGGCTTCAACGAGCACGCCGGGTGGATGCACACCTCCAGCGGCGTGGACGTGATCGACGAGTTCGCCGAGACCATCGTCGAGCAGGACGGCAAGCTCCTCTATCGCTACGGCTCGGAGCTGCGGCCGGTGCAGGTGAAGACGATCACCGTGCCCTACAAGGCCGCCGACGGCTCGATGGCCGAGCGGCGCTTCACCGTCTATCGCACCCACCACGGGCCGATCGTGCGCGAGGCCGACGGCAAGTGGGTCAGCGTGGCCCTGATGTTCAAGCCGGTCGAGGCGCTCAGCCAGTCGTTCCTGCGCACCAAGGCCACGGACCTGGAGAGCTTCCTGAAGGTCGCCGCCTTCCAGGCCAACTCCTCGAACAACACCATCTTCGCCGACTCCAAGGGCGAGATCGCCTACCTGCACCCGCAGTTCATCCCGAGGCGCGACGACCGCTTCGACTACACCAAACCGGTGGACGGGGCCGACCCGGCCACCGACTGGCAGGGGCTCCACGGGCTGGACGAGGCGCCCAAGGTCGTCTCGCCGCCCAACGGCTGGGTGGTGAACACCAACGACTGGCCCTATTCGGCGGCCGGTCCCTACAGCCCCCGGAAGGCCGACTTCCCGCGCTACATGGACACCGCCGGGGAGAATCCGCGCGGCGCCCACGCCGAGCTGGTGCTGCGCGAGCGCAAGGACTTCACCCTCGATCGCCTGATCGCGGCGGCCTACGACCCCTATCTGCCGGCCTTCGCGCGGCTGATCCCGACCCTGACGAGCGCCTACGACGCCCTGCCGGAGGCCGACCCGCGCAAGGCGTCGCTCGCCGAGCCGACAGCGCTGCTGAAGGGCTGGGACGACCGGTGGGCGCTCGAGTCCACGGCGACCTCGCTGGCGGTCTTCTGGGGCGAGGCGCTCTGGGCCAAGGCCGGGCCGGCCGCCCGCCAGGCCGGCGTGTCCGTGTGGGACTACATGGCCGAGCGCTCGACGCCGGAGGACAAGCTCGCCGCGCTGTCCGCCGCGGTCGAGCGGCTGCGGCAGGATTTCGGCGACTGGCGCACGCCCTGGGGCGAGATCAACCGCTTCCAGCGCAACGACGGCGCCATCGTCCAGACCTTCGACGACGCCAAGCCCAGCCTGGCCGTGCCCTTCACTTCGGCCCAGTGGGGCTCGCTCGCCTCGTTCGGCGCGCGCCGCTACCCTGGCACGAAGCGCTACTACGGGACCTCCGGGAACAGCTTCGTGGCGGCGGTGGAGTTCGGCGACCGGGTGCGGGCTCGCGCCGTCTCGGCCGGCGGCGAGAGCGGCGATCCGGCCTCGCCCCACTTCGCAGACCAGGCTCAGCGCTACGCCGACGGCGACCTGCGGACGGTCTATTTCTATCCCGAGGACCTGAAGGGCCATGTCGAGCGCGTCTACAGCCCCGGGCGATAGGGGGTGGGCGGCAGGGCCGGCCGCCTTTGACGGCGCCGGGAGGTCCGCGTAGTGCTTTCAGCCGTCCGCGCGCCGAGGGCCTGAGGCGGCGGGATCAGTAGGAGTACATGCCGGTGGACGCCAAGAGCCCGCGCAATTCGCGCCCTGTGTCGGCGAAGGCCGATGCGGACGCCGCGCGCCCGCCGCTGGTGGTCGACATGGACGGCACCCTGACCCGGGTCGACACCCTCTACGAAACCTTCGCCGCGGCCCTGTTCCGCAGGCCGCTGCAGACGCTCGGCGCCTTCGGCGTCCTGGCCCGCTCGGGCGTGGCGGCGTTCAAGGACCGGCTCAGCCGGATCGCCTCCATCGACGTCGAAACCCTGCCGCTGTGCGAGGAACTGGTCCTCCACCTGCACGAGGAGAAGGGGCGGGGGCGCAGCCTGCATCTGGCCACCGCCGCCGACCGGCCGATCGCCGAGCGCCTGGCCGCCCGAATCGGCGTCTTCGAATCCGTCCACGCCACGGAGAACGGCCACAACCTGAAGGGGGCGGCCAAGGCCGCGCGGCTGGTCGAACTGTTCCCCGACGGCTTCGCCTACGCCGGAGACCACAAGGCGGACCTGCCCGTCTGGCGGGCGGCGGCCAGCGCGATCGTGGTGGCGTCCGGGAGCCTGCACCGAAGGGTCGCCGAGACGACGCCCGTCGAGCGCGCCTTCGACGGGCGCAGGTCCGACTGGCGCGCCTGGGTCGCCGCCGCGCGGCCGCACCAGTGGAGCAAGAACCTGCTGGTGCTCGCGCCCATCGCGCTCGGCTGGTCGCAACTGACGGCGCAGGGACTGGGCCGGGCGCTGGCGGCGACGGTGCTGCTGTGCGCGCTCGCCTCGCTGACCTATGTCGTCAACGACATCTCCGACGTGGCCGCCGACCGGCGCCACCCGACCAAGCGCGCCAGGCCGTTCGCCTCCGGCGCGCTGCCGGTGCGCGACGGGCTGGTGGCGGCGGGCCTGGGCATCCCGCTCGTCCTGGGCGCCTCCCTCCTTATTTCGCCCGCCGTGACCGCGTGCCTGGCGCTCTACACGGTGACGACGCTCGCCTATTCCCTGGGGCTGAAGCGCGCGCCCTTGCTGGACGTCTTCCTGATCGGCGTGCTGTTCGGGGTGCGGGTGGCGCTGGGCGTGGCCGCCGCGAGCCTGGAGTGGTCGGCCTGGCTGCTGACGTTCTCGATGTTCTTCTTCTTCTCGCTGGGCCTGGCCAAGCGCCACACCGAGCTCATCCGCGCCGCCAACGCCGGGACGAGCGAGATCCGCGGGCGCGGCTATCGCGCCGAGGACAGGGACCTGACGCTGGTCTTCGGGGTCTCCTCGATGATGGCGGCGATCGTGCTGGTGGTGCTCTACCTGGTCGACGAGGTCTTCCCGGCGGGCGTCTACGCCGAGCCGCGCTGGCTCTGGGCCGCGCCGGCGCTGATGTTCCTCTGGGCCACGCGGGTCTGGCTGCTGGCCAACCGCGGCGAGATGAACGACGACCCGGTGGTCTTCGCGCTGAGGGACCGGGTGAGCCTGGGCCTGGGCGGCCTTTTGGGCGCGACCTTCCTGCTGGCCCTGATTTGAGCGTGTTCCAGTCCCGAAGCGAAAGCCCGTCCTGGGGCCGCGTGGTGCGTGCGCCGGACGAGGTCGCCAGGCCCAGGTGGCGCGACGAGCTGGCCTGCGCCGTGACGCAGGCGGCGTCGGGCCCGAACGGCGGGCTGGCCGCCGGCCTGGGCAGGTCCTACGGCGACAGCGGGCTCAATCCCGGTGGGCGGACGATCGACATGACCGGTCTCGACCGCGTCCACGCCTTCGACCCCAGGACCGGCGTGCTGCGCGCCGACGCGGGGCTGTCGCTCGACGGGGCGATCCGGCTGGGCCTGCCGCACGGCCGCTTCCCACCGGTCGTGCCGGGAACCAAGAACGTGACCCTGGGCGGAGCCGTGGCGAACGACGTCCACGGCAAGAACCACCATGCGGCGGGGACCTTCGGCGCGCACGTGCGGCGGCTGGGCCTGCGGCGCACGGACGGCGGGACGCACGACATCGGCCCGGGCGATCCCCTGTTCGCCGCCACTATCGGCGGGCTCGGGCTGACCGGCGTCGTGGAGTGGGTGGAGCTGCAGCTCGCGCCGACAGCCGGCGCCTGGCTGGACAACGAGGACATCGCCTTCGGATCCCTGGACGAGTTCTTCGCCCTGGCCGCCGAGAGCGAGGCGAGCCATCAGCACACCGTGGCCTGGGTCGACTGCACCGCGCAGGGGGCCGGGCTCGGGCGCGGGATATTCTCGCGCGCCAACTGGTCGGCCTCGACCGACCGGACCGCGCACCGTCCGCCGCATCTGGCCGTGCCGCTGGACGCCCCGGCGTTCCTGATGAACACGCTCACCCTGAAGGCCTTCAACGCGCTCTTCTACCAAGCGGGACGGGCGAGGGCGGGCCGGCGGCGGGCGCACTACGAGCAGGTGTTCTTCCCGCTGGACGCCATCGGCGGCTGGAACCGGCTCTACGGCGCGCCGGGCTTCTACCAGCACCAGTGCGTCATTCCCGATCCTGCGGCGCGCGATGCGATCGCAGCCCTCCTGCGCGAAATCGCGCGTTCGGGGACGGGCTCCTTCCTGGCGGTGCTGAAGACCCTGGGCGCGATCCCCTCGCCGGGGATGCTGTCCTTTCCAATGAAGGGCGTGACCCTGGCGCTCGACTTCCCCAACCGCGGGGCGCAGACGCTCGGCCTGCTCGAGCGGCTGGACGCGGTCGTTCGCGAGGCCGGCGGGCGGCTCTATCCGGCCAAGGACGGGCGGATGAGCCCCGAAACCTTCGCGGCGGGCTTTCCCCGGCTCGACGACTTCCTTCCCCACATCGACCCCGGCCTCTCGTCGGGCTTCTGGAGGCGCGTGCGCCCATGACCACTTCTGCGCCGCGCGGCGTGATCATCCTGGGCGCGACCTCGGCCATGGCCGAGGCGACGGCGCGGCTCTACGCGAAGGAGGGGGCGCGGCTGATGCTTGTCGGCCGTCGCGGCGAGCGGCTGGCCGACATCGCCCAGGACCTGCGCGCCCGCGGGGCCGCGCAGGTGGAGACCGAGGCGCTGGATCTGGCCCGGGCCGAGGACGCGGGCGCCCGGCTCGCGGCCCTGGCCGGCCGCATCGGCGGCGTCGACGACGTGCTGGTGTTCTACGGAATCCTCGGCGACCAGGCCCGGGCCGAGGGCGACCTCGCCCACGCCCGCGAGATCCTGGACGTGAACTTCACCAGCACGGCGGCGTGGTGCCTGGCGGCGGCCGGCCTCCTCGAGGCGCAGCAGCGCGGCGCGCTGGTCGTGGTGGGCTCGGTGGCCGGCGACCGGGGACGCCAGTCCAACTACGTCTACGGCGCCGCCAAGGCCGGGCTCGGGGTGCTGGTCCAGGGGATCGCCCACAGGCTGGCCCTGCGCGGCGGCAAGGCGCGGGCGGTGCTGGTGAAGCCCGGCTTCGTCGATACGCCGATGACCGGCCACCTGGCGAAGGGCGGGCCGCTGTGGGCCAAGCCGGACGCGATCGCACAGGTCGTGCGGCGCGCGGCCGACAAGGGCGGGGCGGTGGTCTACGCGCCCTGGTTCTGGCGGTTCATCCTGCTGATCATCCGGCTCCTGCCCGAGCCGGTCTTCCACAAGAGCAAGCTGTGAAGACGATCGTCGTCACCGGGGCCGCGGGGCTCGTCGGACAGAACCTCACGCCGCGGCTGAAGGCCGCCGGCCATCGCGTGGTGGCCATCGACAAGCATCCGACCAACACCAGGCGGCTGGCCGAACTGCATCCCGACATCACGGTGATCGAGGCCGACCTCGCCGAGCCCGGCGCCTGGGCCGACGCCTTCGCCGGCGCCGACGCGGTGGTGATCAACCACGCCCAGATCGGCGGCCTGGTGGAGGCCGAGTTCGTGCGCAACAACGTCACGGCCACCCGCCACATCCTGGACGCCGTCGCCGCCCATCGCGTGGGCTATGTGGTGCAGATCTCCTCGTCGGTGGTGAACTCCGAGGCGCAGGACTTCTACGTCGCGACAAAGACCGCCCAGGAGAAGCTGCTCGACGGACTGGCCGTTCCCCACGTGGTGCTGCGCCCGACGCTGATGTTCGGCTGGTTCGACCGCAAGCACCTGGGCTGGCTGCGCCGATTCATGGACCGCTCGCCCGTGTTCCCGATCCCCGGAAACGGCCGGTATGCGCGCCAGCCGCTCTACGCCGGCGACTTCGCCGCCATCGTCGCCTCGGCCCTGGAGAGCCGGATCACCGGGACCTATGACATCTCCGGCCGCACGGTGATCGACTACGTCGACCTCATCGCGGCCATCAAGCGCATCGCCGGGGCGCGGGCGCGGATCGTGCACATTCCATTCGGCCTGTTCTGGGCGCTGCTCTGGCTCTACGCCCGCTTCGACCGCAATCCGCCGTTCACGACGAACCAGCTCGAGGCCCTGGTGATCCCCGAGGTGTTCCCGATCATCGACTGGCCGCAGATTTTCGGGGTGACCGAGACGCCGCTGCTTCAAGCCCTGGACGAAACGTTCCAGGATGCCCGCTACAGTCACATCGTTCTGGATTTCTAGTCTGCATGGTGAAGACCGTCATCGTCGGCGCAGGCGCCATGGGCCTGGCCGCCGCGCACTACGCCCTGAAGCTCGGCCACGAGGTCGACGTCGTGGAGGCCGACGCCGTGCCGGGCGGCATGGCCGCGCACTTCGACTTCGACGGACTGTCCATCGAGCGGTTCTACCATTTCATCTGCAAGCCCGACGCGCCGACCTTCTCGCTGCTGGACGAGCTGGAGATCGCCGGCCGGCTGCGCTGGCGCGCGACGTCCATGGCCTACTACGCCGAGGGGCGGCTGCATAAGTGGGGCGACCCCGTGTCGCTGCTGACGACGTCGCTGCTCGGGCCGGTGGAGAAGCTGCGCTACGGGCTGCAGATGTTCCTGACCTCGCGCCGCGACGACTTCGAGGACCTGGAGACGGTGCGGGCGCGCGACTGGATCGAGCGCGGGGCGGGCAGGGCGGTCTACGCCAAGCTCTGGCGCCAGCTCATGGACCTGAAGTTCTATCAATACGCCGACGACATCTCCGCCGCGTGGATCGCCACGCGGGTGCGCCGGGTCGGCCGCTCGCGACGGTCCCTGTTCCAGGAGGAGCTCGGCTACCTGGAGGGCGGTTCGCAGACGCTGGTCGACGCCCTCTGCGCCTCGATCGCGCGCCAGGGCGGGCGGCTGCACCTGGCCCACCCGGTGGAGGAGATCGAGGCGGCGGACGGCCGCGTCACGGCCGTGCGCACGGCCAAGGCGAGATTCGAGGCCGAGGCGGTGATCTGCACGGCGCCGACGCCCTACATGCCCGCGCTCGTTCCGGCCCTGCCGGAGGCCTCGAAGGCTGCCTATGCGGCGATCCGCAACATCGGCGTCATCTGCGTGGTGCACAAGCTGAAGCGGCGGGTGACGCCGCACTTCTGGGTCAACATCATCGATCCGGACATCGAGATCCCCGGGATCATCGAGTTCTCGAACCTGCGGCCGACGGACGACGCGGTGGTCTATGTCCCCTACTACATGCCGCCCGACCATCCGAAGTGGCGCGCTTCGGACGAGGCGCTGGTCGCCGAGAGCTTCGCCTACCTGAAGCGGATCAATCCGGAGCTGACGGACGACGACCGCATCACGTCTCGAGTGGGGCGGCTCAAGCACGCCCAGCCCGTGTGCGAGCCGGGCTTCGCGGCCAGGATTCCGCCGATCCGCACGCCCATCGCGGGCCTGCAGGTGGCCGACACCTGCTTCTACTATCCGGAGGACCGCGGGGTCTCGGAAGGCGCGCGGCTGGCGCGCGAGATGGCGCTGGCCATCGGAACCGCGCACGAGCCCCGCCGCGCGCCGGTGTACGCATGACGGCGCAGACGATGCGGCGATGGGCGGGGGCGGCCATCGCGCTCGTGCCGGCCTACGTGGTCGCGACAACGCTGCTCGCCATCGTTCTGGCCTTTCAGCCGGCGCCCTATCAGGACCAGTGGTCGCTCGTGGCGGCCTACCGCGAGTTCCTGCGCGACGGCGCAAGCTTCGACTGGTTCTGGCGCCAGCATAACGAGCATCGGATCGTCTTCCCGCGCCTGGTGTTCCTGGCCGACCTCGCCTGGGCGCGCGGTTCCAACCTGCTGAACCTGGCGGCCATCCTCGCGATCCAGGTCTCCGGCGTGCTTCTCTTCGCCCGCCTGGCGCTGAGCGGCCGCCGCTCGATCCTCACCGCCGCGGCCCTGGCGATCGCGGTCACGGCGCTCTTCAGCCTGACCCAGTGGGAGAACCTGGTCTGGGGTTTCCAGGTCCAGTTCGTGGGAGTCTACGCCTGCGGCGGGTGGGGCCTGTTCCTCTTCTGCCGCGCGGTCGGCGAGGACGATCGCATCGACTGGGCGTCCTGGGCCGGCGCGATGGCGCTCCTGACGGTCTGCACCTTCTCCATGGCGAACGGCGTGCTGGCGGGGGGCGCGATGCTGGCGCTCGCGATCGCCGCGCGCTTCCCCGTCCGGTTGCTGCTGGCCACGCTGGGCGGCGCGGCGGTGCTGGCGGCGGCCTATTTCCATGGCTACCACATGGTGGAGGGGCATTCCTCGCCGACGCTGGCGCTGACTCATCCCGCGGCCTTCGCCCACTACGTGCTGGCCTACCTGGGGGCGTTGTTCGGTATGCCGCATCAGGCGTTCGCCCTTGGGTACGGCATGGTCGGGGCCGCGCTGACCGCCCTCATGGCGGCGGAGATCGTCCGGCGGCGCGAACGGGACGTGGCCCAGCTCGCGCTGTTCGGCGTCGTGCTGTTCATCGGCCTGAGCGCGGCGGCGACGGCGCTCGGCAGGCTGGGCTTCGGCTACCAGCAGGCGATCTCCAGCCGCTATGTGACCCCCTCCGCCTATTTCTGGGCCGCGCTCCTGGTCTACTGGAGCCGTCGCACGACCATGGGCGAGCGCCGCGGCCTCAAGGTCGCCGCCGCCGGGGCCCTCGCCGTGGCCGCCGCGGTGCTGGTCCGCATCCAGACGCCGATGAGCCTGGTGGTGGCCGACTGGAGCGAGCACGTCGCGCGCGGCGCGGACGGGCTGCTGCTGGGCGTCGAGGACGCCGAGGCGAGCGCGCGCCTGTTCCCCGATCGACCGCGGCTGATGGACTGGGACGGCTTTCTTCGGGCGCAGCGCCTGTCCTTCTACGGCGGTCCCGAAGCCGGCTGGATCGGGCGGCGGGTCGATCGCGTGTTCGCGTCGGCGCCGCCGCAGGCGTGCCTCGGAGCGTTCGATGAACTGAAACCCGCGCCCGGCGGCCCGGCGGCGGGCTGGCGCGCGAAAGGCTGGGCCTGGGACCGGCGGTCGCACTTGCCGGCGCGCCGGATCGTGCTGGCCAGCGGCGAGGGGGACATCGTCGGCCTGGGCGCGCGCGGGGCGCCACGGCCGGATGTGCGGCGCGCCGTGCCGGAGGTCTGGCTCATGAAATCGGGATGGACGGGCGTCGCACGCGCCGCGCCGCCAGGGCCCGTGCGCGCCTACGCCGTGCTGTGGGACGGCCGGGCCTGCCCGATCGGCGAGCGGCCCGCGCCATGAGGCCGGCGCTGCACCGCCTGGCGGCCTTCTATTTCAACGCGGAGTTCGCCCGGTTCCTGGTGGCCGGCGGGCTGGCGGCGCTGGCGAACTTCGCGAGCCGATTCGCCCTGCAGCCGGCGCTCGGGTTCCTGGGGGCGGTGTTCGGCGCCTATCTCGTGGGCTTCACGGTCGCCTTCCTGCTGAACCGGGCCTTCGTGTTTCCCCATTCCGACCGCAGCCTCAGGGGCCAGATCGCCTGGTTCCTGGTGTTCAACCTGGCGGCCCTGCCGATCGTGATCGGCGCGAGCATCCTGCTGCGCCGGTATGTGTTCGGCCTCTTTCTGCCCGAAGCGCCGGCCGAGGCCCTGGCGCACGGGGTGTCGATCTTGCTGCCGGTGCTGATCAACTTCGTCGCCCACAAGCTCGTGACCTTCGCGCGGCGCGAGGCCTAGAGCCGCTTGCGTGGGGAAATTGGAGGCCTGGCCCGGAATCGAACCGGGGTGCACGGATTTGCAGTCCGCTGCGTAACCACTCCGCCACCAGGCCATCCGGTGTCGACGCCGAAACGGCGTCTGGGCGGGAGGCGGATCGCTAACAGAACGCGCCGCCCGCGGCAATGTCTCTGACAGGCTCCGATTGCGCTTGCGTTAAGGGCGGACCTATAAGCCCGTGACCGCGTAAACTCCGAGGACTCGATGGCCGCCGATTTCTCCGCCGCTCGCCTGAACATGGTGGAAAGCCAGGTGCGCACCCAGGATGTCACCGACGTGCGCATCCACGACGCCATGCGCGAGGTCGCGCGCGACGTGCTGCTGCCCCCCGACAAGGCCTACCTGGCCTATGCCGACATGGACGTGGAATACGCGCCGGGCCGCTTCCTGATGCGCCCGCGCAACGTCTCCAAGCTGCTGCAGGCGCTCAAGCCCATGCCCGGCGAGCGCGCCCTGGCCATCGCCGCGCCCTATGCGGCCGCGGTGCTGGAGCACATGGGCCTTGCGGTCGAGCGCCTCGACGGCGAGGACCTGCGCAAGGTTCCCGGCAGCGGCTACGACGTGGTCATCTGCGAAGGCGCGGTCGACAAGGCGCCGGACGCCTGGCTGCAGGCGCTGTCCGAATCCGGACGCCTGGCCGTGGTCGAGCGCGACGGACCGGTCGGCAAGGCCGCGATCTATCGTCGCGCGGAGGACGGTTTCGGCCGGGCTCAGATCTTCGACGCGACCCCGCCGGTGCTCGCCGACTTCAAGCCGGAGCCCGGATTCGCGTTCTGAGGCAGGTGTGAAACACCTTCGAAACGTCAGGGTGAAAAAAGCTTAAGGTCGCGCCCACTGGTCCAAGTCAAGTTGGCCGGTCATATAGGGGCCGGTTCTCTCGCTGCTTTCGGGGATATTTCATGTTCACCAGCCGTCGCAAAGGTCTGCTGGCCGCTGCTTGCGCCGCCGGCCTGATCAGTGGTCTTTCGGCCGCCCCGGTCAGCGCAGAAACCCTGGCCGACGCCATCGCGCTCGCCTACGAGAGCAACCCGACCCTGCAGGCCCAGCGCGCCACCCAGCGCGCGCTCGATGAGAGCGTGGTCCAGGCGCGCGCCGGCTGGCGGCCGACGCTGAGCGTGACGGCTCAATCCAACTATTCCCAATCCCGCACGCCGGGCTACGCCAACGCGACGCGCAACGCGACCGAAGACGATACCTACGGCACGGCGACGCTTTCGCTCTCGCAACCCGTGTGGACCGGCGGCCGTGTCGGCGCCGCGGTCTCGGCGGCCGAGGCCGACATCCTGGCCGGACGCGAGAATCTGCGCCGCGTGGAATCCCAGGTGCTGTCCAGCGTCATTCAGGCCTATTCCAACGTGCGGCGAGACCAGCAGTCGCTGGAGATCCGCCAGGAGAACGTCAAGGTCCTGCAGCGCCAGCTCGAGGAATCCAAGGCGCGCTTCGAGGTCGGCGAGATCACCCGCACGGACGTGGCCCAGTCCGAGGCCCGGCTCGCGGCGTCCCAGGCGCTGCTGCGCTCGGCCCAGGCCCAGCTCGCCATCAGCCGCGCCAACTACGCCTCCGTGGTGGGCCAGAACCCGGGGGAGCTGGCGCCCGAGCCCTCGCTGGCCAGCCTCCTGCCGGACGACGTCGACAAGGCTTTCGACATGGCGGAGCAGAACAATGCACAGATCCGCGCCGCCGAATACGCCGCCCAGGCCAGCCGCGCCCGGGTGACCGCCGCGAGGGCCGAGCGCATGCCCAGCGTGTCGGTCGGCGGCACCCTCGGATGGACCGGGGAGGTGCAGCCGTACGAGCCCTCGGACGCCACGCGCAACATTACCGGCCGGGCCACGCTGACCGTGCCGCTATTTACCGGCGGCCTGACGAATTCGCGCGTGCGCGCCCAGGTGGAGCGCAACAACGCCGACCGGATCGGCATCGAGACCGCCCGGCGCAGCGTGTTGCAGGCGGTGACCCAGTCGTGGAACGAGCTGCTGGCCGCGCGCGCCAACATCGGCTCGTCCGAGGAGCAGGTGAGGGCCGCGACCATCGCCGCCGAGGGCACGCGCCAGGAGCAGCAGGTCGGCCTTCGCACGACCATCGACGTGCTGAACGCCGAATCGGA
>Ga0209066_10003748_pt1 | contig 17131 bp, 11 predicted proteins | sample All_14_2_FD_187198 | JGI IMG/M metagenome (GOLD analysis project Ga0209066, IMG submission 187198) | Freshwater microbial communities in response to fracking from Pennsylvania, USA - Allegheny Zone_MetaG_DW_15 (SPAdes) (version 2) ... | reverse complement strand
TTATCTGCCTCTTCGCAATCGATAATAGAGGGTCGGATTGTGGATAAAGCGAATAAGCCAGTTACGGAGGCCTCTGTAATGTTATTAACTACTGCAGATAGTTCAGTGGTGGCCTATAATTTTACCAATCAGAACGGGGAGTTCAGTATTAATACCGATAAGTTAAAGGCACCTGAGCTGCTTATTATGGTTTATGGGTTTAATATTAGACGTCAAATAAAGAAAATATCGAATCACAGTCAAAAAGTGAATTTTGTTGTAAGTGAAGAGGCAATTGAACTCAAAGAGTTTGCAGTTAAATCACAAAAGATTTGGGGTTCACGCGATACGATTAATTATATTGTGGATGCGTTTAGAGACTCATCAGATATTGTAATTGCTGATGTGTTGCGAAAAAAAAATAAAATTCAGCTAAAAGCCCCCTGCGCAATCTGGATTTATATATCTTTGAAACGTATAATCAATCAGCAAAAACAACCAATAGAATGAGTCGCCATATACTTACTTTTCTCTTGTTATTCATAGTTAGTACGCTTTCTGCCCAAACCATACAGGAATCAGAAATCACCTACGTAAATGGCTTCGCAAAAAAGATAGCAGGCAGTGATTTCAACTATCACTCCTCCATCTCGATTGCTAGAGATTGCCTTCTTGCAAGAGCCACCGATGGGACCTCCTCAGTAGAGTGGCAGTCGTCACCTATACCCTTAAAACCTTTAACCGACAAGGTCTGCTTTGCCTGGTTAGCTGCCATTGGTTCATCTCCTGGTGTAGCGGCTTTCGATGTAGAGGTTCAAGGGGTCAAACGTTTTACATTCTATACCGATGGAAAAGACCACTGGTCTATCAAAGATAACAAGGGTGCCTCGTTGAGGTTCAAAAAGGATATGATCGACCAATATGGAGATCGATTTGGATTTATGTTTCTCACCCTCCCAACCTCTGAACTAAACCCCGGACAACCTATTACCATCAAGGTCACCGGAAGAAAAGAGAATAAAAGCTCCTGGTATATTGTCTATGTACTACCTCTAAACGACGGACTGAACTTCAAGGCTCTTCCGGCACTGACTGAGACGGATCATGGAGAGCAGCAACTAGCTATTGCCGGTATTATGCACTATGGAAAAGATAATAAGGTGAAAGTTTTTGTGAATGATAAATTTGTGGTCGAAGATTCACTCCATTTTGGATATAATTATATCAAGATCGCCCTTCCGCCAGTCACCTTGGAGACCAAAGAGTCTTATCGAATTGAGACCGGAGAGAAGACCTGGGAAGGCGAATTATTGCGTAAACCGGTAAAACGATGGCAGGTTGACTTCATTCAACATTCCCACACAGATATCGGATACACTCGTCCGCAGGGAGAGATCTTAGCTGAGCATTTAAGATACATTGACTACGCATTAGATTACTGTGATCTTACCGATGATATGCCGGAAGAGTCGAAGTTTCGATGGACATGTGAGACTTCATGGGCTGTAGATGAGTATGTCAGGACGCGGCCATTTTCGCAGATAGAGCGCTTAAAGAAGAGGGTAAAAGAGGGTCGGATTGCTCTTACAGGAATGTATCTAAACTATGATGAGCTACCCAATGAATGGTTATTATCGGCGTCGTTGGATGCAGTAGCAACCATACGGGAGGAGGGGCTGAAGGTTGAATCGGCGATGCAGAATGATGTCAATGGCATTGGATGGGTTTTGGCCGATCTATTTCCTCAGTTAGGGATAAAATACCTCAACATGGGAACACATGGACATCGAGCCTTAATCTGCTTTGATAAACCTACCCTGTTCTGGTGGGAGTCGCCCTCCGGTAACCGGGTTCTCACCTTTCGGGCAGAGCATTACATGACCGGAAACACGCTCTTTAAAATCCATGGATCCGACTTCAACATCTTTGAAGAGGAGTTGCTTTCTTATCTTACCAAATTAGAAGAGAAAGGCTATCCTTACGATCTTATCGCCATACAACACTCCGGATATCAAACAGACAATGCTCCTCCTTCAACATTGGCTTCGGAGATGATCGCCCAATGGAATAAGAAATATAGCTGGCCAAAGCTGTGTACCTCGACATTAGATGGATTCTTTAGTACGATGGAAGAGAAATATCAAGATGAGATCCCTGTAATAAAAGGGGCATGGCCAGACTGGTGGACCGATGGATTTGGAGCATCGACGAGGGAGGTTGAAGCCATCAGAGAAGCACAGCAGGATTTGGCCTCTGTACAAGCGCTCTTCGCCATGAGCTCTTTTGATAGAACCATTTTCCCGGAGGCGTTAGAATACAGAAGACAGGAGGCCATCAAGGCCATGCTCTTCTATGTAGAACACACTTTAGGTTATCATGCCAGTGTTAGAGAGCCGTGGAACATAAATACAATGGAGCAAAGAGCCATTAAAGAATCATATGCTTGGGAAGCCAAACGACGGGTAAATAGTCTTAAAGAGGAGGCATTGGGTTATCTGCAATCGAAATTTAGTAAAGCAATCTACCCTTCCATCTATGTCTTCAACACCCAATGTACAAGGTTAAATACCATGACCAAGGTCTATATCGACCATCAGATCATCCCCAAAAACCAACCTTTTGTCATTATAGACAATCAGGACAATCAGATGGAGGTTCACTTAGAAGAGTCTTTCCCCGATGGTGATGTCTGGAGCATCTATTGTCACGATCTTCCCCCCTTTGGTTACAAGAAGTTAGATATCTATCCTCAAACAATACATACCTTAACTGATAATAAGCCAGAAGCAAACGTTGACCTAACCAATCCTATGAAGAATGAGTATTATCGCATCACATTTAATCTTAAACGAGGAACCATCAGCCAGATCTATGATTATGAACTTAAGCGAAATCTTTTGGATGACACCAGTCGATGGCAGTTTGGCGAGGTGATTCATGAAGAATTAGGAAACCGAGAGCAGCTGGAGATGTTTCATCTTACGGATTATAGGCGAAGTACTCCAGATTCCGTCTGGCTTGACAGAACAGAGTCAGGTGAGATATGGGATGCTGTGGTGTTCAAAGCAAAGACACCACTCTGTATGGAGGGGAGTCTACTTGAGATAGAATATAGGCTATTTCATCCTGAAAAGCGGATAGATGTCATCTATCGACTAAACAAAAAATCGGTCACCGCCCCAGAAGGAGTCTATATAGCCTTTCCTTTCGAGAGCAAAGAGGGTCAAATCGCCCTTGATGTAGCCGGGGGAGAGATGATAGCTGGGCGAGATCAGATTGTTGGATCCGCAAACGATTGGAACACGATGCAACGTTATGTCAGAGTATTCAATGCTCAAGATCAGATTATGCTAAGTTCTCCAGGAGCCCCCCTGATTCAGGCCGGAGGTATCAATACCGGCCGATTTCAAGCAGATGCCAGACCGGCCACCACTCATATTTATGGATGGCCCATGAATAATTACTGGACTACTAACTTTAATGCAGAGCAACGAGGGAGTATGAAGTTCTCCTACTCGTTTAGTTCAGGAAGAAACAGTCGAACAGATGCGATAGTCTGGGGCAATAAAGTATGTAATACTCCACCAGCGCGTGTCATACCCGGGGGAGGCGACCTACCCAATGATTTAGAAGATATGAATGAGCAATCATGGATCATCGGTTGGCCAGAAAACATTACCTTAGTCTCAGCAATGACTAATACAATGGGAGATGTTGTCTTAATTCAGGTACGAGAAACAGAAGGCCTAACTACCCAACTTGAGCTATCAACCGAAGATGGAAACCATTATAGAATCACCCCTGCTGATGCTGTTGGGAATCCGCTTCCAAAAGGAGATAAAACAATTAAGCCGTTTGAAAACAGATTCTTCCTCTTGAGGTAGGTCACATACCCAATACGTTTCATCTGTGTTGATTGATTGAAATAGGCTCATTTAAACAACGAACTCACCCTCTATAATTACAATTGTATGAAACAAAATTGGTACAAATACTTACTTGTTGGTCTAATAGCTCTGATGATTCTTAGTTGTCAAAACACCACAAAAATTAACAAAAAGGAGCATTATGAATCTTATGATAAAATAATCACCAGATACATTCGTGATGCAACTAATAATGGCAAAAACAGAGAGTACTCAGCCATGTTCAATGATCTCTTAATTGCAGATGCTTTAATAGAGACCATGCCATACAGAAGAAAAGAGTTAAAGAGAACCATCACCAAACAATTCAATGGACAAACTATTGACTCCATATTGTACAGTTATGTAAAAAGACTGAAGATCGAAGTCACAGATACCATTCATACAGAGAAGACCATCTTTCTCAAGTTGAGATTAACCAGCGATGATAAGCCTATTGAACACCTTAATTATAGATATCAGATAGGTGATAGCTTATCGAAAGTCACCAGAGCCAACCAAGGCATAGGATTCATTCAGATCGACAAAAAGGGTTTCCAAAACGCACTGAAGACAACCCAACCTCTTTACCTAGAGGTTGGCTGTTTCAACCAAATGAACCTGCTTATACATCAAGAGCTTCTAGGGCCTCGCTACATTGGCTTTAAGTCGTTAGAGAGTTTTGTCGAACAAACTGATTCAAGATATCGCTTTAAAGTGGTAGTTGAGCCATTATCCGACAGAAACTCCTTAAACAAGATCATAGACACCATAAACACATACAACGAAAAAGACTCCTCCTATTGCCGAATAAACAAACCAAAGCATTACTATAACACTATAGAAACTCTTTTTCAGAGTTCAAAAAATATTAATCAACCCTTATTAGAATCCTCGCTTTTTACACCTGAAGGTTATCTACGAACCCAAAAACTAATGGGAGATAATGTTTGGGTTATCCTCAAAGCAGATCCCTTTGAGACCTACCAAATTGAAAAAGACATCATCAGTAGAGGCCATTTTATTGCCGTAACAGGGAAGAAAAACCAATATCCCGGAGTGGAAGAGTTGGTATTCCATTTCAATGAATCAGGGAAGATAGATGATGTCACCTATGGAATGAGCTATTCTTCCTTAATAACCGGCACTAATTTTAAACAACCAAAGCTACGGGTTTTACAGCTTTATCGCTTTCTGGATGATTATTATACCTCCTATTATACCAGAAATTTCGAACTCCTTCAAAGTGTCTTTAACCCACAACATCTGGTAGTCGGATGTAATAATAAGAATGACAAGAGCAATAGCATAGACGAATTAGCCATAGTCAAATACGACAAAGTAATGATCATGGACTGGCTTAATGGTATTGAAAACTGCTCAAAAAACCCTAATAATGTATTGCTAGAAATCCATAACGTTAAAATCCAAAAAAAACATCTACAAGAAATCTATGGAATAAACTTCACACAAACACTATTTAGTGATTGTAGTCCGGAGAAGACCATTATCTTTCTACTTATAGGAGAAGACCAGAATAACGACCCGAAGATTTTTGTTACAGCTATCCAACATCAACCCGACAAAGACGGAAGTACCTTCTCACTAAGTGACTTCAATTCCAATTAAATGTCTACTAAAGTGAAGACTATACTCAGGATTATTTATACTCCTTCTTAGCTGCCATCAGGGAAGCCACAATACTCACCAGGAGGATCGTTGCGATAACCCCAAGAGAGACGAATGGGTTAAATTTATAGAGGTCGGATATCAGCATTTTTACGCCTACGAAAACTAAGATAGCAGAGAGGCCATAGTGGAGGTAAGTAAAATACTTCAGGCTTCCGGCAAGAGCGAAATAGAGCGACCGTAACCCTAGTATGGCAAAGACATTAGAGGTATAGACAATAAAAGGGTCATTAGTCACAGCCAGGATAGCAGGTATTGAGTCAACTGCGAAGATAAGGTCTGTTGTTTCAACCAGAAGAAGGACAATAAAAAGAGGGGTCGCATGTAATCTACCACTGATTCTCACCCAAAAATTATCCCCCGAGTAATCAGAATGGATCGGAATAAAACGCTTAAAGAAATTAATAACTGGGTTATTCTGAGTATCGATCTTAGTTCCTTTATCACGAGCGATTTTGTATCCGGTATAGACAAGAAAAGCGCCGAAAAGATAGATGATCCAATGGAATTTTTCAATTAGAGCCACACCAGCAAAGATAAAGATGGCTCTAAAAATAAGTGCTCCGGTAATACCCCAGAACAAAACCCGGTGCTGGTATTTAGCTGACACCTGAAATGAGGTAAAGATCAGGACAAACACAAAGATATTATCAACAGATAAAGACTTTTCAATGATATAACCGGTAAGAAACTCGATAGCTCTTACCTTGCCAAAATAGTACCAGACTCCAACATTAAATATTAAAGCAAGTCCGATCCAAATGGTACTCCATGTCATCGCCTCCTTAAATGAGACCTCATGCGCTTTGCGATGAAAGACTCCAAGATCAAGTGCCAACATAAGCAGCACAAAGAGGTTAAACCCTACCCAAAGCAAAACATTATTATCCATAGTTGAGAAAATATTTAGAACCAACAACGCTGAGAAGATCCTTTTTGTTCGATACCACAACAAAATTGATATTTTCTTAATGCGAACTAACTCCATAAAAGCGGAAAAAAACTAATAAAAACTCTCAGTCACCACAAACGGCCAATACCAAATAAATAAGAACGATCATACCGACAGAATAGTCCATTTAGTAATCGCACAAATATTCATATTAGGTCATCATATTTTGCTAATAACAATAAAATCCTTTACTTTGTGATATCAAATCGACCCGTGCAAAACCTGGTATTATTTAACACAAGAATAAAGATATGGTTTGGAATTACAAGAAAAAAATCAACAGCCAAGGTATCACCTTAATAATTATCATTGCTATTTTAATATTTTATAAGACGTGGGTACTAAACAGTTTCGGACTGAAGTTTTATGACAGTGATGAGGCAATAATGAGTTGTGGGGCATATGACTATTCGCGGGGTGATTTTCACACGCCAGGGTTTTACGGACAATCCTATAATCCGATGTTTGAATCCTTGGTAGCGGTACCCTTTCTTTGGATGGGTTTAAAGGCTTATATTGTTTTACCCTTTATTTCCTCCCTATTATCACTCTCGCCCTATATTATTTTAACATGGTTGACCTACCGGCGGGGATTATACGCTACCTCCTTAATCATATTAGCGATACCCTTTGCATTACCAGTAGAATACGATTTCATCACATCGTTAAGCAGAGGTTGGGTTGGAGGGATCTTTGTTGCAAGTCTAGCCTTTTTTAGTTTATCAGGGGAGGGTAGTCGCTTTAAATATTCTTGGTTTGGCTTCATCTCGATTCTGGCATTTCTAATTGGATCAGGGTCTATTTTCATACTCGTACCAACCTTTATATTCTTTGCGTTTATTCATTACAAGGAGAGCAAGTTTTGGATCTATCTTCTAATAGGAGCAATCCCGGCCTTGGTCATTGTTGGACTGTTTTTTAGTTTCTATCTTGGACATCCGAATGAGAATCTGCACAAGATTGAGTTAGTTATCAGCTTAAACAATCTTTACAAGGGACTAAGCATGATGGTTGAATTGTTTAAGAATGTCACATTGATGATGATTCCTCCCATCATGCTCTATCTGGTTATTCCTGTTATATCAGCTATATGGTTTATCTATAAGAGAAAATATCCTGAAGTTTTGGCCATCATAGGATTTCTTTTCGTGTTTCTATTTTCTCTTACCATGTCAAAGGTTTACGATGGGACAGACTCTGTATTTTACTCATATTCGAGGGCATTTTTAGGACTCCCAATTGTTTTGGGGCTACTTCTAAGCCGATTTGAGTTAAAAGCAGTATCTGTTTATTCCTATTTACCAGCCATTTTAGTAGGCTTTTTAGCCTATAAAGCTTATCTGTTTCCAGTTGCCATTGCCGAGGCTCAGAAATCAGACTCTGTTGTCACCGTGGCCGATATTGATATTTTTCTAAACGATAGCCATAAGTTATCTCAACTTTGCAAAGAGAAGAAGGTCGATTTAGTTGTTGTTAACAACCATTGGTTCTATGATCACTTTACCTATGGATCACCAAGCATTGAAGCTAATTTTCCTTTAACCCTTCGACCTGCCTATGAGCGCAGAACCTGGCGACTAAAAGAAGAATCTAAAAAGATTAATAAGACAATCCTTTTAATTGATAGAGGGAGAGATATCTCTCAGGATAGTACTCTTAACATCTCTGCTGTCCCCAATTTTGAAGGATATTTCATTATCTCCAACAATCAAACAAATACAATAGATCTGCTAAAACATCTTCAAATCCCCATAAGAGAATTCTAACATCCTCGGATTTCCTCTATTCCAACCACCTCACTACGCCTTTTTCAATGTAAGGGTAAAAGTGCTTCCTGTGCCCACTTGGGAGGTCACTGAAATACTCCCTCCCTGCTTTTCCGCAAACTCCTTACACAAGATTAGGCCTAGACCTGTGCTAGGCTCTTGTTCTGTTCCTTTTCTTCTAAACTGACTATTTAGAGAAAAAAGGTCAGCGATATTCTCTTCTGGGATACCTAAGCCGGTATCTTTTACAGAAAGGCTGAGGCTCTCCTCATAGGAAGCACTCATATCGATAGAGATCTCGATCTTGCCACCGGCCGGAGTAAACTTTATGGCGTTAGAGATAATGTTTCTGATTATAGTCTTAAACATGTGAGCATCAGCCATAGCAAAAGACTCATCAGGTAAGTTTAGAACCAGATCGATTGATTTATTCTTAGCTTGAGTTAGATGAATTGCGACCACCTCCTTAGTCATAAATACGATATCAGCCGGCGTAAGATTAGCTTTAACTAACCCCTGTTTGGCTCGAGACCACTCTAATAGATTATCAAGCAGCTGATACAGGTTACCGGCAGAATTCTTGAGTACATCAGCCATTTTCCCAATCTGATCAGGTGACAGCACCGATATTTTCTCTGCCATAAGATGAGTTAGCCCTAAAAAACCATTGAATGGACTCTTTAGGTCATGCGCAATAATTGAAAAAAAACGATCTTTCTCGAGTAATGCCTCTTCTAACTCATCATTCTTTCTTTTTAATGCCTCTTGATAGTTTAATTGAAGGGTGATATCCTTAGCAATAAACAAAAGCCGAAGAGGAAGGTTATCAGAATCTTTTAAAAGGGCAGCATTAATCTCACTGAAAAAACACGATGTATCCTTACGTTTAAAAACCATTACTATAGGGCCAGAAAAAGAACCCTTTAATAACTCTTCAACATGTAAATGTGCCTGAGCTATACTATCCTCATGAACCAAGTCAAAAATTGAATCCTCTAAAAGATCTAAAGAAGAATTATAACCCAAAATATCCAAGGCTTGATCATTAACATATTCTATAATACCAGTGAGATTAGTGATCAAAATTGCATTTGGGGAGGTCTCGACAATGGATTTGAACTTAAACTCCGACTCAAACAGCCTTCTTTCCGCCGTAATTCGTTCTGTCACATCCTGAACAATACCAACCCCCCTGACAATCTCCCCCTTCTCGTTCTTAACAAATTGTCCATCGGCAAAAATATTTCTAACCTTACCATCGGGTCTGACGATTCGATACTCAAAAGGTTGAGCTATCTTCTTTTCTACACAATTACTTATGGATAAAAGGTAATGTTCACGATCGCTAGGATGAACATACTCAAAAAACATATCAGAGGTTGAAATATTCTCACATGGTTGCAAACCAAAGATATTATAAATCTCATCTGAACAATTTAATTCTCCCGTTAAAATGTTCCACTCCCAGCTTCCAAGCTTTCCAATTCGTTGCGCAAACTTCAGACTCTCCCGACTCTTTTCAAGCTCTTTTATTGCTCGATTTCTTGCACTAACATCATGTACAATAGAATAAAGGAGCTCGTTGCCGTCAACATTTATCGGACCGGAATAGACCTCCACATCGCATAATTCACCATTTGCTTTACGATGAACGAACTCGAAACTATTATTCAATCTTTGTGTTGCCATCTTCATCTTTTCGGTAATCATCGACATAGATAGCGTATTAATTTGATCAATCTTTAATCTTACTATCTCTTCATGACTCCATCCATAAAAAGAACATGCCGCAGGATTAGCATCATATATAGCCCCATCTTTAGGATTTATAAGCAGCATAACTGAATGATTACCAAAAAAAAGTGACTTATACCGCGCCTCACTAGCCTTAAGTTCTAAACTGGAATACGACATATCAGCTATATACTTTGCTAACATAGAAGCAAAATTCATTGCATGGGTTAAGTTCTCTTTATTCCATCTTGGAACACGTCTTAATGATTCTAAGTATTCTTTCTCATCAAATCCAAACTTCTTTGCTTGCGCCATAAACAAAGACTCATCCACTTGCTCATCTTCAAAAAAGAACTGGCCAATAAATAAATTTCCCAACTTCTGACCATCAATTACGATCGGAGTCGCCATATCCCACAACCCATTCTTGCATTTATATGGATTCAAAACCCCTTCTTTTACAAAACCTGAAAGATATAAGTCACTCTCCATACAATTTTGAGCGGTCTGCGGATGTTGCCTATGGTACTTATTACAAATATCCTGAAATCCAGCAGAAACCAAAACCTTACCCTCTGTATCAACTATTGCCATAGCCACATTTACAAGGCCACAAAAGTTCTCCATTAGTCCCTGTAATACGGACACATTTATTAACTCACGAAGTTTTACCATTAATCCTATTTTTTACTCCTGCTGAAAATGATGACCCAACCCATTTTTCAAAATAACATTCCTGAATCATACCTAAAGGTAGCATTTCAAATGACAAAACACAACTCTAGTTAAAAAAACATATTATCCTGATTCTTCAATCTCTAAAAACAAATTCTCCCATAAATAACACCACAAAACCATTACTATACTACCGGAAGACCTGAAGCTAATAGGTCTATGATATGAATGGTCTTAATAGGTAGATGATGCTTTTTTATATATCCTTCCATATTCATCAAACAGGAGGAATCGGTCGATACAATATACTCTGCTCCCGTTGCCAATGCATTCTCAACCTTCTGCTCTACCATGGCTACCGAAATAGCCTCATGCTTCACTGAAAAAGTCCCCCCAAACCCACAACAAACATCGGCTTCCTCCATCTCGATCAACTCAAGCCCCTTTACATGAGCCAATAATATCCTTGGCTGATCCTTTAACCCATACTCCCTTAAGGCTGCACAGGAATCATGATAGGTCACCTTATGCGCAAAGGTGGCTCCTACATTCTTTGCATTCAATACATTCACAATGAAATCGGTCACTTCATACATATTACGCCTAACCATACGATACTCATTATGTAAAGCTGAGTTATGAAAAAGATCGTGATAGTAGTTCTTTACAAACCCCACACATGAAGCTGATGGCCCAACAATAGGCCTGTCATGAGGAAAATCACGAATAAACTTCTCCCCCAACGACTTGGCCTCATCCCAATATCCAGAATTAAAGGCCATCTGCCCACAACAGGTCTGATTCTTATTATAGTTCACCCTTACGCCTAAATGACGCAATAGTTTAACCATATTCAAACCCGTCTCGGGATAGATCTGATCAATAAAACAGGGAATAAATACATCTACTTCCATATCCTATAATTAATGCGTCGGCCTTCTTAGTTGACTTCACTGTTTAGAAAAACAAAGTTAGACGTTTCAGACGGATTATCTACCACCTTCAAAAAGCATAAACAACCCAATACTATCAATAACATATCTAACTTACTATGGTTCAAAATCTTCTTCAAATAAAAATCACCCTAAAACCTTAAACCCTATTCTGCTCAAATCATGCCACCACATTGGATATGATTTCCTAACCACCTCCGGATCATCCATCTCTATCTTACCTGCTAACATCGCAAAAACTGTCCATGCTATAGCCATCCGATGATCCTCATAAGTTCTGAATACCTCTTGCTCTACCCCAAAATCAAAAGCGCCTCCATCTAACAAGAGACTATCTAATCCCTCCTCTATCCGATAACCAACCTTTGTTAATTCTCTTCTTAAAGAGGCGATTCGATCGCTTTCTTTGACCCGCAAGGTTGATAACCCAATCAGTCTACAACGAACACCCATTACGGCTAAAGTCACAGCCAAGGTGGGTACTAAATCAGGGAAAGAATGGCAATCTAGAACCTCCGGAAACGCCACCCCATAGGAGTTCTCTTCAGCAACACCGATGGTCTGCTTCCGACGAACTAATGCCCCCTCCTCGCTGAATAGAGTCTCTATGCCTAATCGCTCATACAGATCGACCACCGCCTCATCGGCTTGTAAACCTGTAAGTGATAATCCGTAGAAAAAAAACGCTCCGTCATACCCACAAGCTAAAAGATGATACCACCCAGTCACCGACGACCAATCCACCGGAGGCTTAAACTTGCTAAAGTCAGGTCTTCCATTGTAAATCCGAATGGATCCAACCCCTTCCTCGTATTGAATACCTAAGGATGCCAATAACAGTAAAGTGGTCTTGACATAGGAATAAGAAGCCGGTTGTTTGCTCCATCGAAGGGTCAACCCCTCTTCCAGGAAAGGAGCTATTAAGAGCAAAGCGGAAAGAAACTGGCTTGAGAGAGTGCTATCCACCTCTACCTCTCGTCCCCTCAATGGAGAGGAACCACCTACAACCACCGGCAGAGCTCCATTGGTTCCTTGAAGATTAGCCCCTAATTGGTTTAAAGCAGAGATCAAAGGGGCAATCGGACGATCAAGTAGTCGTTGGCTACCGGTCAGGACGCATGCTCTTTGTTTAATAGCCAATGCTGCCAGGATGAATCTACTGGTTGTTCCCGCAAGACCGGCATCCAAAACAACCTCAGCACCCGAGCTATCAGCCTGCTCAATTAATTTCCTTAAGATCGTCGTGTCGGTTCCTTCGCCATATTGAGCCGGCAGAAGGGGTTCCCCAGACAGCCACTGAAGGATCAATAAACGATTTACAATCGACTTTGACCAAGGAAGAGTAATATCAATTGGAAATGAAAGAGGTATTGGGGAATAAGTTATTCTTTTATGGCCCATGTTGCTATAACATTTTCAAGAATAACTTCGAGCAGTGAGAGCTCCAATGTATCCGTATAAACGACCCCACCCCGAGAATTTAGCAGAACAAAAGAGAGGTTGTTGCCTACTCTTTTTTTGTCGTATTTAATCATCTGCAGGGCACGTTCGGCTACGGTGTCGGCTTCACTTTTATCGAAGATCGAGTTATAAGATGGCAAGAGGCGATAGAGTCTTAAGATGGCCTCTTCAGCCTTAGTTGAGTCGTAATCGTTAAGGTGAACGGAGAGGATTAAGGCCACGATGAGGCCAAGGGCGACAGCCTCTCCGTGGAGGAGGGGTTTCTCTTCCATTTGGGAGATACTTTCGAGGGCATGGCCAATAGTATGGCCTAGGTTCAATGAGCGACGGTCGCCCTTTTCGCGTGGGTCACGGCTGACCACGGCCGATTTGCAGGCAATAGAACGAAGTACAAGTTCTGGGGTCATCTCGCAGTAATGATCGGGGTGGTTCATCACCAGTCTCCAGTGTTCCCCTCCATCGAGGATCCCATGTTTGATTGCCTCAGCCAAACCCGATTTAAACTGACGTTCTGATAAAGTATGGGTCAGTTCAGGCATAACAAAGACCCTAAGAGGATCAGAGAAGAGTCCTATTTGGTTCTTAACGGCACCAAGGTTAACACCGGTCTTCCCGCCAACGGCAGCATCACAGAGAGCCAGTAAAGAGGTAGGGATATTAATGAAGCGAATGCCGCGCTGAAAGGTAGAGGCACAAAAGGCGCCAAGATCAGTCACCACTCCACCCCCGATATTTAGAATAAGGCTATGACGATCGGCTCCTCCACTTAATAGCTGATCCCATACCATGGCGCACGTCTCGATGTTTTTCGTCATCTCACCCTCCGGAATTCTGATGATTCCATTTGATTTAGAAGAGAGCCAGGGCAATGCCTCGAGAGTAGCTTCAATGACGGTAGTATCGCTAATGACCCAGAGCGAAGACCAGTCCAGAGCTTCTATCCATTTGATGATCTCATCAGAAGTTCTAGCATGAGCGACCGAGCCGGGTATGAGGGAGAGGTATTCAGACATATCTTAAGAATCTTTAAAAGACGAAGGTACAAATATCGGAGGATAATAATAAAAATCGGAGGTACAGGGCATCCACGTCGCAACTGTCGATCAAATCAAAACCCCGCCATTTTTTCACAGAAACGGCGGGGCTTGAATATGTAGCAAAGAGCGAAGGTCTACTTAAAAAAAGGAGCAGGAAATCGGAGCGACAACCTGCTAAAAAGTTTAATAATTATGGTTTAAGCGTAACTAACAAAGTATCCTTAGGGACGACATCGCCAACAGAGACATGGATAATATCGATAGTACCGGCAATATTGGTTACTATTTGATTATTCATTTTCATAGCTTCAAGGAGGAGCAGCTTCTCGCCGGCTTTAACCTTTTGGCCCTTTTTGACAAAGATTTCGCGGATGGTACCCGGGATAAGAGCATTAACGATATAGGGGTTCCCAGAAATACGTTTTTTACTTCCAAAGTGATTTGGGAATAGAGTTCTATATCTAACGTCATCGACTTCGATGAATCCCCAGTTGTGATTAGGGATATCGGTTTGTTTGTTTATTTCCTCGTTTTCCATTGACAGATAACATTTCGTTTAACATTCTCTTAGTAGAAATTTGGATAAGAGCGACAGGTTATCGGCTTAGAAAGGAGGAACTCCATGTTTTTTCCATGGGTTAAGGACCGTTTTATTCTGCGATATTTCGAGGGCATGAATAAGGAAGTGTCTTGTTTCGGAGGGTTCGATAACGGCATCGACATAGCCATAGGCGGCGGCGACGTAAGGGTTAGCGAACTTCTCTTTATATTCTTCGATCTTCTGTTTTCGCATCTCTTCCGGGTTTTCGGCCTCCACGATCTCTTTTCTAAAGATGATATTAGCGGCACCTTCGGGGCCCATTACAGCTATTTCAGCGGTAGGCCATGCGAAGACGAAGTCGGCTTTAAGGTGATGAGAGCACATTGCGATGTATCCACCACCGTAAGCTTTGCGCATAATGACCGTCATTTTGGGGACGCTAGCCTCGGAGTATGCATAGAGTACTTTAGCGCCATGACGAATAACACCTTGGTATTCTTGGTCGACACCGGGAAGATAACCGGGGAGGTCGACGAGAGTAACCAGAGGGATATTGAAAGAGTCGCAGAAGCGGATAAAGCGAGCGGCTTTATTGCTGGAGTCGACATCGAGAACGCCGGCTAAGACCATGGGTTGGTTAGCAACCACCCCGATGCTCTGTCCGCCTAAGCGACCAAAACCGATAACAATATTACGAGCATAACGTTCCTGAACTTCGAGGAATTCAGACTCATCGGTGATCGACCTGATGATATCTCTTACATCGTAAGGTTCGGAGTTTTCGGCCGGGATGATATCATCGATCTTATATTGACGTTTGGGAGCCTTCTTAGGGAAGGGTTTCGCCTTGTTCTCATTGTTCCATGGGATATAGCTAACCAGTGTCTTGATCTGCTCAAAGCATTCAATTTCACTTTCAGCATAGAAGTGAGCATTACCCGTTATCTCAGCCTGAACGCGGGCACCGCCAAGATCCTCTTTAGAGATCTCTTCGCCGAGAACAGTTTTAATAACTTCCGGTCCTGTAATAAACATCTGTGAAATTTTGTCTACAACAAAGACGAAATCGGTCAACGCCGGAGAGTATACCGCTCCGCCGGCACAGGGGCCAAGAATAACACTAATCTGGGGGATTACACCCGAAGCCATGGTGTTACGGTAGAAGATATCTCCATAACCAGCCAGTGCATTTACACCTTCCTGGATACGAGCCCCCCCTGAGTCGTTGATACCTATGATGGGTACCTTCAACTTCATTGCCTGCTCCATGATTTTTACAATCTTCTTGGCATGTGCATAGCCGAGACTACCACCCGCCACCGTGAAATCCTGTGCATATATACAAACAGGATATCCATTGATTGTTCCGGTACCCGTGATTACACCATCACCGGGAAGAAACTTCTTGTCCATGTCGAAATCCTTGCCGGCATGCGATACAAACATATCATACTCATGGAATGATTTTGCATCTAATAACGCGAGGATCCTTTCACGTGCAGTAAGTTTTCCTTTTGACTTCTGGCTCTCGATGGCTTTTGTTCCACCGCCCTGAAGTGCTTCTCTCATTCTTCTTTTGAGGTCCGAGGTTTTTTGACTAAGTAGCATAGAGTGAAGTTTTTGGTCAACCTTCATTTGTTAAAAAACGATTTTTTGCCACATTAGCGGCAAAGGTAAATTATTTTTGTGTGAATGATTGTTAAAACGACCCTTTACCTTTAGTTTTTTCTATCATTCTTATTGATAATCCGTCTGTTATATTAACAATTTTTCAATTATTTCTATGGATATTGAAGCTCTTCGCAACTATTGCCTCGCTAAACCCGGAACAACTGAATCTTTCCCTTTTGATGAAACAACTCTGGTTTTCAAAGTGATGGGGAAAATGTTCGCCCTAACCGATTTAACCGAAAATCGAAGCGTTAACCTAAAATGCGACCCCGAAAAAGCAATCCAACTCCGCGAACGATATGACGCCGTTCAACCAGGCTTCCATATGAGCAAAAACCTCTGGAATACCGTTAACTATGACGGAATACCCGACGATAAACTCATCTACGAATGGATCGACCACTCCTATGACCAAGTAGTTAAAGGCTTGCCAAAAAAGATTCGTAATCAACTCAATGAATTGAACCAATAACTATCTATCTGCCATTTTGGCTTATCAGTGAACCCCTAGCCCCACTTCCTATTCAATCGCTCCTCTAAACCGGTGGCTCTGCCTCTCCTCCCTTCTTACCCCGCTTGACAAACATATCTCCTAAAAGATACCCAATAGCTCCTCCCCATAAGGTACTAAACCATGGATTGGACTGTATCGGACAGCCTCCGGAGGCACATCCAACATAAAAATAATAGAGGTATCCTCCTATCATCCCAACGACGATCCCGGCTATTGCCGGCCAATTTTTCTTTATCATATCGCTTTTTTTTGGC
>Ga0209066_10003747_pt1 | contig 17134 bp, 16 predicted proteins | sample All_14_2_FD_187198 | JGI IMG/M metagenome (GOLD analysis project Ga0209066, IMG submission 187198) | Freshwater microbial communities in response to fracking from Pennsylvania, USA - Allegheny Zone_MetaG_DW_15 (SPAdes) (version 2) ... | reverse complement strand
CTCCAAGCCCTCGGCCTCGACCGGGGGAACGCCGGGCTTGTAGGAGGCGACCTGCACCACCGTCTTGCGGCCGCAGTCGAGCGCGTAGATGAAGCCCACGCCGTCGGGCTTGCCGGGGCCCGAAGGGCCGATCTTGGCCGAGGGCTTGGAGACCGCCTGCATCACCACCACCTTGCCGCTCTGCTGGTCGCGGTAGGAGTAGTCGGCGTCGTAGAACCATTGCAGGGCCGCCGGGTCGCCCGCGAAGGCGGTCCAGGTTTCGGCCTGGGCCGCGCCGGCGGCGGCCAGGGTCAGCAGAACGGTAAGCGCTGTGGCGCGGCGCATGAGGCGGCTCCCTTCACCATGTTTCGGGCGCGACCCTAACCATGAGGACCCGCGGGCTCCAGCAGATTCCGCCCTCGGCGGGAGCGCGATCGGGAGGCCGGCGTGGCGTGTGGAGATGGGGCTGGGACGCGGGAGCTTCGGCGGAAAAGGGGCTGGCTCCGCTTGACTCGGACCCTCGCCTTGCCTACCTCCGCGACGGCGTTAGCACTCCAGGGTCCCGGCTGCCAAAGACGCGGACCCGGGCGCTCGCCGCACCAATTCCAACCGTCTCGAACGGAGAGATAATCAAATGGCGTTTCGTCCTCTTGGAGACCGCGTCCTCGTGAAGCGCGTCGAGGAAGAAGAAAAAACCAAGGGCGGGATCATCATCCCCGACACCGCCAAGGAGAAGCCGCAGGAAGGCGAAGTCCTTTCCGTGGGCCCCGGCGCCCGCGACGACAACGGCAAGGTCCAGCCCCTCGACGTGAAGAAGGGCGACCGCATCCTCTTCGGCAAGTGGTCGGGCACCGAAGTGAAGATCGACGGCCAGGATCTCCTCATCATGAAGGAGAGCGACATCCTGGGCGTGGTCGAGTAAGCGCCCGGTCCCCTCGAAACCCCTATCTGAAAGAGCAGGAAAATGGCCGCTAAAGACGTCTATTTCGCTTCCGACGCGCGCGACCGCATGCTGCGCGGCGTCAACACCCTCGCCAACGCCGTCAAGGTGACCCTGGGCCCCAAGGGCCGCAACGTGGTCATCGAAAAGTCCTTCGGCGCGCCGCGCTCGACCAAGGACGGCGTCTCGGTCGCCAAGGAAATCGAACTGGCTGACAAGTTCGAGAACCTGGGCGCCCAGCTGATCCGCGAAGTCGCCTCCAAGACCAACGACAAGGCCGGCGACGGCACCACCACCGCCACCGTGCTGGCCCAGGCCATCGTGGTCGAGGGCCTGAAGTCCGTGGCCGCCGGCATGAACCCGATGGACCTGAAGCGCGGCGTCGACAAGGCGGTCGCCAAGGTCGTCGAGGAGATCAAGGCCACCGCCAAGAAGGTGACCACCAACGCCGAGATCGCCCAGGTGGGCACGATCTCCGCCAACGGCGACTCCGAGGTCGGCGACATGATCGCCAAGGCCATGGAGAAGGTCGGCAACGAGGGCGTCATCACCGTCGAGGAAGCCAAGACCGCCGAGACCGAACTCGACGTCGTCGAAGGCATGCAGTTCGACCGCGGCTACCTGTCGCCCTACTTCATCACCAACGCCGACAAGATGGAGGCCGAACTCGAAGAGCCGCTGATCCTGCTCTTCGAAAAGAAGCTCTCCTCGCTGCAGCCGCTGCTGCCGGTGCTGGAAGCGGTGGTCCAGTCGGGCCGTCCGCTGCTGATCATCGCCGAGGACGTCGAAGGCGAGGCCCTGGCCACCCTGGTGGTCAACAAGCTGCGCGGCGGCCTGCGGGTCGCGGCCGTCAAGGCGCCGGGCTTCGGCGATCGCCGCAAGGCCATGCTGGAAGACATCGCCATCCTGACCGGCGGCCAGCTGATCAGCGAAGACCTGGGCATCAAGCTTGAGAGCGTCACGCTCGAAATGCTGGGCAAGGCCAAGAAGGTCTCGATCACCAAGGACGACACCACGATCGTCGACGGCTCGGGCGACAAGGAAGGCATCGAAGCCCGCATCGCCCAGATCAAGCGCCAGATCGAGGACACCACCTCGGACTACGACAAGGAAAAGCTGCAGGAACGTCTGGCCAAACTGGCCGGCGGCGTCGCGGTGATCCGCGTCGGCGGCGCGACCGAAGTCGAAGTGAAGGAAAAGAAGGACCGCGTCGACGACGCCCTGAACGCCACCCGCGCGGCGGTGGAAGAAGGCATCGTGCCCGGCGGCGGCGTCTGCCTGCTGAAGGCCTCCAAGGCGCTCGAAGGCCTGAAGGGCGACAACGACGACCAGGACGCGGGCGTGGCCATCGTGCGGCGCGCGCTGCAGGCCCCGATCCGTCAGATCTCGGAAAACGCCGGGGTCGAAGGCTCGATCGTGGTCGGCAAGGTGCTGGAGAACACCTCCGCCACCTTCGGCTTCAACGCCCAGACCGAAGAGTACGTCGACCTGGTGAAGGCCGGCGTGATCGACCCGGCCAAGGTCGTTCGCACGGCCCTGCAGGACGCCGCCTCGGTGGCCGGCCTGCTGATCACCACGGAAGCGGCCATCGTCGAAGCCCCCAAGAAGGGCGGCGGCGGCGGCGGCATGCCGGGCGGCATGCCCGGCGGCATGGGCGACATGGACTTCTAAGTCCGACGCCTACCGCAGCTACAGAGAAGGGCGGGGCCGCAAGGCTCCGCCCTTTTTCTTTGGGAGCGGTTCAGCTCTTCTTCGGCTCGGCGGCGACGATGGAGCCGGCCCAGCTGACGATGCCGGTGATGATCGCGGCGAGCACGCCCGAGCCCAGGCCGTCGACCGTGAAGCCCTTCAGCAGCACGGCCACCAGGCCGATCATGGCGGCGTTCACCACCAGCAGGAACAGGCCGAGCGTGATGATCGTGAACGGCAGGGTGAGGATCACCACGATCGGGCGGACGATCGCGTTGACCAGGCCCAGCAGCACGGCGGCGACGATCAGAGTGGTGGTGTCGTCGAAGCTGACGCCGTCCAGCAGCTGGGCGGCCAGCCACAGACCGAGCCCGGCGAAGACCGCGCGGACGATGAAATTGACCATGGCGGCCCCCCTGACCGGTTGAAACGGACCGCGACGATGGCGCGCGGAGCGGTCGCGCGCAACCGACGGTGAATGGCGCGACGCCGATCCAATCCCCCGCTCACCCCGGCGAAGGCCGGGGTCCAGGTGAAACCCGCCAGGCGCGGAGGCTGAATCTGGGTCCCGGCCTTCGCCGGGAAGAGCGGCGTCGAGGCGTGTTCCCCGCCCCGATCCTACTGCATGTACCAGCCGTGGCTGACCACCAGGGACTGGCCGGTCAGGGCGTTGGTCGGGAAGGACGCGAAGAAGAGCGCCGTGCGGGCCACGTCGTCCACGGTGGTGAACTCGCCGTCGACGGTGTCCTTGAGCATGACCTTCTTGACCACGTCGTCCTCGGAGATGCCCAGGGCCTGGGCTTGCTCGGGGATCTGCTTGTCGACCAGGGGGGTGCGCACGAAGCCGGGGCAGATGACGTTGGCGCGCACGCCGTGGGCCGCGCCCTCCTTGGAGACCACCTTGGCCAGGCCCTCCAGGCCGTGCTTGGCGGTGACGTAGGCCGACTTCAGCACCGAGGCCTCCTTGGAGTGGACCGAGCCCATGTAGATCACCGAGCCGCCCCGGCCCGAGGCGTACATGTGCGGGATGCAGGCCTTGGTGGTCAGGAAGGCGCCGTCCAGGTGCACGGCCAGCATGGTCTTCCACGCCGAGAAGGGGAACTCCTCGATGGGATGGACGATCTGGATGCCGGCGTTGGAGACCAGGATGTCGATCCCGCCGAAGGCCTTCACGATCTCGGCCACCCCGTCGTTCACGGCGGCCTCGGAGGTGACGTCCATGGCCACGCCCATCGCGCCGCCGCCGATCGCCGCGGCCGTCGCCTGGGCCGCCTCGAGCTTGAGGTCGGCGATGGCCACCCGCGCGCCGGCCTTGGCGTAGGTCTCGGCGATGGCGCGGCCGATGCCGCTGGCCGCGCCGGTGACGATGGCGGTCTTTCCGGTCAGTTCCATGGATATCTCCTCAGGGTCTGTGGGCCTTGGCGTGGACGTGGGCGTGGGGGTTCTCGCCGGTGCAGACGGCGCCGGCGGGGTCGGGGTTGTTGGCGTCGAACACGCGCACGTCGCCGTCGCCGGCGAGGCGCCATTCGGGCCGGGCGAGCGCAGCCTCGGCGTCGTCGAGCCCCGCGCGCCAGTGGCGGTCGACCGACAGGCGCGAGAACTCGTAGTCCTTGGAGAAGCCCTCGCCGGGCGCGTTGCGGTAGATCAGGTGCACTAGGGTCAGGGCGCCGGGGGTGGCGTGGCGCTGCAGGAGCTTCACGTCCGGGTCCTCGGCGGCGTCGGGCGGCAGGCGGCCCAGCACGCGCGACAGCGCCCGCGCCACCGCCTGGCGCTCGCGGGCCATGTCGGTGTTCAGGCGCGTGCGGCTGGAATAGGTGATCTCCTTGGTGCGGCTGGCCACCTGGGCGAGGTTCTCCGGCATCGGCCCGCGGGCGCTGAACAGGTCGACCTGGAAGACCAGGAGGTCCGGAGCGGTCGAGACGTCCATCACGTACTGCAGGGGCGTATTGGAGACGAGGCCGCCGTCCCAATAGGCCTCGCCGTCGATCTCCACCGGCGGCAGGCCCGGCGGCAGGGCGCCGCTGGCCAGGATGTGCTCGGGTCCGACGCGGCCGTGGGCGGTGTCGAAATAGGCGAAGTTGCCGGTGCGCACGTTGACCGCGCCGACGCTCAGGCGCACGTCGCCGTGGTTGACGCGGTCGAAGTCGACCAGCCGCTCCAGGGTCCGGCGAAGCTCGGCGGTGTCGTAGTAGCTGAGCGCGCCGGGCGAGCCGTCGGCTTGCAGCTGCGGCGGGGGGAAGCGCGGGGCGAAGAAGCCGGGTGCGCCCGTCATCACCGTGGCCAGGGCGCTGGCCCCCAGGAACACCCCGTCGAACGCCTGGCCCCAGACGGGATTGAAGGCGACCCGCGCCGAGACTGTGGTCCAGAAGTCGTGCAGCCGCTCGACGCGCTTGTCGGGGGCGTTTCCGGCGATGATCGCGGCGTTCACCGCGCCGATGGAGATGCCGGCCAGCCAGTCGACGTGCGGGGCGTGCCGCGCCAGGGCCTCGAACGCCCCGGCCTGGTAGGCGCCCAGGGCGCCGCCCCCCTGCAGGACCAGGGCGGTCGTGCGGCCGGACGCGGCGGCTTCGTGGGCCATGGGCTCCCCTTTCGCAGGCTTGTTCCCAGACATAGCCGCCCCCTGCGTCGCTCGTCTCAAGGGAAACTCACAAGGCTGTCAGACGCCGCGCGCCGGCGCCCGGGATTTCAGCGGCCTTGGCGCGGAGGGCCGCAGGAGACTATTTGGCGGACGCGTCATCAAGTCGTCGCAGGATGAGAGCGGCGCGCGGAGGTCCGACGACTTGCATGATAATGCGATTGATTATCAATATTGAGCATGTCTATTTGCGCGATAAAATAAATCGATTGGGTCTATTCGCCCGCCGCGGCGTACTTTCAAGATGAGCGTGAGTGCGCCTGGGCTTGCTCGCCGGCGCAGCGCCGAAATCGCCAAGAACGATCTCACGGGAGAGAGATATGACCCTCGCCGCCAGCAAGACCCTGCAGAACCTGAAGGACGCCTTCGCCGGCGAAAGCCAGGCCAACCGCCGCTACCTGTATTTCGCGCAGAAGGCCGACGTCGAAGGCTACAACGACGTGGCCGCGGTGTTCCGCTCCACCGCCGAGGGCGAGACCGGCCACGCGCACGGCCACCTGGAGTTCATGGAATCCGTCGGCGACCCGGCCACCGGCCTGCCGATCGGCCCGACCGGCTCGAACCTGAAGGCGGCCATCGCCGGCGAGACCCACGAGTACACCGACATGTACCCGGGCATGGCGCGCACTGCGCGTGAAGAAGGCTTCGACGAGATCGCCGACTGGTTCGAGACCCTGGCCAAGGCCGAGAAGTCCCACGCCGGGCGTTTCCAGCGCGCGCTCGACTCGCTCGACTGAGCCGCAGCGACCAGCACCGGCGGCGGGCGCGTCCCGCCGCCGCACCTGCGCTCAGCCGAAGGAAGCGACCGTGGCCGACAGCCCGACCAAGCCCCCGCGCGAGGGCAGCCTAGACGCGCCGTTCCGCCACCCGATCGCCTGGCGCGACGAGGCCTTCTACGACCTGGCCGAGGTCGAGAAGGAGATGGAGCGCGTCTTCGACATCTGTCACGGGTGCCGGCGCTGCTTCAACCTGTGCGACAGCTTCCCGCGCCTGTTCGACATGGTCGACGAGAGCCCGACGGGCGAGCTCGACGGCGTGCCGAAGGCCGACTACGAGAAGGTCGCCGACGCCTGCACGCTCTGCGACATGTGCTTCCTGACGAAGTGCCCCTATGTGCCGCCGCACGCGTTCGACCTGGACTTCCCGCACCTGATCCTGCGCTACCGGGCGGCCAAGCGGCGGGCCGAGGGCGGCGACTTCGTGCGCGAGCAGCTCGGCCGGACCGACCGCAACGGCAAGCTCGCCAAGCCCCTGGCGGGCCTCGCCAACTGGGCCACGGCGCGCGAGAACACCCCGCTGCGCAAGCTCCTGGAGGCGATCGCCGGCGTCGACGCCGAGGTCGAGCTGCCGAAGTACCATTCCAAGACCGCCGAGGACCGGCTGGCCGTTCCCATCGCGGCCGACCCGACCGGACCGGCCTTCGGCCAGCGGAAGGCCGCGCTCTACGCCACCTGCTTCGTCGACTACAACACGCCCGACACGGCGACGGCGGCGGCCAAGGTGCTGGCCAGGCAAGGCGTCGAGGCGCGCCTGGTCTATCCCGAATGCTGCGGCATGCCCCAGCTCGAGGCCGGCGACCTGGCCGACGTGGCGGGCCGGGCCGAGCGGGTGGCCAAGGCCTTCGCCCCGCTGATCGAGGAGGGCTACGAGGTCGTGGCCCTCACCGCCAGCTGCGGCCTGATGATGAAGTTCGAGTGGCCGCTGATCCTGCCGGAGAACGAGGCGGTCAGGAAACTCGCCGCCGCCACCCGCGACATCAGCGAATACGTCGTCGACATCGCCCGCAGCGCCGGCCTGGCGCCCGGGCTGCAGCCCGTGGCCGGCGGCGTCACCGTGCACCACGCCTGCCACGCGCGGGCACAGAACATGGGCGCCAAGTCAGCCGAGATGCTGCGCCTGATCCCCGACACCCAGGTCGAGCTGGTCGAGCGCTGCTCGGGCCACGGCGGCACCTTCGGGGTGATGAAGGAGACCTTCCCGGTCGCCAAGAAGGTCGGCAAGGCCGCCGCCCGGCAGGTGGCCCAGAAGGGCTCGGCCGAGCTGTGCTCGGACTGCCCGCTGGCCTGCAAGCACCTGGGCCAGCTGCTCACGGCCGAGACGCCCGACGCGGCCCAGCCGCGCCAGTCCCATCCCATCGAGATCTTCGCGCGCGCCTACGGGCTCTAGCGCGCCTTCAGGACGTACGCCCATGCCCTACGACCTTCGCCAGATCACCCGCCAGGACATCATCCCCGACGCCGAGTTCGCCAAGGTGCGCAAGACGCGCCGCGCCGAGCTGCTGCCGGTCAAGCGGCTGCGCCGGGTGGAGCTGGGCCCCTACTGCACGGTCTATTTCGAGTGCTTCGAGACCATGCTCTTCCAGATCCAGGAGATGCTGCTGATCGAGAAGGGCGGCGAGGCGCAGGTCGCCGACGAGCTGGCGGCCTACAACCCGCTGATCCCACAGGGCTCGGAGCTGGTCGCCACGGTGATGTTCGAGATCGACGATCCGGTCCGGCGCGAGGCCGTGCTCGCCCGCCTGGGCGGGGTGGAGGACCACTTCTTCGTCCAGATCGGCGCCGACCGCGCCCGAGGCGTTCCGGAAGGCGACATCGAGCGCACGCGCGACGACGGCAAGACCTCGTCGGTGCACTTCCTGCGTTTCGCCCTGACGCCGGCCCAGGTCGCGGTGTTCCGCGACCCGGCCACCAGCATCATGGTCGGCTGCGACCACGAGGGCTACGCCCACCTCGCCGGCCTGACGCCGGCGACGCGGGCGGAGCTGAGCCGCGACTTCGCCTGACCCGCGACGCCGCCCGAACCGACGGCGCCGTCAGCTCTTGATCTGGACGTGCTCGGAAGCGCCCGACGCGTCGGCCCGCTTGGGCAGGGCGATGCTCAGGAGGCCGTCGCGGAAGCTGGCGTCGATGCGCGCCGGATCGGCGTCGTTCGGGATCGGGAACGTGCGCTCGAACCGGCCGAACCGCCGTTCGCTCACCCGGTAGGAGGCGTTGGCCTCCTCGGCCTCCTCGACCTTGCGGCCGCACACGGTGATCAGCCCGTTGCGCAGCTGGATGTCGATGTCGTCCTTGCTCAGGCCCGGCAGCTCGATCGACAGCGAGTAGGCCTTCTCGGACTCGCGCAGGTCGGCCGGCGGCAGGCCGATCAACGGGGCCGCGTTGAAGGCGGCGAAGGGACGCGCGGTCCGCAGGCCCGGAAAGGCGCCGAAGCCCGTCGTCTGGCGCCACAGATCGTCGAACCAGCGGTTCATCTCCATCTGCAGGCCGAAGAAGGAATCGAGCGCTTCCAAGCCAGAGCGCCGCGCGGTTTCGGCCATGGCGCGCCCGGCCTCGACCGCGACGGGCGGCGTCATGCCGGCCGGCGCCTGGCTCTCGGAAAAGGCGCGCGGCTCGGCGGCGGGCCGGCGCGCGCCCTCCGCGCTCGTGTCGCGCACCTGGATCTTCGCGCTTTCCTGCGGGTTGGCTTGGGGGTCAGCCATCGAGGACTCCATCGTCTGAGGTGACGGGCGCGCGGCCTCCCCGCGTCCCTGCCCCCTCAATCGGCCAGGGCTCGGCAAGTTCCTCGCCTGGAAGATGAATTTCTCGCGTCAACCGCGGGCCCACGGCCGTGTTACGTGCGCGTTACCGCAGGGGCCCATTTCCGCCAGGGCCGCCCGGCAGGGTCGCGCCCACGACAGCCTCCAAGAGCTCCCCGCCCATGCGCCACGCCCTCCTGCTCGCCGCCGCCCTGGCGACCCTGGCCGCCGCGGCCCACGCCGCGCCGCCAGGCGAGCCGCCGCCGCAGGGACCCGGCGGCGCCGCAGGCCCTGGAGGAGGCCCGGGCGGAGGCCCGCCTGGCGGCGGCCTGTTCATCGCTCCGGACGGCGAGCCCTTCCGCCAGGGCGACGGGCGAGCCGCCTGGTTCGCCGGCGCCGACGCCGACCACAACGGAAGCCTGGCCCTGGCCGAGTTCCGCGCCGACGCCATGCGCTTCTTCAAGGCGCTCGACGTGGACGGCGACGGGGTGATCAGCGGCAAGGAGAACCAGCTCTACGAGACCAAGATCGCGCCCGAGATCACGCGCATGAGCCTGGACAGCCAACGCGGCGGACGGGGCGGCGGCGGTCCCGGAGGCGGCCTCGGCGGCGGCGGCCCGCCCGGGGGCGGCCCGCCCGGGGGCGGCAAGCGCGCCATGAAGGGCGGCCCGATCGCCCGCGAAGGCGCCGCGCGCTTCTCCATGCTCAACGAGCCGCAGCCCGTGCGCGGCGCGGACGCCAACCTCGACTATCGGATCACGGCCGACGAATGGGCCAGGACGGCCGGCAAGCGCTTCTCGATCCTGGACAAGGACGGCGACGGCCGCCTGACCCTGGAGACCCTGCCCAAGGCGCCCGCGATGGGCCCGCCCGACGGCGGCAAGCGCAAGAAGGGCGACCAGGGCCGACCGCCGCCCGGCTGACGGCGCGTCGAAACCCTCGGTTCACCATTTCCAGCCCACCCTAGCGCGGCGCTGGAGCGCGGGGCCGAAGGTGGCGATGTTCGGGAACTACGGGTCGCTCGGAGAAGGCGCCCACGGCATTCTGGATCAGCGCATCGACGGGGTGGCGCGCGACGCGCGGCGCACCACGACGATGCGCATCGTCTCGGCGAGCCTGGCGGCCGCCCTGATGGTGCTGAATTTCGGCTGGGCGCTCAGCCTGGGCTGGTTCGCGCTGATGCTGACCGCCGAGGCCTGGTCCTACGCCGCGACGCGTCGGCAGATGGCGGGCCTGGAAGCCTCCAAGCTCGGACGCCTGAACTATCTCGCCGCCGTGGCCTGGATGACCTGCCTGTGGTCCGGGGCCGGCGTCCTCTACTGGCGCACGGGCGAGCCGCCGCTGCAGTTCGCCGCGGTCTGCTATTTCGTCGGCCAGATCATCCACGCCCAGGCCTTCACCTCGCGCTCACCCCTGGCCTTGGCGGTCGTGGTCGGGATTCCGTCGATCCTCATGACGAGCCTCGTCGCCTCCAGCGGATTCTCCGGGCCCCAGCTGGTGGCCGCGCTCGCCGGAGCGGTGATGATCATCGGCTATGCGCTCACCGCCGCGCGCATGAACCAGGGGGCGGCCCAGGCGCTGGAGACCGCCAAGGCCGAGGCGATCCTGGCCAGCCAGGCCAAGTCGGCGTTCCTGGCGATGATGAGCCACGAGCTGCGCACGCCCATGAACGGCGTGCTCGGCATGGCCCGGGCGCTCAAGGACGGCCCGCTGGACCGCCGCCAGGGCGAGCAGGTCGAGATGCTGATCCGCTCGGGCGACACGCTGATGGCGATCCTCAACGACATCCTCGACCTGTCGAAGGTCGAGGCCGGCAAGCTCGAGCTGGACGAGGTGGTCTTCGACCTGCAGGACCTGGCCGAGCGCGTGCGCGAGCTGTGGCAGGAGGCGGCCGCGGCCAAGAACCTGCGCCTGGTCTGCGTGGTCGATCCGGCGACGCCCCGCTGGGTGACGGGCGATCCGACGCGCATCCGCCAGATCATGCTGAACCTGGTCTCCAACGCCCTGAAGTTCACCGCCGAGGGCTGCGTGCGCGTGGCGCTGCGCCCGGCGCGCGGCGAGGGCGTCGAGATCGCGGTGGACGACACCGGGGTCGGCATGTCGGCCGAGCAGCAGGCGCGCCTGTTCCAGCCCTTCACCCAGGGCGACCTGACCGTCGCGCGCCGGTTCGGCGGCACGGGCCTGGGCCTGGCCATCTGCCGCCAGCTGGCCGACCTGATGGGCGGCTACATCGTGGTGGAGAGCGCCGAGGGCGAGGGCTCGACCTTCCGCGTGACCCTGCCGCTGGCGGCGGCCGATGCGCCGGCCCCCGTGGAGGCGCCGGCCGAGCCGGACGGCGGGATCGAGGGCCTGCGCCTGCTCGTCGTCGAGGACAACAAGATCAACCAGGCCGTCGCGCGCGCGGTGCTGGAAGCCGCCGGCGCCCAGGTGGAGACCGCCGACGACGGCGTCCAGGCGCTGGAGATGCTGCGCAACCGCGACTACGACCTGGTGCTGATGGACGTGCACATGCCGCGCATGGACGGGATCGAGGCCCTGCGCCGCATCCGCGACGGCGAGGCCGGGGTGGCGGCCGACATGCCCGTGGTGGCGCTCACCGCCGACGCCATGGCCGGCGAGGACAGGCGCCTGCTGCGCCTGGGCTTCGACGCGGTGCAGGCCAAGCCGATCACCCCGCGCGAGCTGATCCAGGCCATCGCCGCCGGCGCGGGCGGCGGGCGCGCGGCCGGAGCGGCGATCCGCGCGGCCTGAGACGCCGGCCCTACGGCGGGGCTGTCGCATAGGGGGGCGGCGCTTCGAGGGGCTCTGAACGGGAGTCGAAGTCCCCCTCAGTCGCTCCGCGACAGCTCCCCCAAAGGGGGAGCATCTCAGGCGGCTCTCATAGGCGACAGGCCCCGCTTGCGGGGGGAAGAATGGGGGACCGGCCTAGCCGGCGTTCGCCGTCTCCACGACGGGGACGTGGGCGGAGAGCCGGCCGCCGACGCGGATCGGCTCGACGCGGCGGGCCAGGCCGGTGGCCGGATCGGTCTCGACGAAGACGCCGCACACGGTGGCCGGGCCCTCGGCGGGCTTGAAGCGGCCGCCCGACACACGGGTGGTGAAGCGCCGCAGCGGCTCTTCCTTCTGGTTGCCGATGACGCTGTCGTAGTCGGCGCAGGCCCCGGCGTCGGTCTGGTAGGCGGTGCCGCCGGGCAGGATCTGGGCGTCAGCGGTCGGCACGTGGGTGTGGGTGCCCACCACCAGGCTCGCGCGGCCATCGCAGAAGTGGCCCATGGCCATCTTCTCCGACGTGACCTCGGCGTGCATGTCGACGACGATGGCGTCGGCCACGGCGCCAAGGGGACAGGCCTCCAGCTCGCGGTCCACGGCGCCGAACGGATCGTCCAGCGAATCCATGTGGATGCGGCCCAGCAGGTTGATCACCAGGATGCGGCGGCCGGCGTCGGTCTCGAAGAGCTGGGCGCCGCGACCGGGCGTCTCGGCGAAGGGCGGATAGTTCAGGGGCCGGATCAGGCGCGGCTCGCGCACGATGTAGGTGAGCGCTTCCTTCTGGTCCCAGGAGTGGTTGCCGAGGGTCAGGCAGTCGGCGCCGGCGTCGAACAGCTCGCGCGCGGTGGACTCGGTGATCCCGAACCCGGCCGCGGCGTTCTCGGCGTTGACGATGACGAACTCCAGGCCGAGGCGCCGGCGCAGGCCGGGCAGGTGTTCGGCCAGGCCGTCACGGCCCGAGCGGCCGACGATGTCCCCAAAGAAAGCGAAACGCATCAGGTCTTCCTATCCGACCTCCCTATAGCCGGTTTCGGTCAGAATGGCGTCAAGCCGCTGATCGTGGGGCGCGAGGTCGAGCCGCTCGACCTCCTGGCCGGCGTAGGCGATCCCCAGGACGAAGACGCCGCCGGCTGCGCGCAGCGCCGCGAGCGTGCGGTCGTAGTGGCCGCCCCCCTGCCCCAGCCGCCCGCCGAAGCGGTCGAAGGCCAGGAGCGGCGCGATCACCACGTCGGGGGTCACGACGGGCGCCCCGGAGCCGGGCGCGAGCGCGCCCAAGGCGTCGGGGGACAAGGCTTCGGGGGACAGGGCCGGGTCCCAGGCGCGGAACTCCAGCGGGCTCTCGCGGTCCAGCGTCGCCGGCAGGGCCAGGGTCGGCGCGACGGCCTGGGCCGCGAGGACGCGCAGCGCCGGCCTGGGGTCGATCTCCGCGCCCACGGGGTGGTAGGCGGCGATCACGCGGGCCTGGCGCGCTAGGCCCGCGGGCAGATGCGCCGCGGCGCGCGCGGCGGCGTCCGGCGTCGCGGCGGCCAGGGTCTTGCGCAGGGCGCGCAGGCGCCGGCGCAGGCCGGCCTTGGCGGATTGTGGGTCGAGGGTCACGCCCTGGCCTTACAGGGAAAGAGGTGGCGGCGCCGCGAGAGCCGTGAAGGGCGGTTTAAATCCCCTCGACCTGGTAGACCAGGTGGGCGCCATGTGCCCGGAACCACGGCTCCGGACAGGGACAGCTCCCTTCGAGATGATTAAGGTCGCTGGGATATAGTTGCCTTCGACGTGAGCCGCAGCAGGACCCGCCGGACCCCAAGGTAGGCGCTCGGGGGGCAAACCACAACGCCCGCGCGCGAGCCTATTCCCCGGCCAGCCGTTCGATGCGCTTGGCGGCCCGCTCAAGGGCGGCGGCGGCGCGCGATTCGATGCGGGCGTTGTCGGACTGCAGGCGGGCGAGCTCGCCCTGGATCGCCGTCATGCGCCCGCGGGTGTCGGCCATCTCGTCGGCCAGGAGCAGGGCGGCCATCAGGAACAGCCGGGTCTCGCCCAGCTGGCCCATGTCCTGCGAGACCTGGCGCACGAGGCGGTCGAACATGCGGGCCAGGTCCATGAGGTGGCCCTCCTGGCCGTCCTCGCAGCCCACGCTGTAGGGCCGGCCGTTAACGTCGATGGTGACCTGGGCCATGGCCTATTCCCCCGCCGCCTGGGCCGCTTCGGGCGCGCCGAGCGCGGCGCGAATCTCCTCGATCGCGCGGCCGAGCGCGTCGGAGGCGGCCGCGCCGGCCTCCTCCAGGAGGCGCTCGCGTTCGCGCGCCTTGTCGAGCTCGGCGGCCAGCCGCGCGGCGTCCTGGTCGAACAGGCCGCCGCCGGAGCCGCCCGCGGGCTGTCCGGTCGTCTTCTGTTCCAGTCGCTGCAAGGCGCGCTCAAGCCGCTTGGCGGCTTGTTCGAGGGCGCTTTCGCTCGGCTCACGGATCATTCCGCACTCCCAGGGTGTGGCCGTTAATCTATAGACCGCCGCGGGGCGTCACCGAAAGCGCTTGCTTTTCTTGACCCTCGCCCCGCCGCATGCGACCCCGCGCTCGCCTCGCCACCGACGACCTGGGAACCCGCACTTATGCCCGCACCGCAACCGACCATGGCCGACGCCATCCGCGTGCTTTCGATGGACGCCGTCGAGCAGGCCGCTTCGGGCCACCCCGGCATGCCGATGGGCATGGCCGACGTGGCGACGGCGCTCTGGACCCGGTTCCTGAAGTACGACGCGGCCAAGCCGGACTGGGCCGACCGCGACCGCTTCGTGCTGTCGGCCGGCCATGGCTCGATGCTGCTCTATTCGCTGCTGCACCTGACCGGCTTCAAGGCCATGACCATCGACCAGGTGCGCAACTTCCGCCAGTGGGGCTCGATCACGCCCGGACACCCGGAGTACGGCCACACGCCCGGCGTGGAGACCACCACCGGGCCGCTGGGCCAGGGGATCGCCACCGCCGTCGGCATGGCCATGGCCGAGCGTCACTTGGCCGCACGCTTCGGCGCCGACCTGGTCGACCACCGCACCTGGGTGGTCGCCGGCGACGGCTGCCTGATGGAGGGCGTGAGCCACGAGGCGATCAGCCTGGCCGGCCGCCTGAAGCTGGCCAAGCTGACCGTGCTGTGGGACGACAACAACATCACCATCGACGGGCCGATCACCCTGTCGGAGACCGGCGACCAGATGGCCCGCTTCAAGGCCGCCGGCTGGGCGGTCAAGGCGATCGACGGCCATGACGCCGGCCAGATCCGCCGCGCGCTCGCCTGGGCGCTCAAGCAGGACCGCCCCAGCCTGATCGCCTGCCGCACCAAGATCGGCAAGGGCGCGGCCACCCTGGAAGGCAGCCACAAGACCCACGGCGCCGCGCTCGGCCAGACCGAGATCGCCGCCACCCGCGAGAAGCTGGGCTGGAGCCACGAGCCCTTCGCCCTGCCCGACGAGGCGGTGAAGCCCTGGCGCGCCGCCGGCCGCCGCGGCCGCAAGCACCGCAAGGCCTGGGAGGCGCGCCTGGCCGCCTCGCCGCACCGGGCGGTGTTCGAGCGCGCGGTGAAGGGCGAACTGCCCGCCGACGCCTTCGCCCGCCTGGACCAGCACATCGCCGAGGCCGTGGCCGCAAAGCCCGCGGCGGCGACCCGCCAGCACTCCGGCTCGGCGCTGGACGCCCTGTTCCCGGCGATCCCGGAACTGGTCGGCGGCTCGGCGGACCTGACCGGCTCGAACAACACCTTCGTCAAGAACACCCAGGTGTTCGACGCGCCCGACTATTCGGGGCGCTACGTGAACTACGGCGTGCGCGAGCACGGCATGGCCGCGGCCATGAACGGCATGGCGCTGCACGGCGGGGTCATCCCCTACGGCGGCACCTTCCTGGTGTTCTCCGACTACAGCCGCCCGGCGATCCGCCTGGGCGCGCTGATGGGCGTGCGCGTGGTCCACGTGCTGACCCACGACTCCATCGGCCTGGGCGAGGACGGCCCGACCCACCAGCCGGTGGAGCACGTGGCCAGCCTGCGGGCCATGCCGAACCTCTACGTCTTCCGCCCGGCCGACGCGGTGGAGACCGCCGAGTGCTGGAAGGCCGCGCTCTCGACCGCCAAGACCCCCTCGGTCATGGCCCTGTCGCGCCAGAAGGTCCCGGCCGTGCGCACCGAGGCGGCCGAGGAGAACCTGTCGGCCAAGGGGGCCTACGAGCTGGCCGCCGCCTCGGGCCCGGCCAAGGTGACGATCTTCGCCTCGGGCACGGAGGTGTCGATCGCCCTGGCCGCCCGCGAGGCGCTGGAGGCCGAGGGCGTGCCGACCCGCGTGGTCTCCACCCCCTGCTGGGAGCTGTTCGCCGCCCAGCCGGCCAAGCACCGCGCCCAGGTGATCGGCAAGGCCCCCGTGCGCATCGCCGTGGAGGCCGGCGTCGGCCTGGGCTGGGAGCGGTTCATCGGCGAGGACGGCGTCTTCGTGGGCATGACGAGCTTCGGCGCCAGCGCCCCGGCCGAACGGCTGTACAAGGAGTTCGGGATCACGGCCGAGGCGGTCGTCGCCGCGGCGAAGGCCAAGCTCGGCTAGGGCTTCCACTCCCGCGGGCTCGTCCCGGTCCAGCGCTTGAAGGCCCGGGAGAAGGCGCTGGGCTCGGAGAAGCCCAGCAGATAGGCGGTCTCGTTCACCGACAGCCGGCCGCCGGCCAGATAGGCCTTGGCCATGCCGGCGCGCAGGTCGTCCAACACCTGCTCGAAACTGACGCCCTCGGCCTTCAGGCGGCGATAGAGGGTCGGCCGGCTGAGGTTCAGTCTGGCCGCCGTCGCCGCCATGCCCGCCTCGCCGCGATGCAGCAGGGGGATCAGCGCCGCCTCCACCTGACCGCGGGCCGTGCGGGCGTCCCGCAGGCTGCGCAGCAACGCCTCGGCGCGGTCGGCGAAGACGCCGAACACATACTGGTTCGGCTGGGTGGTGGGGGTCGACAGCCAGGCCGGTTCGATGCGCAGCGCGTTCCAATCGGCCGAGAACCGCACCGGAACCCTGAATATCCGGTCGTACTCCGCCGCGTGCGCCGGCCGCGGATGGGTCACGTGGACCTCCTGCAGGAACGGGGCGTCCCCGTGGCTGCGCGCGAACTCGCAGGCGAAGCGGGCGAGCGCCGCCTCGGTCAGTTCCGGAAAGGCGTCGGGGTCCGGGCGCCGGTCCTGCAGCCACAGACCGTCGTCGCGCCGAACGACCTGGAAGCGGGCGTCGGCCCCGGTCACGTCCACCTCGGCCACGAGCCGGCGGTAGCGGTTCAGCTGCTGCAGCGCCTGCCCCATGGTCCCGGCCGACTGGCAGATCAGGCCGACGATCGAGAAGGCCTCGAACCGCGTCGCCTCGCTGAACTGCAGGGCCAGAGCCGGCTCGCCGCAGAGATCCTTGGCCGTCCGCATCAGGGCCACGTAGCGCGCCATGGGCACGCGGGCGTCCTGATCGGCCAGGTCGTCCGGCGCGATCCGGGAGGACTGCAGGAGCCGCGCCCTGTCCGCGCCCCTGGAGACCGCGAAATCCAGCAAGGCCCTCGCGTAGCCCGCCGAGACGGTAGGCCCGGCCATCAGCAGCTGATCCGAGAAGTCATGTTTCTGG
>Ga0209066_10003746_pt1 | contig 17136 bp, 16 predicted proteins | sample All_14_2_FD_187198 | JGI IMG/M metagenome (GOLD analysis project Ga0209066, IMG submission 187198) | Freshwater microbial communities in response to fracking from Pennsylvania, USA - Allegheny Zone_MetaG_DW_15 (SPAdes) (version 2) ... | reverse complement strand
TTCCACCCCGGCTCCGCGCCATGCCGCGGTGGTCGCGCAGAGTTGTGGGCGGGCCGGCGTTGCGCGTGGGGCAGGCGGGGAGGCGTCGCGCGGGAGGCAGGCGGAGCGCTGTCCCATGGGCGGGCGGCGCGCGGAGAGAGGGCGGGACAGAGAGGAGAGAAGGACCGGGGAGGGTGTCGCCGGAGAATGGTCTTCGAGCGACATTCGAAAGGTCAAGACGATGAACATCGGTGAAATCTTCAATGTGAACAACCGCCTGACGGGCTCGATCGCCACCCGCACGATCGACCTGCCCCGCATCGGGCTGCGCAAGGTGATGAGCGAGAACGAGAAGGCTCCGGTCTACGAGATCCTCGCCCTGAACGTCGCACGCCGCTGGGTCCAGATCGGCGCGCTGTGGGAAGCCGTGTCGAAGCGCTCCGGCGAAGTGTTCCTCGCCGGGAACATCGACGATCCCAGCCTGCCCGAACCGATGCCGATCGCGCTCTTCCCGGCCGATCACGGGGGCTACATGGTCGCGTGGCGGCGCGACACCATGCGCTCCGACTTCGGCGGGGGCATGGGCGTCAGCCGCACGAACTATGACGATCGCGGACCGCGCGATCAGGATGGCTTCGGCGGCAGCACCGCCGGTGTCAATGGCGAACTGACCGGCGCGGGTGCGCCGTTCGGCGAGGAGGACCCGTTCTGATCGCCGGTTGATCGGAACAGGTTCCGGGCCGGGGAGGCGTCAGGCTTCCCCGGCCCTTTTCTTTTCTCTTGTCTGAGGAGGCAGCCCATGCCGCTCCCTTCGTTGCACGACCTCGCCCCCTTCGCCGATCTCTCCGCGCTCTGCGCAGCGATCATGACCAGTCCCGCCATCCGGGATATGCTTTCGCCGCCCTTTCCTGCGGCCCATGTTCCGGAAATCCCGGCCGGGATCACCTGCGGCGAGATCATCGCTGCCATTTACGACCTGCTCGAGGGCACGCCCTTTGCCCCGCATGCCGCTGAAATCGTCGGGGCCGTCCTGACGCGCTCCGCCGTCTTCGCCGGCATCCGGGCGAGCATGCACTGATCCGACACCATGGGGGCGGGACGCCATCGCGTCTCGCCCCTTTTCTTTTCCATCATGCAGGAGAAGTCCCATGACCCAAGACCGTTCGCGCAGCATCAGTCGCTTCGCAGACCTGCCGGCATTGTTCGCCGAGATGACGGCAACGCCGGAATTCCAGCGCACCTTTGGCGATCCTATCCCGCTTTCGATCATCCAGCCGGGCGACGAACCGGGCGAGCATGACATGCCCGATCCGTTGCACGCGCAGGCGGATTGCGCGGGGATCATCGCCACGATCTTCGACCTGCTGACCGATACAAGGCTCGATGCGCTCGCGCCCGAAATCGCGTGGGGCACCGTCAACAGCTTCCATTTCGTCGCTGGCAAGCTGGAAAAACAGGAGGACGCACTGGTCGACGAGCTGCGCGACATGATGCGGCGCAACGATATCTCCGAAGTGTTCAACACCGAACTGGAGGAGAAGCAGCTCCTGTGCCAGTCACTGTCCGAACAGCGCGAGGCGGTCGAGTGCATGCGCGACTATGCCGCCGAAACCTTCCGCGTGCTCTCGGGCCGTCCCTGGTCGCCCGCGCGCGGCTCGCGTGTCTCGAAGGCTGCCACCGCCACGCAGGTGTCGATACAGGACTTCCTGCGCGCCCGGGAACTGGCCGACCGTGAGCGTTACCGCCCGCGTGGTCCGATCGTCGTCGCCTCGGGTCATGCCGAATGGCATGACTGGCAACTGCTCTGGGACCGGCTCGATTCCATCCTCGAGCGCATCCCGCACATGACGCTGGTGACGACCGCGCAGCGCAAGGGGTTCGATGCGATCGTGGCTTCATGGGCGGGGAACCGCGAGGTCCAGCTCGTGACCTACTCGTTGACAGGCTCGGGACGCGGTGCGCCCTTCGCGCGCAACCGCAAGCTGGTCGATCTCAAACCCGTCGAAGCCTTGCTGGGGGAGGGGTCAGGCATTCAGGCCAATCTTTATCAGGCCCTGCGCAAGGCAGGTGTTCCTATCCATGCCTTCCGCAAGGCGGATCAGGCTCCGGCCGAGAAGGTAACTCCGCCGGAGCGGGGTCGGCTGCGTCGGGCGGCGTAACTTGAGCGAACTTCCTTCATCCTGTCGGGGACGGCGCTTCGCGCTGTCCCCGTTTTTTATGGGAACGCATGATGGCGATACCCGATCATCACCGAGCCAATTTTCGAACGTTGCTGGATGCCGCCATGGACGGCAATCTCGCGTTGATGGAATGCCTCGATGCGGTTTCCGGTGAGCCCCGCTATGTGGTCTGCGCCGTCGGCCGGAGCGGGAAGGAATATCTGTTCACGCCGTTCGGGCACTTGCATGACGGCGATCCCTTCGCCGCCTATGTTCCGCCAGCGCCCTGAGCAGGACGCGGCCCCGATCGGGTGGAACGACGTGCGGGCATCACGAGCAGGCTCGCAATGCCCTCCCATTCCCATGATCGTCATGGCGGCGTCGGTTGGCGTCAAGGACGGCGGGGCCCCACCATTTTGCTCCGCAAAATCGTTGCCCCCACCGCCGCTTCGCGACCGCATCTGCGGTCCTTGACCCCGGCCCTCACCGTCCATGGACATTGAGGGCAGCGCTCGGAGGCACCCATTTGCGAATCAGGGGCATCGAGCCCCAGATTCGCAAAGCCTCTTCTCTCTCTCAAGAATTCCTATGGTGGCACGGGACCGCGTCGGCCTCAAGGACGACGGGGCCCCACCATTTTTTTGGGCGGGTCGGGCGTCGCGCCTGGCCTGCAATGTAGGTGGCCGCCCAAAAAAATCGTGACCCCCATCGCCGGCTGCGCCGGTCGCTTCGCGATCCTTGACCCCGCCGCTCGGAGCCCGTGCCCAATGGGGAACCTCTTTCGTTTCAGCAGGAGGTTCCAATGACGAATATCAACCGCAGCATCCGCCCGTTCTCCGACATCGCCGAATTCATCGCGCAGGAGACAGCCGCCACCACCGACGATTTCCACGCCGCCTTCGCCTCCAATCTTGAGGGTATCCGCATCGGGCGAGGTGAAGAGGAGATGGCGACCGACATGCCCGATCCGCGGGAAGCGCAGCTTGCCGTGGAACTCATTGTCACGACACTCTTCGACGTGCTTCGGGACACCCGGTTGCAGCCGGCCGCGGAGCGCCTCGCATGGGGCATCGTCAACAGTTTCCATCACGTCGCCGACCAGTGGGCGGGCCAAGCCGACAAGGCGACCCGCGATGTTCAGGACCTGCTGCGGTGTGCCGACGGCAGCGAAATCCACGGTGTCGAACTTGAGCAGGCGCGCGATAACCTCGAATTCCTCGACGAAGCCACCGACGCCCTGCGGTGCATGCGCGACTATGCCGCCGACGTCTTCCACACCGAAACCGGGCGTCCATGGTCCGCGCCGAAGGGATCGCTGGTGTCTCGGCGGTGAAGAGGTCGACGGGCGTCGCATCGATGTCGGAAAGCTGTCCCTGCTTGACGGAACGCCATCCGAGCGTGTTGGTCAGGGTGCCGCCTGCTATCTCCCAGCTGAGTTCGGCGGTCGCCTGATACCATTTGATGTCCGTGAAGCCGTGCTCGTCAAACGCGACGTCGAACCCTCGTGTTCGCGCGCTGTTCTGGCCGACCAGGCCGTCCCCCTTGGTCTTGCCCGCCTCGAACCGGACGACGAGGTCGAGGTCGTCGGAGGCGACGAGCCGCAGGCTCGGGCGGATAAAATAGGTTTCATCCTCTCCGACCCGCCTGCCGCCCTTGGCGTCGTTCCTGAAGAAGCCTTCGTCCTTTCGGTAGTAGCCGGTGAGCTTCCCGAAGAGGATGCCATCGACCATCGGCGATTCAATGCTGGCGGCCAGCCCATAGTCCGGCCCCGTTTCCACGCTCGCGCGGGCACGCACCTGGAAAGTGTCGCCCGGCGCGCGGGTCTTGAGGAGAACCGCGCCGCCTGTCACGTTCTTTCCAAACAGGACGCCTTGCGGGCCGCGCAGCACCTCCACATTCTCCAGGTCGAACGTGTCAAGGATGACGCCGTAGTTGACGCCGAGATAGATGCCATCGACGAACACACCGACCGTGGGATCGATCGACGGAATCGAGCTGTTGATGCCGAGCCCGCGGATCGTGAAATTGGCGACGCCCTTGAAATTGCCCGCGCCGTCGAGCGCCACGTTCGGTGTGGCCACGGTGAGGTCGCCCAGATTGTTCACCTGCCGAGCCTCCAGTTGCTCGCCGGAAAAGGCGGTCACGGCCAGCGGCACGGTCTGAACGCCTTCCTCCGCGCTTTTCTTGCGGGCGGTGACGACGATGTCGTCCAGAAGTCGCTCCGCGTTGGACACCACTGGCTGGCCGGTCCGGTCCTTGCCTGACGGCGCTTCGTCGCTGGACTCCTGCGCCTGCGCGGCGCATATCGGCGCGGACCAGCCGAGAGCGGATACCCCGCACGCCATCGTCCAGAACAATCTGGTCATATCATCCCCTCTCCCTGTCCGCTCGCAGCGGCTCTTACAGGCTTGTTGAGCCAGAAGGGGAAACAAAGGTCTTTCGGCAGGAAGACAATCTTTTCGGAATCTACGCCAAAATGCCGGTAAGGGGACCGCGGTACTTCAATCGATCACGTCTCTCGGGCTTTGGCCGAACCGCGCCTTGAAACTGGTGCTGAACTGCGCTGATGATGCGAAGCCGCACCGGAATGCGATTTCAGTGATCGAGCGTCCTTCCTCGCGCGCCAATCCGAGCATAAGCCGGGCGCGATCGAGCCTAAGGGTGCGTAGCTCTCCGGCTATCGTCCTGTCATGATCGTGGAATGCGCGTTGGAGCGTCCGCAGGGAAACGGCGCATGCCTGCGCAATTTCGCCGGGGGACAACTGCTCGTCGCTGAGATGTGCGGCCATGAAGGCAAGCGCCTGTGCACGCAGGGCACGGGTGCGGCTCGCTTCGGACATGTCGCACTCCAGCATATCGCTGAGCGGGCCGGCCAACAGCGTGGCCACCGAACGCGAAAGACTGTCGAACGCGGGAGCGGCAATGTGTTCCGCCTCCCGGATGGTGGATGCGACGAGAGCATAGGCGACTGAAGCTGAGCCAGCACGGGCGTCCATCAGGGTGGCGCAGGCATTCTGCGCCCGCCTGCCGATACGCGCGTCCAGGCGGTCATATTCGAGCGAGATCAGGAGCGTGGAGTTGTGGCCGGATTTCTCCTGCACGAAGGGTTCGTCCAGATCCACGATCGCGCAGCCGCCAGGGCCGCATTTGACGGTCGCGCCGAACTGGCCGAGCCGGATCCAGCCCGAGACGGGCATGTAGACGAGATAGCATCCGGTCCTGGTCGATGCGATATGCATGGCGGTGCGGTGCAGCACCGATGCGCCGGACATCGTGTTGATGAAGGCGAAATGCGCGTGCCGTCCCTTTAGCGAAATGCCCTCGACGGCAAACCCCTGGGCTTCGACATGCTCATTGTTGACGGACGTGAAGCGGCCTTGGAGAAACCGGGTATATTCGCGCACGAAAGACATCGGATCTTCGCGAACGTTCGATCCGATCCGCTGCAGGTCGATACCCGATGAGGCGCTATAGGCCATCGTTTTTCCTCGCCTCGGCTGTCCTGTGTCGAACAACATCATTTTGTTTTTGAATGCCACAGAATGACCGCGTATTCCATTCTAGCGTTCTGGCAGGGCCTTGACCATATGGTGTTCTCGAGAGCCCTGGTCTGCCCGCATCAGTTGTCTGAAACTGCCAAACGCAGGTTTCCTGCCACCGCATCTTCGGCATCGACCCGCCTGATATTGCCTTCACAGAAGAACCGTCATGCCAAGATTTGTGCAGTCGCTTTCCTTGCAGGAGCTAAATGAAAATCTTCGCCAGGACTGGCAAGGATCATGCTCGCCTGAGTGAAAGTTGAAGAACCACCACGCCGGCCATGATCAGGCCTATCCCGAAAACGGCTGGAAGGCTTAGACGCTGCTGGTAGACAGTCCACCCAATCAAGGTGAGCAGGGCGATCCCGACACCGCTCCAGATCGCATAGGCAATCCCTAGCGGAATAGTCTTCAGCGCCACTGCCAGCGTGCCGAAGGCAATGATATAGCCGAATATCGAAACAAGCGCCCATGCCGGCCGGGAAAAGCCATCGCTCGCCTTCAGCGCGGAGGTTGCAATGACTTCCGCACCAATGGCGAGAGCGAGAAACAGATAGGCTTTCATTATCCCAGGATCATTCTTCGGACAAACCGCTGAGGATCGGGAGGGAACATGGAAGAGCCGGAACGAACGGCCAATCCTGAATCCCTCCGGATCTTGAAATCAGGCCGCCAGGCTTGCCGGATCGAACCCTTCCTCCCAATAATGCGGGCGAACAATCGGAAGGCCCAAAGCCTCGAAGACACGATTGTCCTCCCAATAGGTCGATTCCAGCACGATCTTCCCGGCGCTGTCGAACTCAAGGAAAGTGGAACCCAGCGTGTTGATTGTCGTCCCGCCCGTGGCGATACCGCGATAGCTCTCGGCGCCCTCGATTTCGACGTTCCAATGGATGAGGCCCCTGCGTTCGTTCCCCAGATATTCGGTCGCCGTGAAACGATAGCGACCATTTTCGCCGGCTGCGATGCCCCCGAGGTTGCGGACCAGCATGTCGGTATCGGTGAAGGTGTCGATTTCATGGTCGTCGATCTTCGACCAATCCGATGAGAAGTAGTCGGCGTAGAGCGCGCGCAGCACATGGATGTCACCGCCGAGCGCGTTGCACCAGTCCTGCGCGAACGCCAATGTGCCCGGGGCTGACCCGCTCAGCTCGACATCGACCGAACGGGCCGGCCCCTCGTGCGGCTTGCCGGTGAGGATCTTGGTCGGGCTGACGGGACCTACAGCGCGCAGGATCGCCGCCGCATCCCACCATGACGATTCGCGCTTGATGAAGCCATCCTTGTAGATGTGGAATGTGTGCCCTTGGGTCGTGAAAGGCTTGTCCTTGACATCGAGGCCGATGAAGGCCGCCGCGTCCTCCGGTCCCCATTCCCAGCGCAGCAGACCGAAATTCTCATCGCCATTATAGGAACGAATCCTGAAATTGTGGATGCCGACGCCATTCGTGCGATCCTTGTTGGCATAGGGTTCGAACAGGCGGTGAAGGTCCGCCTGGTTATCGATGTTGTGCTGGTCGAGCATCACATCCTCGAAGACAAAATCATCGCCCGGCCCATATAGCTTGCAGATGGCTTCCGAACTGTGCCTGAAGGCCTTCAGCCACTTCACGCAAAATGGATAGTGCATTTTCCAACTCCTTCCGTTTGACGAGCCTTGCGCCTCAATTGCTGAATTGACCGGATTACATTCTGAAGACCCCGTATCGCGGCTCGGCGATGGGGGTGTTGAGCGCGGCGCTCAGTGCGATCGCGACTGTCTCGCGGGTCGCCAGCGGATCGATGACGCCATCGTCCCACAGCTCCGATGTCGCATACCAGGCGCTGGAGGAACGCTGATATTCCGCGATCACCGGCTCGCGGATCGCCGCGATCTGCTCGTCGGTAAGCGCGCCGCCTTCGCGTTCCATCTGCTTGATTTTGACCGTGGTCAGCACACCGGCGGCCTGCTCGGCGCCCATCACCGCCACCTGCGAGCGCGGCCAGGAGAACATGAAGCGCGGATCGAAGGCACGGCCGTTCATGCCATAGGTGCCTGCCCCGAAGGACGCGCCGCAGTTGATCGAGATCTTCGGCACTGAGGCGCCGGACACCGCCATGATCATCTTGGCGCCGTCCTTGGTGATCCCGCGCCGCTCATATTCGCGGCCGACCATGAAGCCGGTGATGTTCTGGAGGAACAGCAAAGGCGTGCGGTTCTGGTCGCACAGCTCGATGAAATGCGCGCCCTTCAGCGCGCTGTCGCTGAACAGCACGCCGTTGTTGGCGAGGATGCCGACCTGCTGGCCCCAGATGCGGGCATAGCCGCAGATCAGCGTGGTGCCGTAACCGGGCTGATATTCATGGAAGCGGCTACCGTCGACGAGGCGCGCGATCACTTCGCGCATGTCGAACTGGACGCGGCCATCGGCAGGCAGGATGCCGTAAAGTTCGGCCGGATCATAGGCGGGCGGCTCCGGGTCGATCGCCGGCTCGCCTGCCTTGGGCTGCCGGCGCCATTGCGCGACAATCTCGCGCGTGATCGCAATGCCGTGCAGTTCGTTGTCGGCGGGATAGTCGGCGACGCCGGATACCGACGTGTGCATGTCCGCGCCGCCCAGTTCGTCGACCGTGACATCCTCGCCGGTCGCTGCCTTTACCAGCGGCGGGCCGCCAAGGAAGATCGCCCCCGTCCCCCGCACGATCACGGAATAGTCGCTGAGGGCGGGAATATAGGCGCCGCCCGCCGTACAGTTGCCGAGCACCAGCGCCACCTGCGGCACGCCCATCTTCGAGAGGGTTGACTGGTTGCGGAAGATCCGTCCCGCGCCGTAACGATCGGCGAAGAATTGCGCCTGGAGCGGCAGGAAGCCGCCGGCGCTGTCGCACATATGCACGACCGGCAGGCGGTTCTCGATCGCGATGTCGAGCGCGCGGACGATCTTCTTGACCGACATGGGATACCAGGCGCCGCCCTTGACGCTGCTGTCATCGGCCCGGATCACCACTTCCTTGCCCGAGACGATGCCGATGCCGACGACCTGCCCGGCCCCCGGCGCATCGTCGGCATAGGGCGTTTCGCCCGCTGCCAGGGTGGAGAGTTCGAGGAACGGCGTGCCGGGATCGAGCAGTTGTTCGAGTCTGGCGCGGACCGTCATCTTGCCCTGACGTTCGAGGCGCTGAAGATCGCGCTCGGGACGCAGATTGCGAACGGCGTGCTGGCGTTTGTCGAGTTCCGCTGCAAGCGCGCGATTATGCTCGACATTGGCGAGAAAAGCGGCGTCGCGGGGGTCGATACGGCTGTGAATCCTGCGCATCATGCATCTGCTCCCAGCGGAGCAAGCGTGACGAGCGGCGCATCGCGCTCGAACGACTGTGAGAGCGTGACGTGGACAGCTTCAACAACGCCATCGCGCGACGCGCGGATAGCCGTTTCCAGTTTCATGCTTTCGATCACCAGCAAAATATCGCCTTCCTTCACGGCCTGCCCCGCTTCGCTCGACATGCCGACCACCGCGCCGGGCATGGGCGCGCGCACCGTATCTTCCGATCCGCTTGCCGATCCGGCCGCATGGCGCAGGACAGCGTCTTTGAAGAGCAGTTCGTGCGCAGCGCCGTTCCAGTGAATGAAGAGCCTGTCGCTTAGCCCGGCGATGTGGACGGGGCCTTCGCTGTCGCCAACGCGCAGCACGCCATTGTCGAGCGAAACCGCGACATCGCCGCCGTCGACGTGCAGGACGTAACCGCCCGCCGTTCTCGACAGCCAGATCAGATGGTCCTGGCCATCCAGTTCGATACAATGGCGCATCAGTTCCTCCATCCGCCGATAGCGGCGTGAAGCGCGGGAACGGCGTTCGCGGCGTCGAGGACGGGGCGGACCGAAAGCGCCGCCGCGGCCAACAAGGCGCGGACGTTCGTGCCATCGGAAGCAGGTTCGGCCGCCAGTTCGGGTTTCTCGCCGATCAGGCCCGTATGTATGGCGCCGGCGCGGACATCGGGATCGGCAAGCAGGCGTCGCAGATAGGCAATATTGGTGCGGCATCCCAGGATGACGAAATCGGCGAGCGCGGCATCGGCCTTGTCGAGCGCCTCTTCGCGATCGGCCGCATGGACGATGAGCTTGGCGATCATCGGATCGAAGGCGGCCGTCACGGCTCCGCCCTGCTCCACGCCGGCGTCGACCCGCACACCCGCAGGGCGGGATCATCGTCAGCAGCGGGCCGGTCGTGGGCGCGAAGTCGCGCGTGGCATCCTCCGCATAGACGCGGACCTCGATGGCATGGCCGTTGATGGCAAGCGCATCCTGATCGTAGCCCAGCGGCTCGCCGTTGGCCACGCGGAGCTGCTCGGCGATGAGATCGATGCCGGTGACCTCTTCGGTGACGGGATGTTCGACCTGGATGCGGGTGTTCATCTCGAGGAAGTAGAACTCGCCCCGCCCGTAGATGAACTCGACCGTGCCCGCGCCGACATAGCCTGCCGCGCGCGCGATACCGGCAGCGACCTCGCAGATGCGCTCCCGCTCGTCGGCGTTCAGCGTGGGGGAGGGGGCCTCTTCCACCACTTTCTGGAAACGGCGCTGGAGCGAACATTCGCGCTCGAAGAGATGAACGACATTGCCGTGGCCGTCGCCCAGCACCTGGACCTCGATGTGACGGGGCCGCTCGACATAGCGTTCGGCGAACAGCCGGCCATCGCCGAAATAGCGTTGCCCCTCATTGCGGCCGCGCTCGATTTCCTCTTCGAGAAGGGAAAGATCGCGGACGATCCGCATGCCCTTGCCGCCGCCTCCGGCCGAAGGCTTGATGAGCAACGGGGCGCCGACCGCGCGGGCGCGCTCCACGAAAGTCGCCGGATCGTCGTCCTCGATGGCGGATGGCGCGACCGGGAAGCCCCGGCTCTCCACGAAGTTGCGGGCGCGCACCTTGTCGCCCATCAATTCGATGGTTTCGGGCCGGGGGCCGATGAAGACAATGCCGGCTTCCTCGCACGCCCGCGCGAACTCAGCGTTCTCGGACAGGAAGCCGTAGCCCGGATGAATCGCATCCGCGCCGGTCGCCTTGGCGGCCGCGATGATCTGGGCACCGTCGAGATAGGCCGCCACCGGCGTTGCGCCGGTGATCTCAACGGCGGCGTCGGCCTGTTTCACCGCCGGCGTCTGCGCGTCGACGGCATGATGGACGACAGCGCCCTGGAGACCCGCCTTGTGGACGGAGTGGAGGATGCGGACGGCGATTTCGCCGCGGTTGGCGATAAGAACTTTTGTGATTGTCGTCATGCGTTCGTCTTTGCGAGATACGTAGCGCGCAGCGTCTTCTTGTAGAGCTTGCCGTTTTCCTGGCGCGGCAGTTCACGGGCGAGGTCGAAGGAGCGGGGCACCTTGATGGGTGAGAGATGGGCGCGGCAGTGCGCGGTGAGCAACTCGACGAGGGCATTTTCGTCATCGGGCCATTCGACCGGCTGGACGACCGCTTTCACTTCCTCGCCGAACTCTTCGTTGGGAATGCCGAAGACGGCAACGTCCGCGATTGCCGGGTGCACGGACAGCAGATCCTCGATCTCCTTGGGATAGACGTTCACACCGCCCGTGATGATCATGAAATCCTTGCGGTCGGAGAGATAGAGATAGCCCTCTTCGTCGAGCCGGCCCATGTCGCCCATGGTGATCCAGCCTTCGGGATGATAGACCGAGGCGGTCTTCTCCGGGTCGTTGTGGTAGGAGATCTGCGGCCCGTTGCCGAAATAGATCTGGCCGACTTCACCGATGGACAGCTCTTCGCCCTTCTCGCCGACGATGTGAATCTCGCCGAGCACGGGACGGCCCACCGATCCGGGGTGGGCGAGCCATTGTTCGGTGTCGATCGCGGTATAGCCGATCGCCTCCGATCCGGCGTAGAATTCATGGACGATCGGCCCCCACCAGTCGATGAGTTGACGCTTCAATTCAGGCGGACAGGGGGCTGCGGCGTGAACAGCGGCTTCGTGACTGGAAAGGTCATATCGGGCCTTCACCTCGCCGGGCAGGCGGACCATTCGGCTCAACATGGTCGGCACCCATTGGCTGTGCGTCACATGATAGCGGTCGATAGCGGCGAGCGCGCCTTCGGCATCGAACCTAGTCATGACGACGTTGGTGCCGCCGACGCGATGGATGGCGAGCGTATATTTGAGAGGAGAGCCGTGATAGAGCGGGGCGGGGCACAGATAGACGCTGTCGGGCGTAAAGCCATATAGCCTGGTGAGCAGCACCGAAAGCGGGTCGGCTTCATCGCGCGTCCTGCCAAGCTTGGGCAGGATGCCCTTGGGCCGCCCCGTGGTGCCCGATGAATAGAGCATGTCGGTGCCGACAGGCGTGTCGGGGCCAGTGTCGAGCGGCGTCTGGCCTTCGATCAGCGCCGCTAGGGCCGAGAAGCGATCATTGCCCTCCCCGCAAGTGAACCAATGGCTGACCGGCGTTTCGCGAGCCTGCAATTCCTCCATCAGCGGCTCATAGTCCGGCGCGGTGACGACAAGGCGGGAGTCGCTATCGGCGAGGATGTGCGCCACCTCCGCATGTTGCAGGCGGGTGCTGATCGGCGTCCAGTAGAGGCCCGCGAGCCAGGCGCCCCAGCCGATGGGATGATACCAGATGCCGTTGGGGAGCATGAGGGCGATGTGGTCGCCGGGTTTGAGGCCCAGGCCCCGGAAGGCCGATGCGATTTTCCCCGCCGTTTCGGCCAGCTCGCCATAGGTCATGGCAACGCCGCTTTCCGCGATGATCGTCGCAACGGCATCCGGTCTTTCTTTCGCGACCAGAAACGGGTTCATGAGAAGTCACCGCGCATGGCTCATCCATCCTCTCCGATTCTTATACTGTGCATTAGATGAAATGTTCAATTTATGCAATGTTGTTGCATGGATTGTCCTGGCCATGACAGGGCCTAGCGATTTGACAAGCGCGCGAGCGTCGCGGCGAAACGCGGCGATCGTCCCGCCCGGTGTTGAAGCTCCCGTTCGGTAGCAAGGGCCTGTTCGAGCGTCTGGGTTTCGGCGTCGGCAGCGGCCTGCTTGGCCCCCGCGATCGCCTGGGGATCGAGCGCCAGTGTATTGTCGATCATTGACGACAGAAAGGAGGCGACCACGCCGGACTCGACAAAACGGGACGCCATGCCGATGCGGAACGCCTCTTCGCCGTCGATCGTCTGGCCGAACAGGAGCATGCGCTTCGCCTGCACGGGGCCGACAATCCGGGGCAGCAACCAGTTCAGCCCGCAATCGGGGATGAGGCCGATCCGGGTGAAGGGAAAGGCAAATCGCGCCCTTTCGGTGGCCACGACCATATCGCAGGCGAGCGCCAGTCCGCAGGCGCCGCCGACGATCAGCCCGTCGACCACGCTGATCGTAGGACAGGGGAGGCTGGCAAGACGCCTGAGCAGCGGATGATAATGATCGTCCAGCAGGCTGCCCAGTTCGCCGGCGTGGGTCATAGGATCGGCGAGGTCGCCACCGCTCGAAAAGGCTTTCCCCTCCGCGTCGAGGATGAGAAGCCGCGCGTCTTCCTTCTCCACCGCGTCGAGAGCTTCACCGATCTCCGCGAGCAGGGCGCGGCTCAGCACATTGCGCTTTTCCGGGCAGGCCAGCGTCACCCTTGCGACGCTGGCCGTGATGCCGAAGTGAATATGCTGCCAACCCATGACGATCCGCCGCCTTGTCAGAGAGCTTCGACGATCGTCACATTGGCGATGCCGCCGCCCTCGCACATCGTTTGCAGGCCATAGCGCTTTCCGCGCCTGCGCAGGCCATGGACGAGCGTGGCCATCAGCTTGGCGCCGGACGCGCCCAGCGGATGCCCAAGTGCGATCGCGCCGCCATTGATGTTGAGGCGGGCGGGATCGGCGCCGGTTTCCTTGAGCCAGGCGAGATTGACCGAGGCGAATGCCTCATTGACTTCATAGAGATCGATATCGTCGATGGTGAGGCCCGCGCGATCAAGCGCGCGCCGCGTCGCGCGGATCGGCTCATCGAGCATGATGATCGGATCGCCGGCGGTCACGGTCAGGTTGACGATGCGGGCGAGCGGCGTCAGCCCGTGCGCCTTGAGCGCGGCCTCGCTGACGACCAGAACGGCGGCAGACCCATCGCAAATCTGGCTGGAATTGGCGGCGGTGATGACGCCGCCGTCCTGCAACGTCTTCACCGAACCGATCGCTTCCAGCGAGGCGTCGCGACGCACGCCTTCATCATGGATATGGAGTTGTTCATTGCCTTGCGCGTCGGTGATCGCGACGGGCACGATCTCATCCTCGAACGCACCCGAATCGATCGCGACGACCGCACGGCGATGGCTTTCGAGCGCGAAGCGGTCGAGCGCTTCCCGGTCGAATCCGTATTTGTCGGCCATCATCTGCGCGCCGGTGAACTGGCTGAACTCGGCGACGCCGAACCGCTCGCGGATGCGGTCGGCGAAGGGCGTGCCCATGCCGGCTTCTGCGGGGAGCCTGGTCGCGGTGAACATGGGCACGCGGGTCATGCTCTCGACGCCGGCAGCGAGCACCACATCCTGCGTGCCCGACATGACCGCCTGCGCCGCGAACTGGATCGCCTGCTGGGATGAGCCGCACTGGCGGTCGATCGTGACGGCCGGCACCGTCTGCGGCAGGCGGGACGCCAGCACGGCATGACGCCCGACATGGAAGCTCTGTTCGCCGACCTGGCTGACGCAGCCCATGATGACGTCCTCGATCGCGGCCGGATCGATGCCGGTGCGGTCGAGGGTGGCGTTCAGAATCTCGGCGGCCAGTTCGACCGGATGCCATCCGGCAAGCGCGCCTTTCCTGCGTCCCCCGGCGGTGCGGGCCGCCGATACGATATAGGCTTCACTCATGGCTAAAATCTCCGGTGATGCTGAGAGCTGGGATAAGGGAGGGCCGTCATTTTCCGGTCCATGCGCCTTTGCGCTTTTCGACGAAGGCGCCCATGCCCTCGCGCTTGTCGGCGGTGGCGCACAGGCCGTTGAACAGGCGCCGCTCGAACAGGAGGCCCGCCGAAAGGCCCGTCTCGAACGCCGCGTTGACCATCTCCTTGTTGGCGATCGTCGCCAGCGGCGGCAGCGCGGCGATGTCGGCCGCGGCCTTGATCGCGTCCTCCACCAGGCTGGCGGCGGGCACGATGCGCGAAACAAGGCCGGCGCGTTCGGCTTCCTGCACGTCCATCATCCGACCGGAGATGCACATATCCATCGCCTTGGCCTTGCCGACCGCGCGGGTCAGGCGCTGCGACCCGCCCATGCCGGGAGCGACGCCCAGCTTGACTTCGGGCTGGCCGAATTTCGCCGTGTCGGCGGCAATGATGAAGTCGGCCATCATGGCAAGCTCGCAGCCGCCGCCCAGCGCGAAGCCCGCGACCGCCGCGATCCAGGGCTTGCGCGTCGCCACGACCCGATCGAAGCCGCCGAAATAATTCTCGCCAAACATCTCGGAAAAGCCGCGATTGGACATTTCCTTGATGTCGGCGCCGGCGGCGAACGCCTTCTCACTGCCCGTCACCACGGCGCAGCCTTGGGCCTGGTCCGCCTCATAGGCTGCGAAGGCGTCGATCAGGTCGGCCAGCACCTGGCTGTTGAGAGCATTGAGGGCATCGGGACGGTTGAGACGGATGAGCGTAACCGCGCCGTGCTTCTCCACGATGATCGTCTGATATTGGCTCATCTTTTGTCTCCGAAGGTCGAAGCGGCGTGCCGGTCAGAACCCGACTTTGTCGCCGCCCTTGAGTTTGAGAATGGCGCGCGCTTCGTCGGGTGTGGCGATTTCGAGGCCAAGGCCCTCGATGATCCGGCGCACCCGCGTCACCTGCGCGGCGTTGGAGGGCGCGAGCACGCCCTTGTCGAGCCAGAGATTGTCTTCCAGCCCGACGCGGACATGGCCGCCCATGGCGGCCGCCTGCGCCGCCACCTGCATCTGGCTGCGCCCGGCGCCGAGCACCGACCAGCGATAATTGTCGCCGAACAGGCGGTCGGCGGTGCGCTTCATGTGCAGCACTTCTTCGGGGTGTGCGCCGATGCCGCCCAGGAGGCCGAAACAGGTCTGGATGAATAGCGGCGCCTGCACGAGTCCTTCGGTCCAGAAATAACGGAGATTGTGCAGGTGGCTGGTGTCGTAGCACTCGAACTCGTAGCGTGTGCCGGTTTCGTTCAGCGTTTCGAGTGCGTAGCGAATGTCCTTGAAGCTGTTGCGGAAGACCAGATCATGGCTGGCTTCGAGCATTTCCGGCTCCCAATCGTGCTTCCACTCGCGTTCCTTGTTGAGCATCGGGAACAAGCCGAAATTCATCGATCCCATGTTGAGGCTTGCGACTTCGGGCTTCCACACTTCGGCGGGCTTCACCCGGTAATCGACCGGCATATAGGGCGAGGCCCCCGTGGTGATGTTCACCACGACATCGCTCGCCTGCTTGATGACCTTGAGGAACGGCTCGAAATCTTCGGGCGTGTGGACGGGCTTGCCCGTTTCGGGGTCGCGGGCGTGCAGATGGACGATCGCGGCGCCCGCTTCGGCCGCCTCCAGCGCGCTTTGCGCGATCTGCGCCGCCGTCACCGGCAGATGGGGAGACATTGACGGCGTGTGGATCGATCCCGTGATCGCGCAACTGATGATGACCTTGGACATGGGGCTTACTTCGCGGACATGCGGATCGATCCGTCGAGCCGCACGACCTCGCCGTTGAGCATGTCATTGTCGATCATGTGGAGCGCGAGCTTGGCGAACTCTTCCGGCTCGCCCAGACGCGGCGGGAAGGGAACCGAGCGGCCGAGCGCTTCCAGCGCCTCGTCGGGCAGGATCTTGAGCATCGGCGTCAGGAAGATGCCCGGCGCGATGGTCAGCACCCGAATGCCGTAGCGGGCCAGCTCGCGCGCGGCGGGAAGCGCCATGCCGACCACGCCGGCCTTGGAAGAGGAATAAGCGGGCTGGCCGATCTGGCCATCGAACGCGGCGACCGAGGCGGTGTTGATGATGACGCCCTGGGTCTGCTTGCCGTCACCCGGCTCCTGGTCCCGCGCGATCGCGTCGGCCACGAGGCGCAGCATGTTGAAGGTGCCGATGAGGTTGATGCGCACGACCTTCTCGAAGGCCGAAAGCGCCAGCGGGCCGTCCTTGCCGAGAATCTTCATCGGCGTGCCGACGCCGGCGCAGTTGACGAGGATGCGCGGCGTGCCGAGTTCGGCGACGATCTGAGCGATCGCCTTCTCGCCGGCCTCCGCATCCGCGATGTCGATGGCGAAAGCCTGGCCGCCGATCTTCTGTGCGACCGCGTTCGCGGCGTCCGCGTTGAGATCCACGACGGCGACCCTCGCGCCGCCCTCCGCAAGCCGGATCGCCGTCGCCTCGCCAAGACCCGAGCCGCCGCCGGTGACGATCGCTACCTTGTTGCCGATATCCATGGGTTCGCTCCTTGATGGTTAGCTCGCGTCATTCGGGCGCGTAGAGGTTGCCGAGGCGCATGCC
>Ga0209066_10003745_pt1 | contig 17137 bp, 17 predicted proteins | sample All_14_2_FD_187198 | JGI IMG/M metagenome (GOLD analysis project Ga0209066, IMG submission 187198) | Freshwater microbial communities in response to fracking from Pennsylvania, USA - Allegheny Zone_MetaG_DW_15 (SPAdes) (version 2) ... | reverse complement strand
ATATCGGAAAGGGTGGATGAACATGGCCGGCGGTACTCCCAAGCATCCCTATCATCTGGTCGACCCGAGTCCGTGGCCGGCCCTGGGCTCGTTCGCGGCCCTGGTGCTGGCGCTGGGCTTCGGCTTTGCGCTCCATCCGGACATGCTGGGCCAGGGCTTCGGCGCTTTCATGAAGAAGGTGCACTGGTGGGGGCTGGTTCCCGGCCTGCTGCTGGTGCTGGGCGTCATGTACTGGTGGTGGTCCGACGTCATCGCCGAGTCGCGCGTCTACCACACGGCCGTCGTCCAGCTCGGCCTGCGCTACGGCATGATCCTGTTCATCGCCTCGGAAGTCCTGTTCTTCGCGGCCTTCTTCTGGGCTTTCTTCGACGCTTCTCTCTATCCCGGCGCGCCGAACCAGCCCATCCGCACCGAGGCGACCGGCGGCATCTGGCCGCCCAAGGGCATCAGCATCATCGCGCCGTTCGATCTGCCGCTGATGAATACGCTGATCCTGCTGCTGTCGGGCACGACGGCGACGTGGGCGCATCACTCCATCATCGAGGGCAACCAGAAGGACGCCGTCCGCGGCCTGCTGTGCACCGTCCTGCTGGGCATGATCTTCACGGGCGTCCAAGCCTACGAGTACATTCACGCGCCGTTCACGTTCAGCCAGGACATCTATACGTCGACCTTCTTCATGGCGACGGGCTTCCATGGCTTCCACGTTCTGGTCGGCACGATCTTCCTGATCGTCTGCCTGATCCGCGCCGCCAAGGGCCAGTTCAAGCCCAAGCAGCATTTCGGCTTCGAGGCCGCTGCCTGGTACTGGCACTTCGTCGACGTGGTCTGGCTGTTCCTGTTCTTCTGCATCTACTGGTGGGGCGCCGGCAAGGCCCCGATCGCGCTGCACTGAGGCAGGCCTGCAGGCTATCTTGGAACCGCCGGGTGCTCCCCGGCGGTTCGTCTTTGGGAGGCACCCTTGTCCGACTGGCCACGGCAATCGCCCTTCGACGTCGCCCTGCGCGGTGCCTGTCCCCGATGCGGCAGGGGGCGGCTGTTCGCCGGCCTGCTGAACGTCGTGGATCGCTGCGATACCTGCGGCCTCGACCTGCGCGGAAACGATGCCGGCGACGGGCCGGCGGTGTTCGTCATCCTGGGGCTCGGCGCCATCATCATGATGCTCGTCTTCTGGGTGGAGTTCCGCTACGAGCCGCCGTGGTGGCTGCATGTGGCGATCTGGCTGCCGCTCACCTTCGCGCTGGCCGTCTGGATGCTGCGCTTCCTCAAGGCGCTGCTGGTGGCCCAGCAGTTCGTCCATCGCACGACCGAGCTTGACGAGTAGAGGAGAAACAATGATCCGGCTGAGGCCCGCTTTCTGGCCCACGCTCGTCTCGCTGCCGATCCTGGTTCTCTCGCTGAGCCTCGGCTTCTGGCAGATGGAACGCCGCGAGTGGAAGCGCGACATCCTCGATCGCATCGCCACCAACCAGGCGGCGGCACCGATGACGCTCGATCAGCTGCTGAGCGGGGATCCGCTGCGCCACGAATACGGGCGCGTGAAGGTCGCGGGCACCTTCGAGCACGGCCACGAATTCTTCCTGGCCGCGCGCAGCCTGAAGAACAAGGTCGGCCTGCAGGTCATCGTGCCGCTCAAGACCGAGGATGGTCGCATCGTGCTGTTCGATCGCGGCTGGGTGCCGGATCGCGCCGCGGCAACGCAGGCCGCGGCGCAGCCGTCGGGCCGGGTGGAACTCACCGGCCTGGTCCGCCGCTCGCAGACCCGGGCGCGCTTCGCGCCGGAGAACGTGCCGGAGAAGAACGTCTGGTTCCAGGCGGACGTGCCGCTGATGCGCAAGATGGCGGGGGCGCCGCCGGATCCCAAGCTCGATACCTTCTTCCTGGAGGCCGACTCGACGCCGAATCCGGGCGGCCTGCCGGTGGGCGGCCAGACACGGCTCGAAATCCCCAACGACCACCTCCAGTACGCCATCACCTGGTTCCTGATCGCGCTCGCGCTGGCCGGCGTCTATCTCGCCTATCACTGGGAGAACGGACGGCTCGAGATCAACGGCCGCCGGAAGACCGCATGATCGCCAACGATCCCTACGCCGAACTGGAGCGCCGATTTGCCCGGCTGAGCGCCTTGGGCCGCGCCTCGGCGATCCTGAACTGGGACCGCTCGACGATGATGCCGGACGGCGCCACCGAGGATCGTGCCGACCAGCTGGCGACCCTGGGCGTGATCGCCCACGAGATCATTTCCGCGCCCGAGATGCCCGATCTGCTGGCGCGCGCCGAGGAGGCCAGCGCCTCGCTCGATCCCTGGCAGGCGGCGAACCTGCGCGAGATGCGGCGGTCCTGGGTGCACGAGAGCGCGCTGCCGTCCGACCTCGTCGAAGCGCGAACGCGGGCCTGCTCGGCCTGCGAGCACGCCTGGCGTTCGGCCCGGAAGAATGCCGACTTCAAGGCGCTGCTGCCGACGCTCACCGAGGTGCTGACCATCATGCGCCGTGTCGGCGAGGCCAAGGCCGCTTCCCTGGGCACCTCGCTCTACGATGCGCTGCTCGACGAGTTCGAGCCCGGCGGCCGCTCGGCGCGCATCGACGCGCTGTTCGACGAATTGCGCGGCTTCCTGCCGGGCCTGCTGGGCCGCGTGCTCGAATATCAGAAGAGCCGCCCGGATCCCTTGCCGCTCGAGGGACCGTTTCCGGTCGAGGCCCAGCGCCGGCTGGGCGAGGAGCTGATTCGGCGCATCGGCTTCGACTTCCATCACGGCCGGCTCGACGTGTCGGCCCATCCGTTCACCGGCGGGACCTCCGACGATGTGCGCATCACCACCCGCTACGACGAGGCCGACTTCGCCCGATCCCTGATGGGCGTGCTGCACGAAACCGGGCACGGCCTCTATGAAGCAGGATTGCCCAAGGCCTGGCGCCGCCAGCCGGTCGGCAACGCGCGCGGCATGACCCTGCACGAGAGCCAGTCGCTGCTGATGGAGATGCAGGCCTGCCGCAGCGATGCCTTCCTCGCCTTTGCGGCACCGCGCATGCGCGCCGCCTTCGGCAAGGACGGGCCGGCCTGGACCGAGGAGAACATCCACCGGCTCTACACGCGCGTGGCACCGGGATTCATCCGCGTCGATGCCGACGAGGTGACCTATCCGCTGCACATCATGCTGCGTTACCGGCTGGAGCGGGCGATGCTGGCGGGCGATCTCGCGCTGGCCGACCTGCCGGGGGCTTGGAACGACGGCATGCGGGAGCTGCTGGGCATCGTGCCGCCGGACGATTCGCTGGGCTGCCTCCAGGACATCCATTGGCCAGACGGTGGCTGGGGGTATTTCCCGACCTACACGCTGGGCGCTCTGGCCGCCGCACAGCTCTTCGCCGCCGCCCGCCGCGCGCATCCCGGCCTGATGAACGCGATCGGGCAGGGCGATTTCGCGCCGCTGCTCGGCTGGCTGCGCGAGAATGTGCACGGCAGGGGCTCGATCGCGACGACCGACGAGATCCTGACCGCGGCCACGGGCGCGCCGCTCGGGGCAGTCGCCTTCAAAGCCCATCTGGAAAGCCGCTACCTGCAGGCGTAAGAGGGACCCATGCTCGACCTTCGTCCGAACTGCGAATGCTGCGACAAGGACCTGCCCAACGGCGCGTCCGACGCCCTGATCTGCACCTTCGAATGCACCTTCTGCGCTGATTGCGCGCAAACCCGCCTGGGCGGCCATTGCCCGAACTGCGGCGGCGATCTGGTCAAGCGGCCGACCCGCCCGGAGAAGGCCCTGGCCAAATTCCCGGCCTCGACGAAGCGGGTTCGCAAGGACCACGAGGCCTGTCGGCAGGTCGCCTAGCCGGAGACGTTCATTGCGTTACATCAGCACCCGCCATGGCTCGCAGGGCAACCCTGCGCCGCTCGGCTTCGAAGACATCATGCTGGCGGGCCTGGCCCGCGACGGCGGCCTCTACCTGCCCGCCGAATGGCCCCAATTCTCGAAGGACGAGATCGCGGCCCTGAAGGGCGTCGGCTACACCGAACTCGCCTTCCGCATCATGCGCCCGTTCGTCGGCGATGCGTTCGACGAGGGGACCTTCCGCCGCCTGATCGGCGAAGCCTATGCCTCGTTCGAGACCCCGGAGGTCGCGCCGCTGAAGCCGCTCGGCGACACCGGCCTGCACCTGCTCGAACTGTTCCACGGCCCGACGCTGGCCTTCAAGGACGTGGCGCTCCAGCTGCTGGGACGCATGCTCGACCAGACGCTGACGGCGCGCGGCCAGCACGCCACCATCGTCGGCGCCACCTCGGGCGACACCGGGTCGGCCGCGATCGAGGCGGTGCGCGACCGCAGGACCATCGACATCTTCATGCTGTTCCCGCACGGCCGGGTGAGCGAGGTCCAGCGCCGGCAGATGACGACGGTGCTGGCGCCCAACGTGCACAACATCGCGGTGCAGGGGACGTTCGACGACTGCCAGGACCTCGCCAAGGCCTGCTTCAACGATCTCGCCTTCCGCGACCGGCACGCGCTGACGGCCGTGAACTCGATCAACTTCGCCCGCGTGATGGCGCAGATCGTCTACTATTTCTGGGCGGCGCTGAAGCTCGGCGCGCCCGAGCGTCCCGTGGCGTTCAGCGTGCCCAGCGGCAATTTCGGCAACGTCTATGCAGGCTATGCCGCGAAGCAGATGGGCCTGCCGATCTCCCACTTCGTCGTGGGCGCCAACAGCAACGACATCCTGGCGCGCTTCTTCGAGAGCGGGACCATGACGACCTCCGACGTTGTGCCGACTCTGAGCCCCAGCATGGACATCCAGATCTCGAGCAACTTCGAGCGTCTGCTGTTCGACCTCTACGGACGCGACGGCGCCGCCCTCGCCGAGGCCATGACCGCGTTCCGCAGCACCGGCACCCTCAAGGTGGAGGCTGGCGTGCTGGCGGACGTGCGCCAGCTCTTCGACGCGGGCCGGCTCGACGATGCCGGGACGCTCGCGGCGATGAAGGATTGCCTGACCCGCTTCGGCGAGACGATCGACCCCCACACCGCCGTGGGTTACGCGCTGGCCCAGCAGCACCGGCGCGATCCCGCCATTCCGATGGTCGTGCTCTCGACCGCGCATCCGGCCAAGTTTCCCGACGCGGTCGAGAAGGCGACCGGCCTTCGGCCACACCTGCCGGCGCGACTGGGCGACCTGCTGGAACGGGCCGAGCGCGCCGACAGCATGCCGAACGACGTCGAGGCCCTCAAATCCATGATCGACGAACGCCGGGAGATGGCCGCCGCGCCCGCAGTCAGAAGCAAGGTACGCACGTGAGCGATGTGAAGGTTACGACGCTGGACAATGGCCTGCGGGTCGCCGTCGATCCGATGCCCGAGGTGGAATCGGCGTCGCTCGGCATCTGGGTGGCCTGCGGCACGCGGCATGAGACGGCCGAGCTCAACGGCATGGCCCACATGCTGGAGCACATGGCCTTCAAGGGCACGCGCACCCGCAGCGCCCGCGCCATCGCCGAGGAGATCGAGAATGTCGGCGGCAGCCTGAACGCCTATACGGGCCGCGAGATCACCGCCTATCACGCCTCGGTCCTGAAGGAGGATGTGGGACTGGGGATCGAGATGATCTCCGACATCCTGCGCAACTCCGTGTTCGATCCCGACGAACTGCAGCGCGAGCGCGGCGTCATCCTGCAGGAGATCGGACAGGCGCTCGACACGCCCGACGACCTGATCTTCGACCAGTTCCAGGAGACCGCTCTGCCCGGCCAGCCGCTCGGCCGGCCCGTGCTGGGCACCGCCACGACGGTCGAGGCGATCGGCCGCGACGATCTCTTCGCCTATCTCGCGCGGCACTACACGGCGGGCAACATGGTCCTCTCGGCCGCCGGCCGGGTCGAGCACGACCAGATCGTCGACCTCGCCCAGAAGCATTTCGGCTCGGTCCCGCGCACGCCGGCCAATGCCGACAAGCCGGTGCCGCTCGCCTATGTCGGCGGCGACGGCCGCGAGCAGCGGGTGCTCGAACAGGCGCACCTGGTGCTGGGCTGCGAAGGCATCGGCTACCGCGATCCCGACTATTTTGCGCTGGCCATCTATTCGACCCTGTTCGGTGGCGGCATGTCCTCGCGCCTGTTCCAGCGCATCCGCGAGGAGCGGGGGCTGGTCTACGGCATCCACTGCTTCAACACCGCCTATGCCGATGGCGGGCTGTTCGGCATCTATGCCGGCACCGGCGAGGACGATCTCGCCGAACTGGTGCCCGCGGTGTGCGAGGAATTCGTCACGGTGGCCGATACGCTGAACGAGCAGGAACTGGTGCGCGCCCGCAACCAGATCAAGGCCGGCACGCTGATGGCGCTGGAATCGAGCGGCGCGCGCTGCGAGCAGGCGGCGCGGCACCTGATCGTGCACGGCCGCACCATTCCCTATGCCGAGATCGTCTCGCGCATCGAGGCAGTCGACCAGGACGCCGTCCGCCGAGTCGCCCGCCGCCTCCTGCGAGGCAACCTCACGCTCGCGGCTCTTGGTCCGATCGATGGCCTCGAATCCCTCGACAGGATCGCCGGCCGCCTCGCCGCCTGACGGTCGCTACGCAGCCTTCGGGAGTTCGGTCTGGGCCGTGCGCGGAGGAACGCCGATCGCGGCGCGTTCGATCGCGGTCCTGATCTCGGCACTGCGGCGTACCAGATTGTAGCGGAAGCCCGTGTAGAGGTTCATCGGGAACGGCATCGGTGCGTTGAAGTCGATGATCAGCACGACGCGCGTCTCGTCGGTCTGGTTCTTCACCCAATGCTCGCGGGTGTCGTCGAACACCAACGGCTCGCCTTCCTTCCAGAAGAAATGATGGCCGCCGATCTCGATCCAGCATTTCTCCGGTTCGGTCGGCACGATCAGCGGGTAGTGGAAGCGGATGATGCCGGCGGCCGATCCCCGATGCGGCTCGATCTCGGCGCGACCCGCGAGAATGCTGAACAGCGCCGTGTGGACGCCGGGAATTTGCGCAATCGCAGCCATCGTGTCCGGCACCGCTGCGGCGTTCTCCGGAACGTCATGGCCCCACAGCTTCAGCAGGAAGGTGCGCCAGGCGCGGCCCGGCACATAGAGATCCCGCGGATGCACCTCGTGGAGCGCGGGGATCTCTTCGTGGTGACTCAGGAGATATTCGAGGTCAGCCTTGATCTCGGCGTGCCTCTTCTTGAGTTCGGCCAGGACCGGGAAGGCCTTCAGGGCATCCTCGCCGCCCAAGGGAAGCTTCGGCATGTTCCGCAGGATCATGTCCGAAAGCTTGAGGTTGAAATCCTCCAGCGGCTGCTGGGGAAGCCAGATGTGCTTGGTCAGATAGAATCTGCCCTTTTCGCCAACGCTGGGTTTGCTAGCCGATTCCATGACCGATGCCTCGAGGACTGCGATGAATGGATGTAATACGCCCATCTGGCCGAATAGCGGCGGCTCTTCTGACGGCGCGGGGCGTGGCGGACCGTCTCAATTTCCTACGCCAAACTCCGGAAAGCATGCAAGTATTATGGAGAACCACTACGATAGCCAGAAATGTTCCGCTTTGCCGACGTCCCATTGTCGCTGTCGGGGATGACCCGGATCACCGGGAAGCGCGTTTTTCTGCGCGCCCCCAGCATGGACGACTGGCCCGAATGGGCCGAATTGCGGGCCCGCAGCCGGGCTTTTCTGACCCCGTGGGAGCCGACCTGGCCCGAGGATTCGCTCGCGCGGGACCACTACCGCCGCCGGCTGCGCCAGCAGGCCAAGGAATGGCGGGCGGGGGAGGCCTACGGGCTCTTCGTCTTCACCAACGAAGGCCGCCGGCTGGTGGGCGGCATCAACCTCAGCAACGTCCGCCGCGGCGTCGCCCAGACCGCCTCGGTCGGCTACTGGATGGGGCAGCCCTATGCCGGGCAGGGCCTGATGACGGACGGGCTGCGCGCCACCTTGCCGTTCGTGTTCGACGACCTGCGGCTGCACCGGCTGGAGGCCGCCTGCCTGCCGCACAACGAGCCGTCCAAGGCCGTCCTGACCAAGGTCGGCTTCCACGAGGAAGGGCTCGCCCGACAATATCTGCGCATCAACGGCCAGTGGGCCGACCATCTGCTGTTCGCACTGCTGCGGGCCGACTACGACGCGCTGCTGCGGGCGCCGCGATAGCGCCTGCATGCGCAATCTCACTCCGACCTCGATTACCCAGGCCTTCGCCGAGTACGCCCGCAACGCGCCGTCCGAGCGGGCGCGCACCTTGCTGGTGTCACTCGCCGGCCATCTGCACGGTTTCGTCCGCGAGAACGAGGTGACGCAGGCGGAGTGGGGCGCCGCCATCGACGCCCTCACGCGCGCAACGCAGTTCACCGACGACAAGCGCAACGAATACATCCTGTTCTCCGACCTGCTCGGCGTGTCGTCGCTCGTGGACATGGTGAACGCCGCCGGCAGCGGCACGCCCTCGTCGGTGCTCGGCCCTTTCCATATCGAGGGCGCGCCGGCGCTGCCGAATGGCGGCGATCTGTGGCGCGGCCAGGAGGGCGAGCCGCTGGTCGTGACCGGTCGAGTCGTCGACGCGAACGGCCAGCCGGTCCGAGGCACCGTGCTGGCCATCTGGCAGAATGCCGGCAACGGGCTCTATGCCCAGCAGGACGCTGCCCAGTCGCCGACCAACTACCACGCGCGTCTCGCCGTGGCCGATGACGGCACCTTCGCCTTCAGCACCGTGCGGCCGGTCTCCTACAAGGTGCCGGACGACGGCCCGGCCGGCGACATGCTGCGCATCCTGGGGCGCAACGCCTGGCGGCCTGCGCATCTGCACATGATCATCCAGGCGCCTGGCCGTGCTCCGCTGATCACCGAGTTCTTCCCCGAGGATGACGAACATCTCGACCGCGACGCCGTGTTCGGTGTGCGCGCAGGCCTCGTCCTGCCTTTTGCCAAGATGACCGATCGTGCCGCGCTGCCCGCCAACCTCGCTGCACGGGAGTCGCTGCCGCTGCCGGTCTGGGCCACGCGGCTCGACCTGACCTTGCCCGCGGATTGATGACGCTCGTTCGCGTCCGCCGCGTCTCGCAGGTCTTCGCGAACGGCGTCCGGGCGCTGGAAGACGCCTCGCTCGACATCGAGGCCGGCGAGTTCCTGAGCGTGCTCGGCCCTTCCGGCTGCGGAAAGTCCACGTTGCTGCGCCTGATCGCGGGGCTCACCGACCCGACGACCGGTGCGATCGAGTGGCCGGGCGGCAGGCCGGACCTGGGCTTCGTCTTTCAGGAACCTACTCTGATGCCGTGGACGACGGCGCTGGCCAACGTGGCCCTGCCGCTGAAGCTGCGCGGGGTGGCGCGTTCCGAACGCGAGGCGCGCGCCGCCGAGGCGCTCGCGGGCGTGGGACTGAAGGGTTTCGAGAAGAGCTATCCGCGTGAACTGTCGGGCGGCATGAAGATGCGCGTGTCGATCGCGCGTGCACTGGTCACCGCGCCCAAGCTGCTGCTGATGGACGAACCCTTCGCCGCGCTGGACGAGATCACGCGGCGCAGGCTGAACACCGACCTCCTCGAACTGTGGCAGCGCACCCGCTTCACCGCCGTGTTCGTGACCCATTCGGTGTTCGAATCGGTGTTCCTGTCGCAGCGCATCGTGGTGATGACCGCGCGCCCCGGCCGGGTGCGCTCCGAACTCGCCATCCCGGCGCCCTATCCGCGCAGCGAATCCTTCGGCACCTCCGCCGACTACGCCGCCCTCTGCCGCCTCGCCTCGGTGCAGCTTTCGGAGGCGATGGCGGCATGAGCGCCCGCATCGTCGCGCCGCTCCTGACGGGCCTCCTCATGCTGGCGCTGTGGGAGGGCGTCGTGCGCGTGATGGCGATTCCGCCCTATATCCTGCCGGGACCGATCCTGGTGGCGAAGACGCTGGTGTCCGACTGGGGGACGCTGTGGCCGGCGCTGCTCGTCACGCTCGCGATCACCCTGCAGGCGCTGCTGGCCGCGGTGGTGGTGGGCGTCCTGCTGGCACTGCTGTTCTCACTGTCGCGCTGGATCGAACTGTCGCTCTTTCCCTACGCCATCGTCCTGCAGGTGACGCCGATCGTCGCCATTGCGCCGCTGATCATCGCCTGGGTCGACGACGTCAGCGTCTCGCTGCTGATCTGCGCCTGGCTGGTGGCCTTCTTCCCGATCCTGTCCAACACCGTGCTGGGGCTGCGCTCGGTCGACCGCAACCTGCTCGATCTGTTCCAGCTTTATGGTTCGAGCCGCTGGCGCACGCTGGTCGATCTGCGCCTGCCGGAGGCGCTGCCCTACTTCCTGGGAGGCCTGCGCATTTCGGGTGGGCTGGCGCTGATCGGCGCCGTGGTGGCCGAGTTCGTCGCGGGTTCGGGCGGCCGCGAATCGGGCCTCGCCTACCGTATCCTCGAATCGGGTTACCAGCTCAAGATCCCGCGCATGTTCGCGGCGCTCGTGTTGATCTCGGCGGCGGGCATCGCGATCTACCTGCTGCTGTCCCTGGTCTCGCACCTGCTGCTGCGCCGCTGGCATGAAAGCGCGCTGAAGGAGGAGTGAATCAGGAGCGGCGCAGCGCCGCCCGGCCGAGGAAGAACGACGCGGTCGCCACGCCGGCGGCCAGTAGCAGATAGCCCGCCTCGTAGACGCCGGTGATGGCCAGCACGGAGCGGAACAGGAGCGGCGACAGGAGGGCGCCGCAGAAGACGAAGAGCTGCGTCGCACCGGTGAATTCGGCGGCGCGCCCCGGCGGCGCCCGCGAGGCGCTCTCGGCGATGAACACGCCGTTCCAGCCCACGGCGGTGCCGCCCAGGATGGTGCAGACGATGTAGACGGCCGTCGTTGGCCAGGCGGGTGTAGAGAAGGCCATGGCGGTCGCGGCCATCGCGACGATGGCACCGATGCCTGCCAGCACCGCCGACGGCCGGCGCAGCAGGTCGGCGAGCGCGCCCCAGAAGACGCGGCCGAAGGCGCCGGCGACCGTTGCCGCCGAGAGCAGCGCACCGGCCAGCACGTAGGACATCTGCAAGCCATCGACGGCGTAGACGACGGTGAAGTTCACGACGATCGCCTGCGTCGCCGAGAACAGCATGCCGATGAAGCACATGGGCCGCAGGATCGGGTCGCGCCAGGCGAGCTGCAGCGGTTCGAACACTTCCGCCAGCGTCGGCAGGCGCGCCGGGCCGCCACTGCGCTCGTGGTCGTAGAGGCTGCGCAGAGGCTGCATGGCGATGGCGGCGGCAATCGAGAGGAGGCCGACCGATGCCGCGGCCCAGCGCCAGCCGAAATCGAGGGCAAGGGTCGGCAGCACGGCGCCGCAGATCGCGAAGCCGACCGGCACGCCGCTCTGCTTCAGCGAAAAGGTGACATTTGCGAGCCGCGGCGGCGACACGCGCGCCAGGATGTGCGAGCTGGCGATGGTGAGCGGGCCGGAACCCAGGCCGACGATGAAGGCCGAGAGCGCGGCCATCGCGACGCCGCCGGTCGCGAAGACGAAGGAGCCCAAGGCCGCGATGGTGAGACCGGTCTGGATGAAGCGGATCGGTCCCAGCCGGCGGGTGATCGTGCCGCCGCCCACGGTCGAGATCATCGCCGCGAGATAGACGATCGACACGTAGTAGGCGACGTCCGCCGCCGCGACGCCGAACTCGGCCGCCGCCGCCGGCGCGAGCACCGAGGCCTGGTTGAACACCATCGTCGAGATGACCTGGATCAGAGTCAGCGAGGCGAGTGCGGTGAGATAGCGACGCAGATCGGTCGGCGCGGCGGACATGGCGCGGTGACTATAGCGACCTGCCTGGGACCCGCGAGGAAACTCTCAACCGGCACTCGTCACAGCGAAACGCCGCGCATTCACTTGCGATTCTTCGTCAGCAGGGTTCGACGGCGTCAGGAGCCAGAACGCGGAGGACCAAAGTGGTCCTGAACCTATCTGAGCCCTGCAAGGAAGCTCTCGACGAGCGGGGACCAGACGGAGCTGCCGTTGCTCGATCCCGCGAGACTGTGCCCGTCACGGCCGAACGCGCCCACCGGCCGGTACACGGCCTTGCCGCCCGCGCCGTCATAGGCCTCGACCATTCGCTTGGCGAGAGACGGCTCGAAGAAGCTGTCGTTCTCGGTGTAGATCCACAGCATCGGGACGCGTGCCGTCGCGCCGTACTTCGCGGCAGCCTCGACGAGAGACCTGGGCGCGCAATTGCCGATGCCGCCGCCCGCCAGCTTCTGGTGTCCGCCGCGCCCACCGGCGAAGTTGATCATGGCTGCTACCCCCGGCGGGTTGCGGCTCGACAGGGCGACGGTCGCCCAGCCGCCGGCCGACTGGCCGACGACGATCGTCCGGTCGGGCGCGACATAGGGCTGTGCACGCATGAAGTCGAGGGTGGCCTGGATGTCGGCGGCGCCCTGAAGTCCGGCGTTGAAAAAATCCGGTGCCTCGCAGGGGCCGAAGCCCTCGGCCCATGCGCCGCCCGTTTCGCCATAGCCGCGGCGGAGAGGCAGAGCCACGACATAGCCGCGCGACAGGAAGAACGACGACAGCGCCGAGTAGCGCGGGCGCTCCATCTTCGCCCGCTGCGAACCGTCTGCGGGCGAGCCGTGATTGATGACGACCAGCGGACTTCTCGCCTCGCCGGGCGGACGTATCACCGTCGCGACCAGCGTCGATCCACTTGGACCGGGAATGCGGACGACCTGTTCTCGATTCTGGGCGGCCAGTGGCCCGATGCAGATGAAGAAGAGAAGAACTGCTATTGGACCAAGGCGCATCGCGATCTCCTAGCGGCCGCTGCGTCGTGCCGGCTTGCCGCGGCCGCCCGAACCGGTTCGCACGCCGCGGAACACCCGCGAATGCTGCATCTTGCCGAGATGCGCCTCGAAGCGCACGAACTCGAACTGCCCGGGCAGTTCGAGTTCGTGCGCTTCGAGGCGGCGGATCTCGTCGCGCAGGCGGCCGGCTTCCTCGAATTCGAGGTCGGCGGCGGCGGCGCGCATGCGCTTCTCGAGCTCGGCAATGTGCGTGCGCAGATTGTGCCCGACGAGATGCACGTCGCCCGAGACGCCGGTGTCCACCGTGTAGTGGTCGCGTTCGGCGGTCGACTGCAGGATCTCGGCGATGTTGCGCTTCACCGAGGCCGGCGTGATGCCGTGCTCCTCGTTGTAGGCGGTCTGCTTGGCGCGACGCCGGTCGGTCTCGGCCATGGCGTACTTGATCGAGTCCGTCATCTTGTCAGCATAGAGGATGACCCGGCCCTCGACGTTGCGCGCGGCACGGCCGATCGTCTGTACCAGCGAGGTGGGCGAGCGCAGGAAACCTTCCTTGTCGGCATCCAGGATGGCGACCAGCGCGCATTCCGGAATGTCGAGACCCTCGCGCAGCAGGTTGATGCCGACTAGCACGTCGAAGGCGCCGAGCCTCAGGTCGCGGATGATCTCGATGCGCTCCAGCGTGTCGATGTCGGAATGCAGGTAGCGGCAGCGGATGCCGGACTCGTGCATGTATTCGACCAGATCCTCGGCCATGCGCTTGGTGAGCACGGTGACCAGCACGCGCTGGCCCTTCTTTGCGCAGTCTTTGCACTCGGCGATCAGGTCGTCGACCTGCTTCTCCACGGGACGGATGAGCACGGTCGGATCGATCAGGCCGGTCGGGCGGATCACCTGCTCGATGAAGATGCCCTGGGTGCGCTCCATCTCCCAGTCGCCGGGCGTCGCGCTGACATAGGTCGTCTGCGGCCGGAGCGCGTCCCATTCCTCGAACTTCAGCGGCCGGTTGTCGATCGCCGAGGGCAGGCGGAAGCCGAACTCGGCCAGCACGCTCTTGCGGTTGAAGTCGCCGCGGAACATGCCGCCGATCTGCGGCACGGTGACGTGGCTCTCGTCGCAGATCAGCAGCGAGTTCTTGGGGAAGTATTCGAACAGGGTAGGGGGCGGCTCGCCCGGCTTGCGGCCCGTCAGATAGCGCGAGTAGTTCTCGATGCCGGCGCAGGAGCCCGTAGTCTCCAGCATCTCGATGTCGAACAGCGTTCGCTGCTCCAGCCGCTGCGCCTCGAGCAGCCGGCCGGCCCGGTTGAACTCCTCCAGGCGCTGCTTCAGATCGGCCTTTATCTGGTCGATCGCCTTCTGCATCGTCGGCTTCGGCGTCACATAGTGGCTGTTGGCATAGACGATGATGTCGTTCAGCGAGATCGTCTTGTCGCCGGTCAGCGGATCGAACTCGGTGATCGAATCGATCTCGTCGCCGAACATCTCGAAGCGCCAGGCCTTGTCCTCGTAGTGGGCCGGGAACAGGTCGATCGTGTCGCCGCGCACCCGGAAGGTGCCGCGCTGGAAGGCATTGTCGTTGCGCTTGTACTGCTGCTCGACGAAGCGGCGCAGCAGCGTGGAGCGGTCGATCTTCTGGCCCTTGTGCAGGCGGAAGGTCATCGCCTGGTAGTTCTCCAGCGGACCGATACCGTAGATGCAGGAGACCGAGGCCACGATGATCACGTCGTCGCGCTCCATCAGCGCGCGCGTCGCGGAGTGGCGCATGCGGTCGATCTGTTCGTTGATCGACGAATCCTTCTCGATGAAGGTGTCGGTGCGCGGGACGTAGGCCTCGGGCTGGTAGTAGTCGTAGTACGAGACGAAGTACTCGACGGCGTTCTCCGGGAAGAAGCCCTTCATCTCGGCATAGAGCTGGGCCGCGAGCGTCTTGTTGGGCGCCATCACCAGCGCCGGCCGTCCCTGGCTCGCGATCACGTTCGCCATGGTGAAGGTCTTGCCCGAGCCGGTGACGCCCAGCAGGACCTGGTCGCGCTCGCCGGCCTCGACACCGGCGATCAGCTGGCGGATCGCCTCGGGCTGGTCGCCCGCGGGCGTGTAGTCGGACACGAGCTTGAACGGCTTCGGCGTGACGCCTTCGAGCTCCGGCCGCCGCTGGATGTACGGCATCAGGAGGGGAGCAGCCGGAACCGCGAGATTCTTTGAGGCCATGGCCTGCATTATATGATGCGCGCACCGCACTCCGGCAATGCTAGCGTCCCGCCCGCGATGCCCGACCTGCTGAGTGCTCCTTTCCTGATTTCCGCCGTCGTTGCCTGCATTGCAGGCATGGTGCGAGGCTTCGCCGGTTTCGGTGCCGCGATGCTGATGACACCGATCTTCTCGGCGCTGTACGGGCCTGCGGTCGGGATCGCCCTCTGCCTCCTGCTGGAAATCGCGGTCGCCCTGCCGCTCGTGCCCGGCGTGGTACGGCTGGTCGACTGGCGTCGCATCGGGCTGCTGCTGGTGGCGGCGGCCCTCGCGGTGCCGCTCGGCACCCACACGCTGACCGGCGTCGAACCCGAGCCGATGCGCTGGGCGATCTCGGCCATCATCCTGGGCGCGGTCATCCTGCTGGCCAGCGGGTGGCGCTTTCCCGGACGACCGAACGCCGCGACGACCATTGCCGCAGGGGCCACCAGCGGATTCCTGAACGGACTCTCGGGCATGGCCGGTCCGCCGATCGCCTTCTATTATCTCGCCGGCAACGAGCCGGCGGCGCGCGTGAGGGCCAATCTCACCACCTATTTCGTGTTCGTCGACCTGATCGCCCTGGCCTCGTTCGCGTCTCGCGGCCTGATCGGATGGAACACCGGCGTGCAGGGCCTGTTCCTCGCGCCGGCGGTGATGCTGGGCGGCATGGTCGGCGAGCGTCTGTTTCCGCTGGCCAGCGAAAAATTCTATCGCCGCCTGGCGCTCGGCCTGCTGGTCTGCGTCGCCATCGGCTCCCTGCTGGTATAAAGGCACGGCATGAGGATCTGGGATAGAATCGTGGAAGGCATGAACGGCCTCGGCATCGCCGAGCTGCTCGGCCTGTCTTCGCCGCCGGCCGACGATGGCGGCCATCCCGGCCTGCGCCAGATCGGCTTCACCATCGGCGTCATCGCGCTGGGCGCCAAGATGGCGCGCGTCGACGGCGAAGTGTCGGAGGTCGAGCGGGCGGCGTTCCGCGACTTCTTCGAGGTGCCGCCGGGCGAGGAGGCGAACGTCGAGCGCTTCTTCGATCTAGCCAAGCGGGATGCCGGCGGATTCGAGACCTACGCCCGCCAGGTCGCCGCGCTGTTTCCCGATGCGCCGGAAATCCTCGAGAACGTCATCGAGGGACTGTTCAGCATCGCGCAGGCAGACGGCAGGATCGATGTCGCCGAAGCGGACTATCTCGCGAAGGTCGCCAGCATCTTCGGCCTGCCCAGCTCGCGGTTCGAGCGCGCGAAGGCCGCTGCCCTGGGGGCCGTGGAGTGCGAGCCCTGCGTCGTGCTGGGCATCGATCCGATGGCGACCGACGAGCAGATCCGCGAGGCCTGGCTGAGGCAGGTGCGCGCCAACCATCCCGACCGGCTGATGGCCCAGGGCCTGCCGGAAGAGGCGATCGCGGTCGCCAACCGCAAGCTTGCGCTGATCAACGACGCCTATGACCGGCTGCGCCGGCAACGCGGCCTCGTGCCGGCCTGAGCGTGAATTTCGTCGACCTGCCATCGCCCAACCATGCGCCCAGACCGGACGGGGCCGTGGTCGACATTCTCGTCCTGCACTACACGGAGCTTCCGTTGCAGGAGTCGCTCGAGATCCTGCGCGACGCCACACGTGAGCTCCGCGTCAGTTCGCACTATGTGCTCGATCTCGACGGCACTGCCTATCGTCTGGTGCCGGAGGAGCGCACGGCCTGGCATGCCGGAAAGTCGTGGTGGCGCGGCCGGGAGGCGCTGAACGGCACGTCGATCGGCGTCGAGATCGTCAACCTGCATGGCGACCGGCACGACTATCCGGCCGAACAGATCGAGGCGCTGGTCGAACTGTGCCGCGGAATCCTGGCGCGTCATCCGGCCATCGAGCCGCGCAACGTCGTCGGCCATTCCGACATCGCGCCCCAGCGCAAGATCGATCCGGGCCGGCGCTTTCCCTGGAAGCGATTGGCGGAGCAGGGGGTCGGCGTGTGGCCGAAGGCCGGCACACGGCCGCTCGACGGCGACTTCCACAAGGCGCTGCAGCGGTTCGGCTACGCGGCGCCGCTCGCCGTGCCGCCCAAGGAGATCGTGAAGGCCTTCCAGCGGCATTTCCGGGCCGACCGCGTCGACGGCATGATCGACCCCGAGACACGCTCGCGGCTGGCCGGCCTGCTTGACCCGCTGGGACGGGCAGCCTAGTCAGGCCCGGGTCAGAC
>Ga0209066_10003744_pt1 | contig 17144 bp, 16 predicted proteins | sample All_14_2_FD_187198 | JGI IMG/M metagenome (GOLD analysis project Ga0209066, IMG submission 187198) | Freshwater microbial communities in response to fracking from Pennsylvania, USA - Allegheny Zone_MetaG_DW_15 (SPAdes) (version 2) ... | reverse complement strand
CGTGATTTGCTGTGCGGAAAGTATGGCCTTCCAGCGCCAGGGAGGCGTCAATAATCTGATTCAGGATATTGCGTAAATACAGATTGACCGAGCGCTTGGTCATCTCGATCGCCAGGCGCGGGCCATTGGCCATACGTTCGGCGAAAGCATAGGTGCGCGCTTCAAGCTCGGCCGCCGGCACCGCGTGATTCACCAGGCCGATGGCAGCCGCCTGCGCGCCGGTGAGCGCATCACCGGTCATCAGGAATTCCTTGGCGCGATTCGGCCCCAGCAACAGCGGCCAGATCACCGCACCGCCATCGCCTGCGGAGACGCCAACCGCTACATGCGTATCGGCGATCTTGGCCGCCTCATCCATGAAGCAGACATCGGCAAACAGCGCCAGCGTGGCGCCCAGGCCCATCGCGGCACCATTGACCATCGAAATCACCGGCTGCGGCGTATCGACAATGGCATGCAGCACTTCGGCGCCTTCGCGCAACACCTTGGCATAGTCATCGCCGGAGCCACGCAGTTGCTCAAGCCAGCCCATATCACCGCCCGCGCAAAAAGCCCGGCCCGCCGGGTCGCCCGTCAGCACGATCGCACCGACCGAACGATCCTTGGCAGCCTCACGCAGCGCTTGCGGCAATTCCTCGTGCATGAAGGCATCGACGGCATTGCGTTTGGTCGGCGAACTCATCGTAATCGTCAGGATCCCACCCGTGCGTTTCAGGATCAATCGTTGGTATTGCTTGCTCATTGCTTCTCCTTAAAAAATTTAATTTACTTATGGCAACAGGCTTGGCCGCCCATTCTACGTCCTCACCATGCAAACCAATAGTGCGGGAACAGCTGCACGCTTCACGCGTGCGCTACCCCATCCCAACGCTTGAGATCGGGAATATCGATATTGAACTGGTCCAGCACGCGCCCGACAATCTGCGTCACCACCTCGTCCAGCGTCGCCATGCCCAGGTAGAACGATGGCACCGGCGGCACGATCACCGCCCCGGCTTCAGTCGCCAGCGTCATGTTGCGTAAATGAACCAGGCTGAGCGGCGCTTCGCGAGTCACCAGCACCAGCTTGCGTCTTTCCTTCAAGGTCACATCCGCCGCGCGCGTGATCAGGTTGTTGCTCACTCCATGGGCAATCGCAGACAATGTATTCATCGAACAGGGTACGACCACCATGCCGTCGGTACGAAACGAACCGCTGGCGATCGATGCGCCGATTGCCTTGTTGTCATGCACATGGGTTGCCAGCGCTTCAAACGTCTTGCGATCCGCATCCAGTTCCAGCTTGGCGGTCAGCACCGCTGCTGACGAAAGCACGAGATGCGTTTCCCATCCCGGCACCTGTTGCAGCAATTGCAGCAGGCGCAAACCCAGCAACGCACCCGATGCGCCGCTGATGGCAATCACCAAACGCCTGGGAGTGGCGGTATTGACAGCTGAATTCACGCAGCACGCCTGGCTGGGCTGGCGCCAACGGCTTCAGCCAGCAGCGCTTGCAGCTTGCTGAAGCCGGGATCGCTATAAGTGGCCGCAGCCGCCTTGTGGAAAGTCGGATCGGCGCGTACCACGCCTATGCCCTGCTTTGCCCATTCGCTGATCAACGTATTGCCGCAGGCCAGCGCGCGCTGCACGTCGCCTTCCGCGTAGGACAGCAGCACTTCACCCATCAGCGTGCGCCAGGCGGTGCCTTGTTCGACGACCACGCCACAACCGGCTGCCCTGGCGACTTCCTGCGTACGCTTGGCGAAATGCAGGGCCTTGTCGCCTTCGATCGGCAGCGCAAACACCAGACGCAGATAGCGCGAGCCCACTGATTTTTCATAGTCATGCCAGGCAGCGGCCGGTTTGCCCTGCATGAGTCCGGCGCGTGCCTGGGCAGCGCTATCGGTCGCCTGGGTCAAATCCTCCAGGCGCACTTTCAACTGCGCGGCGACGCCATTCAGCATGCCCCACAGGATGTCGACATTCTTGGGCAAACCGTATAGCCCGCCATAAATGTTCCATGGCGCAGGATTGCCGCCCAGCAGTTTGCGTTCGCTATCACCGTCAATCACCACCACGGTATTCGGCACCACCATGTTGATGCGCAGGTCGCGCATCACTTCAACGGCGGCTACCATCGTCTGCTCGTCATCAATGCGCAAGGCAAACGGCCGGTAGGCTGGCGGGGCCGGCGAAATCCACAAACCAATCTTGGTGGGAATGCCCAGCCCGGACTGCGTAAAACTGCCATCCATGTAAGGCCCGAAGCCAAGCTTGAACAATTGCCAGCAATCTCCCTTGGGCAGCGCGCCCATGCCGGTACGCACCAGCGCACCATCGGCGGTCACCACTTCCATGCCGCATTGCATCAGCAGGTTATCGCTATAGGCTGAATAACCCAATGAACGGTCGCAGATGCCGCCGACCACCGAATCGGCAGCATTGCGGCCGCTGTCTATCCAGAAGTGATAGCCCTTGGCATGCAACGCTGCGCTCAACTGCTGGTAGCTGACACCCGGCTCGACCAGTGCATGGGCCGAATCGTTATCGATATTGAGCACCGCCTTCATGTTCGATAAATCGACCAGCACCGGTTCACCCTTCGCCTGTGCACCCTTGGCCTGTGCAACCTGCAAGCCGTTGCCACTGGCATTCGGCGTTACCCACAACGGCACGCCTTCGGCATGCGCGATTTTTTGTATGGCCTGAATGTGCTCGACTGTCAGCGGGCGCACGACTTTCTGCGGCAAAGCCAGGCCAGCCGCACCGCGCAGCGGCGTGGTATCGGTAATCGACTCGGTATTCACGCCGAGTTTTTTCAGCTTTGCGGAAAAGGTATTTATTGACATGCTGTCTCCTCGTTTTTGGTTACTTGCCGGCGGGTGGAATCACTTGCCGCAAGCTGTCAAAATCAACGCCCTGCAATTGCGCCCAGGCCGGACGTGATTGCGGATCAATGGATTCAGGTGGTTCGCTATCGCGCCAGGTGTAGGCGCACGTCTGGCAGTGCCAGACCGTCCATAGGGGCTGGCCATTTTCGATGCCAACATGCATCTGCGCAGTTTCTGCCGACACGCAACGGGGACAATGTTCACTCATTGCGCACCGCCTTCCTGCAACTCGCGCAGGCGCTGCATCAAGGTATCGATTTCAGGGCCCATCGGCCTATCCACCAGATGCGGATCGGCGCCCAGATTGTCCGGCAGCATGAAGCTGGTCGCGTCGATGATCAGGCGATGCCCCTTGCCGGGCACTTCGGCAGCCGGGTCGATCGGTACCATCGGCATGTTGGGGATCACGATGATGTCATTGGCGCGGGTGCGCGTGGAAAGCGCCCACATCACCTGGTTCAGGTCGAAGGGATCAACATTGTCATCGACCATGATCAGGTTTTTCAGGTACATCGTGCCATGCGGCGTACCCAGCGCGCGCATCGCCACCGATTTGGCGAAACCGGAAAAACGGTTGCGCACGGCGATGATGCCGGTCAGTCCATGCTGGTACAAGGCATTGACCGCCACCACTTCAGGAAAATCCTTTTTCAACTGCGCGTAAATCGGCGCCGAGGTATTCAGGCCGATCAACGTGTCGTGTTCCGTCCACCCCTTGCCGATATAAATGTTCTCGAAAATCGGATCATTGCGGTGGCTGACGCCGGTGACACGGAACAGCGGCACCTTGCGCACACCGCTGTAACTACCGGGAAACTCGCCAAACGGGCCTTCCACTTCGCGCTGGTTGAGCAACAACTCGCCCTCGATGACCATTTCACTGTCGGCCAGGATGTCGGTGCCATTCACTGCCGTCGTCAGACGCAATGGCGCACCCATCATTTGCGAGGCATAGGCAAACTCGGATTCATCGTAGCCTACCGGCGTGGCGGCAAACATCGCCATCGCCGGATGATTACCGATCATGATTGAAACCTTGAGCGGCTTGTTGTGCTGCTCGGCCATCAGCATCTGCCGCCCCATGTCATGCGCGGGGATGGACAGCAGCGTAAATGTGTCCGGCCCCATCACCTGGATACGATAGATCCCGACATTCTGCTTGCCGAAGTTGTCCGGCTCCAGCGGATCGCGGCTGACCACGCAGGCCTTGGCGATGTAGAAGCCACCATCGCACGCATTGATGCGGTACAAGGGTAGCAGGCTGTAGAGATTGATGTTCTTCTCGAGCCGATTCTCATTGACCGGCGCTTTCTCCGGTGCGATGCGCTCCAGCAAGGGTTTGTCCGAACCCCAGCGGCGGATGATTTCATGGAACAGATCGCGTATCGGGGTTGTTTTGGGATACCCCAGCAACAGCGCGAGATTGCCGAAGCTGCCATGGACGTTGATGGCGATGCGCTTGCCCGGATAACCGCGAATCTTGTCGAACACCACGGCCGGCCCGGTAGTCGCATCATTGCCGGCAGCGACCGAAATGTTGCGGATATCCGGCTCGGGCAACACCGGGTCCGGCCAATGCACGCACTGGCCCTGCTCGCCGAGAAACGCCAGAAAATCACGCAGGGAGCCGACGCGCGCCGCGACAGCGCGCGCCGTCGCGGACAGCGCGACCGTCTTTTCAGTGTGCATGCGCCACTCCGGGAGCTTGCACCGTGACCCACTTCCATTCCGTGCAATGGTCGATATCCGTTTGCGCGCCTTCGCGGCCCATGCCGGAATCACCGACACCGCCGAAGGGCACATGCGGTTCATCGTGCAATGTCGGCGCGTTGATATGCACCATACCGGCATGGATGCCTTGCGACAGGCGCATTGCCTCAGCGAGGTTTTGTGTATAGATAGCGGCAGAAAGGCCGTAATAGGTGTCGTTGGCAATCGCCAGCGCCGCATCGGCAGAGCCGACTTTATACACCGCCGTCACCGGGCCGAAAGTCTCCTCCTGGTAGCACACCATGTTGGCATTCACGCCGGTCAGGATAGTCGGCAGGCAACGATTGCCTTCCCATGTGCCGCCGATTTCAACCTTCGCACCATGCGCCACCGCATCTTCGATGTGATGCCGGATGCGCTCGCGCTGCCGTTCTGAAATGATCGGTCCGACCATGGTCTGCGGGCTGCGCAGGTCGCCATGGCCAATCGCCGCTGCGGCGGCCTTGTAACGCTCGAGAAACGCGTCATAAATCGGCGCTTCAACCAGGATGCGGCTCGATGCCATACAGGCCTGACCCTGGAACAGGAACATGCCGAACACCGCGCCCTGCACGGCGGCATCCAGATCGGCATCCTTGAGGATGATCAGCGGGTTCTTGCCACCGAGTTCAAGCAGCGCACGCTTCATGTGCTGACCGCAGAGGCCGGACAAATGCCGCCCGACCCGTGTCGAGCCGGTGAAATTCACGCCCTTGACGCGAAAATGCCGCACCAGGTGATCGCCGATTTCATGCCCGTACCCGGTCAGCACATTGAATGCACCGGCCGGGAAACCGGCGTCGCGGAACAGTTCGGCGACCAGGATCGCCAGCGCCGGCGCTTCTTCCGAAGCCAGCAGCACCACCGTGTTACCGGTGGCCAGCGGGCCCGTGCATTGCTTCATCGCCTTGATCAGCGGCACATTGAACGGCGTAATGCAGGCGAATACGCCGAGCGGCTCGCGCACGCTCATGCTGAACCGCCCCGGCACATCGGAAGGCAAGGTCTGCCCGGCGATACGTCGCGGAATGCCGGCGGCCGTGCGCAAATGGGCAATGGCATACTTGACTTCAAAATGCGCCTTGAGCATCGGTGAACCGATTTCGTCGATCAGCACATTGACAAAATCTTCCGTGCGTTGCGCCAGCAAGTCGGCTGCCTTGCTCAGCCAGGTCTCGCGCTGGCCCGGCCCGGTTGTGCGATAAGTGGCAAAGGCCGCATGCGCCGCCTCAACCGCCAGCTTGACGTCTTCCTCGGCAGCCCGTGCCACTTCGGCATACGGGCTGTCATCCACCGGCGAGCAGTCGACAAACACCGCATTGTTTTGCGCCGGGCGGAATTCACCGCCTATCCACAGATCAAGTTTTTTCATGGTATGGCATCCTGTTTATTTGCTGGGCGGAACTGCGGGATGCGGGCCAGCCGCCAGATAGTCGGCCAGCAGCTTTAACTGTTCGTCACTGATCTCACTCGACCGGAAACCCGGCATCAAGCCGCGGCCGAAACGCACCATGATGCGTACATATTCTGGCGTCAGGTTGTCACGATCAGCCAGTGCCGCTTTCTCCGGGCCATACCGATACGCCAGATTCTGCGTGCCCGGATGACCAACACCCCGGTCGTGGCAGGCGATACAGTAATGCTCGTAAATGGCGGCGCCCGTTGCATCCGACGCGCCCGACTCAGCCGCATTCGCCGTCCCACCAGCGCCGACTATTACGACGCCCAGAACCGCCAGCACGGCGGCGGTCTGCGCTTGTTTGCGGAACATGGGTTCAAACGCGGATTCAAATAATGCATTGACGCTCATCATGCTCTCCCCTTGCGCATGGACTTCGGCCAGATGCCCATTTTGCCCGGTGACAGGATGCCTAATGGATCGACCCTGTCCTTGATCTTTTCGCGCAGGCGCAGCAAGGCGTGATCATTCCAGTTGTAGGTGGCCGCAATGTTATCCATGAAATCCAGGTGCGTGCGGTACTCGCCGTACCCTGCGTCAGCGGCGACTTCGACCAGCTCGAGAAACAGCTTGTATGCCCTGGCCTTCTGCTCCGGATCGTTGCGGTCGAAAATTGTCGTGTAGATATGGTGCATGTCGCGCCAGCCAATCGCAAACTCGCCGATATAGTCAAAGCCTGCCTTGTTGCAGCGGTCGCGGATCAACTCATACTGTTTGATCGCATCAACGCCGGTCACCGGCGAGATCGGTGAAAAGTCCACATGCGCGCCATTCGGTATCCAGTTCGACATGCTGTATTCGGTCATGTTGGGAATGCCGGCGCCGAGTTTCTTGCGGTAACTCCATGCCGCGTCGTTCTTGTGCCGGTCGGCGTCGAAGTAGACTTTCGCGCCGGGAATTTTGGCGAAGGCATCGTGGATCACTTCCCAGTTGTTGTCCATGATCGGCGGCGGACCATACAGGGCGCCGTAAACATTCCATTCGCCGATACGCAAATCCTTGGCGATTTTTTTGCGCACGCTGTCGGGAATCGCGCCCTTGCCGGTGTAGTAATCGCGCCGCGATATTTGTACCGTGGCCTCCCAGATCAAACCTACCGTAAATGCCGCCGCCGGGATCAGCATGTTCACCTTGAGCGGGCGCAGCGCCTCGGTAATCGCATGCAAATCATCTTCACGTTCAAAGGTGATCATGTAAGGGCGGTAGCCTGGCGGCTCCTGCATCAGCCAGACCCCCATCTTGGTCACCACGCCAAAATTCGATTGCGTAAACAGGCCATCCACCCAAGGGCCAAAACCGTATTTGTACAGGTTGGTTGTCTGGCTGCCCGGCAGAGCACCCATGCCCGTCTGCACCACCGTGCCATCAGCCAGCATGACTTCCATGCCGCATTGCATCGTCATATGGTCGCCATACGGCGTGTAACCCACGCCATGCTCCAGCGTATTGGGCAGCACCCCGCCCCAGCCGGGCGCCGCGCAGTCAATCCACAACTTGCTGCCGATTTTTTGCAGATGGCGATACAGGTCGAAATAGCTCACGCCCGGCTCAACCACGGCATAACCGTGTTTTTCATTGACTTCCAGAATCCGGTTCATGCGCTTGAGGTCGAGCACGATGTATCCGGCCTTGCGCGGCGCGGGGCCGCCATAGGCGAAATTCTTGCCGGTCGAGATGGTCCATAGCGGCGCCTTGTAATGCCGCGCGATTTCCAGTATCCGCTGCAACTCCCCGGTATTGGCGGGCGCCACGGCTGCCGATGGTTGATGCATCTCATCCGGCGTCGTCTGATAGGCATCGATGTAGGCGGGCAATTCCCATTGCGTGTCGGTAAATACATACGCCTTGCCAACAACCTTTTGCAAATCCGCGACCAGGGCGGCAAAGTGTTCGCGGGTTATCCCCGGGGGCAGCACAGCGTTCATCAGGCAACTCCTTTCGGCCAGGCCAGCAGGGAAACCAGATCATTCCCCGGCCAGGCATGCGATTGCAGGTCAAGCGTCTGGCGTTCGGCATTGGGCACCAGTTCGCCATGCGTCATGGAAGCCAGGACAACCGCATACTGCGCCGGATCGCTGACGCGATCGATCCAGTTCGCCAGCTTGTTCATCGGCGCGTCCAACCCATTGAAAGTGTGATGCATACCACCGCTTTCAGCATGGTGATGTCGCCCTTCGAGCACCACACGCCAAGCCGGTTCCAGGACGCCACGCACGGCAAATACTGTTGCCGGGCGTCCCAGCACGGCCAATGAACGGCCACTCGCCGCCGCCAGCGCATCCAGCATCGCGTGCCAGCCCGCCGCATCGTCCAGCGTCAATGTTTGAAAGGCCAGGCCGAGACGGCGCACATCTGCCGCCATGCCGGCACCCATGGCGGCGTCCGCCTCAAACAGGCACAAGCTGCCCTCCGCCGCTGACTGGCCAGCTGCCAGCGCATCAGTCGCCATGCCCAGTGAAGCCAGCAACGGCAACGCCACACCCCCGCCCACCGTCGCCTGCAGAAACGCCCGCCGTGAAGATAGATTCGTGTTCATTAGCTTGTTCTCCCCCTTGAATTCATGACCGAAATCATGGCACCTTTGCAGGTTGCTGACTCATTGCCCAGTTCATCATGCCATTCACGGCAAGCTCAGGCAGGGATCAAGCCTTCCGCCTTCAGCGTCGCCTGCACGGCAGGGCGCATGAACAAACGACCATGGTATTCCTTGAGTGCCGGCCACTGGCCAATATCAATACCAACATATTGCCCCCAGCCAAGGATGGTAAACAAATAAGCATCTGCCACACTGAAATCGTTGCCCAGTAAAAATTTTTTGTCGGCGAGTTGTTGCGCAACATACGCCAGGCGGTTGCCGAGCACGGTGCGCGTAGTCTCCTTCACGCTATCCGGAGTCGCCGGATTGAACAAGGCGCCAAAGCCCTTGTGCAATTCCGCACTCAAATAATTCAGCCACTCCTGCAAACGGTAACGTTCCATCGTACCGTTGGCCGGCGCCAGCTTTTTGGCCGGTGCCAGATCAGCCAGATACTGGACAATTGCCGGGCCCTCAGTCAGCAGCTGGCCGTTGTCCAGCATCAGGGCGGGCACACAGCCCTTTGGCGTGATCGCCTTGTAATCCTTGCCGGAAGCCGTCTTCTTGGTTTGCAAATCAACCGCCTCCGTCTCGTGGGCAAGACCCAGTTCATTCAAGACGATGTGCGGTGAAAGGGAACAGGCACCTGGTGCGTAGTACAGCTTCATCGTAATCTCCTTTTTTATGTGTAGTACAAAAATTCTGTCGGCCCCTCTGTGGGTGGGGGCCTTGAAGTTCAGGACTCCAGGAAAAAATCCGTCACCAGGCGGCCAAAACGGCCGGCATGCTCAATCTGCGTCCAGTGCCCGCAATGCCCAAACACATGCAACTGCGCATTGGGAATCAGCTCAAGCAACTTTTGTGACGCCGACAACGGAATGACTTTATCCTCGCGGCCATGAATCAGCAAAGTCTCGTGCGGCAAGGCGCGAATATCTTCTTCGCGGCTGGCCAACGCATCAACCCAGCGCTGGCGCGGCGCCGGGAACATGCTGGCAAATGATTCCTGGTAGCCTGGCCGTATGCTGGCTTCATAGCGCAACTGCGCCAATTCGTCGCTGACCAGGCTTCTGTCATAAGCAAAGATATCCATCATCTTGCGCATATTCTCGAATGAGGGCGTATAGCCCCAGACATCATCCAATCCCTGTGTCAGTGGAAATGAAGTGCCCGCCGCGCCCATCAGTACCAAGCGCTTAACACGCTCCGGCGCACGGATGGCCAGCGCCAGCGCCAGGCCGCCGCCAAACGAATTACCGACAATATGCGTACTCTCGATTTTCAGCGCATCCAGCAAACCCAGCGCATGATCCACCCAGTTCGACATCGAATACTGCGCGCCTGGCGGACGCTCGGTGTAACCAAAACCGGCCATGTCCGGCGCGATGACACGAAAATTCCTGGCCAGCACCGGCATGGTCAATCGCCAGTTGGCAAACGCGGTAACGCCAGGGCCGGAACCATGAATCATCAATACCGGCTCGCCGCTGCCCTGGTCGTGATAATTCGTGTTGATGCCATTGGCGACTATGGATAAACCAATTTCGGGATTACTGCTCACATTTTCTCCTTGGATGACGGTAGCTCAGAAAGCTTTCTGGATTTTCGGTATGGGCGCATTCTTGCACAAAAAAACATGCCTGCGGACGGTGCTGACCTGCCAAGCGTTTGTTCTTGCAAGGGCATAGGGCAAAAAGCCATTGGCATGTATGACGGTCGGTATAATCGGCGGATATCATTCATATCAGGGCGACGAGCAGGCAGCCGCTTGCGCTTGCTCACCCCCTGCACAACACATGACATCCAGCCCTGTAACGGGTTTTGCCGCCACGCCGCATACCAGCCGCGAGCTGTATCTCCGCCTGCTGGGCTATGTGCGGCCCTATTGGCGCACTTTTGCGCTGGCCATAGCCTTCATGGCGGTCTCCGCGGCTACCGAACCGATTTTCCCCGCCCTGATGAAACCCTTGCTGGATAGCGGCTTCAGCCGCCAGGGCGCGGAAGGCGTCTATGGCCCCTGGGTTTTCCCGCTGATCATCATCGGCGTATTTTTGCTGCGCGGCGGGTTCGGCTTTCTTGCCGATTACGCGCTGGCCTGGGTATCCAACAAAGTCGTGCTGGACTTGCGCAGGGACATGTTCAAGCGCCTGGTGCAACTGCCGACCAATTTCTTTGACAACCAGTCTTCTGGCGCCGTGATGTCGCGCATCGCCTACGATGTCACCGGCGTGACGGGCGCCGCGACCGGCGTGCTGACCATCCTGATCAAGGACACGCTGGCCGTCGTCGGCCTGCTGTTCTGGATGTTCTACCTGAACTGGAAGCTGAGCCTGATCGCCCTGATCATGATTCCCTGCATCGCGCTGGCGGTACGCGCCTTCAGTTATCGCCTGCGCGAAACCAGCCGCGCCGTGCAACGGGCGATGGGCGAGATCATGCATGTGCTGGAAGAAAGCATCGAGGCGCATAAAGTCGTCAAGATTTTTGGCGGCCAGGCTTACGAAGGTCAGCGCTTTGCGTCGGCCAGCGGCAAACAGCGCAGCCAGGCCATGCGTCAGACCATCGCGGCGGCGGCGTTGGGACCGATTGTGCAGTTCTTCGCGGCAGCCTCGATGGCTGTCATCATCACGGTCGCCATCCAGCAATCGATTTCCAGCGACGCCACCGTGGGCGGTTTCGTTTCCTTCATTACCGCGATGCTGATGCTGCTGGCGCCGCTCAAGCGGCTGACGGACATCAATGCCCCGTTGCAACGCGGACTGGCTGCGGCAGAGAGCGTATTCACCCTGATTGATGAAACGCCGGAAGACGATTTCGGCAGCAACGATCTGGGCCGCGCCCATGGCGATGTCGAATTTCGCAATGTGCACCTGACTTATCCGGACGCCTCCCGCGAGGCGTTGGCGGGCATCAATCTGATGTTGCCTGCCGGAAAAACCGTGGCCCTGGTAGGCACTTCCGGCAGCGGCAAGACCAGCCTGGCGAACTTGCTGCCACGCTTTTATCACCCGACATCCGGAGAAATCCTGATTGACGGACAACCGATCGAAACCCTGACCCTGGCTTCGCTGCGCGCCAACATTGCGCTGGTCTCGCAGGATGTCGTGCTGTTCAATGATTCGGTCGCCGCCAACATTGCTTACGGCCTCAAGGGCGTCACGCGTGAAACGCTGGAAGATGCGGCACGCGCGGCGCACGCACTGGAATTCATCGAACAGATGCCGCAGGGGTTCGAGACATTGATCGGCGAAAACGGCGTCAAGCTTTCCGGCGGCCAGCGCCAGCGCCTGGCGATTGCGCGCGCGATCCTGAAAAACGCCCCCATCCTGATTCTTGACGAAGCGACATCGGCACTGGATACGGAATCCGAACGTCATGTGCAGGCCGCGCTGAACGTCCTGATGCAGAACCGCACCACGCTGGTAGTAGCCCATCGCCTGTCCACCATCGAACATGCCGACCGCATTGTGGTGCTGGAAAACGGGCGCATCATCGAGGCCGGCAGCCATGCCGAATTGCTGGCAAAAAATGGTGCGTATGCGAACTTTTACCACCTGCAACGTTCCAGCGAAGAGCAGCGCGCCGCGTGAAGCCCAGGATACTGCACACCGAATCGTCGCTTGGCTGGGGCGGCCAGGAAAACCGCACGCTGAACGAACTGAGTGAGCTGCAAGCGCGTGGCTACGCCCCGCTGCTGGCCTGCCCGCCGCAGGCGAAGCTGGGTGCCAGGGCGCGCGAAATCGGTTGTGAGGTAATAGACGTTGCGATGCGCGGCGCACTCGACCTGCCGGCATTGTGGGCGCTGCGTCGGCTGATGGCAACACGCACAATCGACATCGTGAATACCCACAGCGGGCGCGATACGCAACTCGCAGGCATGGCTGCGCGCAGCCTTGGCCGCCAACGGCCGCGCATCGTACGCACCCGCCACCTGGCGTTGCCGATTTCTTCGCGCTTCAGCTATGTCACGCTGCCCGACCATGTGGTGACCGTCAGCCGCTTTGTCGCCAGTTACCTGATTTCAGCCGGCGTGTCCGCAGAACGCATCACCGCCGTGCCGACAGGCATCGACCTCTCGCGCTACCAGACAACAACGTCCGGCAGCCTGCGTGCCGAGCTGGGTCTGGCCGACACAGCGTCACTCATTGGCACAGTCGCCATTTTACGGCGCAAGAAAGGCCATGCCGAACTGCTTGAAGCCGTGCCGCAAGTGCTGGAGAAATTTCCCGCCGCGCACTTCGTGTTTGCCGGCGATGGCCCGCAATTCGAAAACCTGACACGGCGCATAGCCGAACTCGGCCTGGCCAGCAATGTGCACCTGCTCGGTCTGCGCCGCGACGTGGTCAACGTGCTCGCCTCGCTCGATCTCTTCGTCCTGCCCACACATCAGGAAGCGCTGGGTACGGCCTTCATTGAAGCCGCTGCGATGGGCGTGCCGGCTATCGCCAGCAATGTCGATGGCGTACCGGAAATCGTGCGCCATGGCGAAACCGGCCTGCTGGTGCCGGTAGGCGACAGCGCGGCCATTGCCGCAAGCATCATCCGTCTGCTCGCCGATGCGCCGCTGCACCACACGATGGGCGCTGCGGCACGTACCTGGGTAGAGGCGCATTACTCGCGCCAGGTGATGGTGGATGGCATGCTGGCAGTGTATGCAAAGCTGCTCGCTGCAAAGGATGGCCGATGAAGCCGGCGCGCGCCGTGCCGGTGTTGATGTACCACCACGTCAGCCCCGCTCCTGGCCTGGTGACTGTTTCACCCGCCATATTTCGCGCGCAGATGGCCTGGCTGGCGGCGCATGGCTACCGCAGCGCCGGCACACAGGAACTGGCCGCCTTTCTTGCCGGCGCGCCGCTGCCGGATAAATCCGTCGTGATCACTTTTGATGATGGCTACCTGGACAATTATCTGTATGCGCATCCGGTGTTGCAGGAATTCGGCTTTCGCGCCGTGCTGTTCCTGATTACCGGCTGGCTGGGCGAAGGGGCGCCGCGCTTGGCCGTAAAAGTCGGCGCTGGTGATACGCCGCAAAGCCTTGAGTCCGTTTTTGGAAAGTCCCCTTTTGGGACGGCGACAGCGGCCGCACCGACCATTTATCCGCACCGCACCTGCATGGAAAAGGTCGCCGCCGGACAGGCAGATGAGGTCATGCTGCGCTGGGACGAGGTCGCGGCAATGCAGGCGGCCGGAACGTTTGAATTCCATTCGCATACGCATAGCCATACGCGCTGGGACCGGCTGATCAGCGATCCGCGTGAACGCCAGGCGCGGCTGAGTGATGACCTGGCCGCCTCACGCGCGGCCTTGCAAGCGCATCTCGGCGAGGTATCCGGCCATCTGTGCTGGCCGCAAGGCTACTTTGACGCGGATTATCAGGCTGTCGCACAGGCCGCCGGATTCAGTCATCTCTACACCACTGAAAAAGGCACCTGCACTGCGGCCACGCTCGCTGACCGGATTCCCCGCGTAGTCGTCAAGAACCGCGCCGATGGCTGGTTTGGTCGTCGCCTGTGGTTGTACCGGCATCCGGCGCTAAGCCGCGCCTATCTCGGTCTGCGCAGCGATGAACGGGTAGCCGCAACCTGATTCATGTTGCGTGGGCCAGGCCACCTTCGACCAGGATGTCCTGGCCGGTGATATAGCCACCACCCGAAGACAGCAGGAAAGCCACCGTCTCGGCGATTTCTCCGACGCGACCGGCGCGCGCCATGGGAATGCTGTCACGCACTTTTTCGTCCAGCGGATAGCTGTCAATGAACCCGGGCAGGACATTGTTCATGCGGATGTTGGCCGCCGCATAACGCGTGGCATACAGTTTGGTGAAACTCGACAAGGCAGCGCGGATAGCTGACGACAGCGGATATTCGATCGTCGGCTCGCGCGCGCCGTAGGTGGAAATATTCACCATCGCGCCCTGCCCCTGCCGTTCAAAAACCGGCGTGACCAGCCGCGACATGCGCACCACATTCAACAGCAGCAGGTCCAGCGCCGCATGCCAGTCCGCATCGCTCAGTGCCAGCAGCTCGCCGCGTGCGGCATGCCCGGTGTTGTTGACCACCGCATCAATCCGGCCATAGCGCGTCAGCGCCAGGTCGACCAGACGCGCCAGATCGGCCGGCTCGGTCACCGAGCCTTGCAAACCAACGCCGCCCAGCTCGTTGGCGAGGCGCATCGCGCCGTCAGAGCGCGACATCAGCACCGGCCGATAGCCCTGCGCAGCCAGGGTACGCGCGCAGGCGGCGCCCATGCCTTGCGAAGCGGCGGTCACAACGGCTACTTTAACCTGGTCACTCATTTGTCATCTCCTGTCATGCAGATTGACACCTTAAGCAGGCAGTTGCAGGGATTTGTACTGGAGGAATTCTTCCATGCCATAGCGGCCCATTTCACGCCCGAGGCCAGACTGTTTATAGCCGCCGAATGGCGCTTCGATATTGAATGCGCCGCCGTTGATTTCCACCTGGCCAGTCTGCAGGCGGCCAGCAACGCGCAATGCACGCTGCATATCCGCCGACCAGACCGCGCCCGAGAGGCCATAGGCGGTGTTGTTGGCGATCGCAATGGCATCCTCTTCGTCGCGGCTGGTGATGATGCTGAGCACCGGGCCGAAAATTTCCTCTTGCGCAATGGTGCTGTCAGGCGCGACACGGCCAAATACCGTAGGCTGCACATAGCAGCCACGTTCCAGGCCTGGCGGACGATCAGGACCACCGGCCAGCAGCTCGGCGCCTTCTTCAATGCCCTTGCGTATCAGGCCCACCACGCGGTCGCGCTGCACGGCTGAAACCAGCGGCCCAAGCTTGGAGCCTTCATCGAACGGGTCGCCGACCGTAAACCGCGCAGCGGTCTGTTTGGCGATTTCAGCGGCTTCCGCATAGCGCGCCTCGGGCACGATCAGCCGCGTCAGCGCCAGGCAGGTTTGCCCTGAATTCAGGAAGCAGGAATTCACCGTAGCGCGCACGGCGGCTTCCAGGTCAGCATCATCGAGCACGACGGCGGCCGACTTGCCGCCCAGTTCCAGTGTCACCCGCTTGATGCTGTGCGCGGCCAGCTCGCCGATGCGCGCACCGGCGCGCGTGGAGCCGGTCATCGACACCATATTCACGCCAGGATGCACCACCAGCGCTTCCCCCGCCGTGTGGCCATAGCCGGTAATCAGATTGACAACGCCAGCGGGCAGACCGGCCGCTTCAATAATCTCCGCCAGCACGAAGGCCGCCAATGGCGCAACTTCGGATGGCTTCCACACCACGGTGCAACCTGTCGCCAGCGCCGGGCCGAGCTTGGTGGCGATCTGGAACAGCGGATAATTCCACGGCGTGATGCAAGCCGCCACGCCGATAGGCTCACGCAGCACCAGCGAATTGCCGACCTGCTCTGAGTAACTGAAATCACGCGCATGGCGTGCACACACGTCAAGAATCCCGATCGGCAAACCAACCTGCATGCGGCGGCCCATCTTGCGCGGCATGCCGATGTCGGTGGCGACGATGTCGGTCAACTCATCCGTACGCGCCTTGAGCCCGGCGGAAATTTTTTCGATAAAGCCGGCGCGCTCCGCCGCTGGCGTATTGCGCCAGGCCGCCTGCGCGTTACGTGCAGCGCTGACTGCGCTATCGACATCCGCCGCATTGGCGTCGGGCACTGTGCCCAATAGCGCATCGGTCGCCGGGTTGAACACCTCGATGCGGGCAGATGACCTGGGGGCAACCCATTGCCCATTGATGAAAAATTTTTCTTTGGTATGCATGATAGTTGTGGCGCTTTTCGGGGGTGGCTTAGCGTGAAATACTCAAACAAGTGCGCTGTGTAATACCCGAGCTAAGCGAGCCAGATTGATGGATGATTTCATCGCCCGGAGAGAAATCATTGTGGCAGTGAGCGTCAAGGGCGCACCTTGATCAACCGCGAAGGGTTATAGGTCAGCACCACTTCGCCGGTCTGCTTGGTTACCTTGTTCATGGTCTGCACCACGCCGCGTCCAGGTTTTGAACTTGGTCGCGCCATGATGACTTCGCACTCGACATGGATCGTATCGCCAACAAAAGTCGGTGCGGGAATTTTGATCTCTGCACCCAGAAAAGCCAGGCCGTTATCCTGGATGGATGGCATCAGCAAGCCCTCGGCGTACGAATACACCAGCGCCCCGGGCACGACACGGCCTTGCAGCAGCATGCCTTCGCGTTCTTCCATATTAGTAAACAGTTCTTCAGTAAACCAGGCCAGGTTAACGAAGCTCACGAGGTCGGTTTCAGTCACTGTACGGCCACGTGTCCTGAACCGGTAACCCACGGTGAAGTCTTCAAAAAACAGACCGCCGCCAATCAAGGCCGGTTTTGTTGTCATCGTGCCACCTCTTATAAAAGCTCAATCGCGATGGCAGTCGCTTCACCGCCGCCGATACACAGGCTGGCGACACCGCGTTTGAGGCCACGTTTGCGCAGCGCGCCAATCAGCGTCACCATGATGCGGGCGCCCGTGGCACCGATCG
>Ga0209066_10003743_pt1 | contig 17145 bp, 19 predicted proteins | sample All_14_2_FD_187198 | JGI IMG/M metagenome (GOLD analysis project Ga0209066, IMG submission 187198) | Freshwater microbial communities in response to fracking from Pennsylvania, USA - Allegheny Zone_MetaG_DW_15 (SPAdes) (version 2) ... | reverse complement strand
CTGCGGACAATGATAATTCCAGAAGGAACTGTCACGCACCAGACCTTCCCCGATTCGTTCTTGTCGATACCGACAACACCTGCACCTTTCCGTTTCACGACAGGTGCAGATTCCTTGCAGCTTACCGTTACGTAGTAATTCGGCTTGTTTACCCCATCGTGCCGGAACTTCCTTGACGAAACCGAGTATCCGGCGACAACCGACGCAAGTTCAACTGACGTGAGAACAGGCATCCTGCTGGCGTAAAACCTGCGAGTTCCGGATGGCGTCGTAGACCCATCGAGCGAAAGCATCGTGTCGACGAAAAGCCGCGCCTGCCGCATCGACAATGACGCGAGAAAACCTAGGTTCACAACCTTGCCGTGAGTGGCAATCTTTTCGATTTCAAACATTCGGAACGAAAAGACAACCTGGTCCATTGTCGCAACAATTCGCCTTCCATTCACTACGCTTCCGACCTTGCCGATTGTGGGGACTGGCTTTTCGCTGCGTGGCTCAAGGGATCGAATGAAGTCAATCTTTCTTTGGCGGGAAACCTTAACCTCGAACAGGTTCCTTCCGTTGCTGCACCATCCATCGCAAAGATAGACCGCCGCCATCTTGATCTGGCGGTCTGTGATGTCGGCATCTGGTCGAGAACCAACAATTGTCAGTGGAACACGAAACTTGGCGACTGTCGTCGAGAGAGACAGCATTCGCCCGGCCTCCATCTTGCCACCAGATAGCACCATGTCGTGATTTGGAGTTACGCAGAAGTTGAGAGAATCATCAAGGTTCGCAACCATCGGTCCATCCCAGTCCTGCTCAAACGGAACAGCATCCACTGGTTCGAGACCATCCCTGGTTACCTGCAGCACCTTCCCAGTGACCTGACTGAAAAGCTCAAATCCTTGTGTCGTGAGAACTTCAGTCTTGTCGTCGAAGCACTTCTCCAGTTGACCGCTCGGGCGCTTGAGCCACATGGAGTTCGGATCTTCGGACTTGCTGGATGCCCGAGAGTAGGTCTCACGCCAGTAGACCTTTGGACCGACGAACTTCCGTGGTGCCCCAGCGACCATTCGCCAGACTGTGACGCGAGCCCACTCGTTGACCTCGATCTCGACGCCCCCGAACCGCTCGGTGATCAGCGGGCCGAACTCCGTCTCGTCCTGTCCGACGAACTGACCGGTGCGATGGGCTGTGGTCCGGAGTTCCCCGATCCCGGGCCAAACGGACTCCACCATCCGGTTCCGGTTCTTGTCCCAGATCGGAACGATGTGGATCGTCCGCTTGAGCGGATCGAGGTTGCGAGCCTTGCAGTAACTGAGCGCCAGCAGGACACCCTCGATCGTCTGTGCCGATGGGAAAGCGGCTTCGGTCAGGGCTCGCCACGTCACGCGGCTGATCCCAAACTCCTTCTCGATCGCCGGGTGGTAAGGAATCCGCGGCGGGGCAATCGCCGGGAGATTCTGCTGTGGCTTCTGGACGCCAGTCTGTTGCTCTTGGGGACGTTGCTGGATTGGGGCCATGCCTAGAACTCCTCGTTCATCGTGGACTGGATTGCGCAGACAGGACACATGAGGTGCCCGTTGTCGATCGAGAGAGGCTGCAAGATGTCTTTGGCCTGCAACACGGCGTTCCGCTGATTCAACATGTTGTTGCAGCGGGAGCACCGCGGATTCTGATCGAACAGCACATCGCGGACTGACGTGGCGATCTTGCGGATCATCACCAGCGGGTGAGGCCGCAGGATCTCGCCGACGTCCATTGGCTCAGCGTTAATCGGGCTGTCGATTGAGACGCCGACCTCAGTTCGTAGCGGGATCTTCACTCCCATCACGGGGGCTGCCGTGTATGGGCAGGTATCCCAGTGCGGGCACATTTTCTTGGAGCACCACCAGCCATCGGGTGATGCCGGTGGGAAATCACCCGCATTGATCATCTTCAGCATGGCTCGCACGCGGTAGATCAGGGCGTACGAGTGGGCGTCATTCCGGTAGGTCCGCACGCACTGGCGCTCGAACTTAGTCTTCGTGATGACCTCGACGCGGATCTCACCAACCTTGCGCCCGGCGATCCCCGGGTAGGCCAGTCCGTAGAACGTGAACTGATCGCTGGTGTCTGCCTTGTCCTGCGACCACTTCTTGCCAGCCGTCTTGATGTCGACGACCGTGTCCCGCTCGAACTCCGCGAGGTCGATGACGCCCAGCAGGTCGTGGGTCTCTTTCTCCAGCGGAATCCTGAAGCGATGTTCGATCAGACTGGGGTTGTACTCCGGTGCGATCTGCTCCCGGAACGTCTTCACGAGGCCGCGGACAACGTCGGTGGTTTCGTCAAGGATCTTTGCGGCGTCACCAGACTCCTGGAACTCGTCGGAGTATTCGACTCCCTCGGTAGCGCACACCTCGCTGAGGTAGTGGACCGCTGAGTCCTGCAGATACTCCAGATCAACGTCCTCGCCAGTGCTCCGCTTGTACTCGAAGTTGATCCGAGCGGCACTGTGTACTGCATTCCCGACGACGAGGTTGATGTTCTTGGCCGGCTTAACCCCGTCCAGCCGTTCCCGCTTCCAGCGTTCTGGGCACTTCATGAAAGCGTCGAGGCTGGACGGGCTGATGTGCGGCTTGACAACTTTGATTTCGGTCACTTGTTCGCATCTCCAGGCAATAAGAACTGAGTGAACCGGGAGTCGAACCCGGTATCTACCTTGTTTCAGTTATCCCCCTGGCTATCGCCTGACATCGGCCTAAGCGTCAGTCATTGGGCCAAGCAGTAGCTGGGATACGCCTGCGGGTCACCGTGCCCGCCCTCCACTCAACACCCGCTGGTCGGGCCTGTCTAACTTTCCCAGCCGTCAACGCACTTTACGATTGCGTCTCGTCACTTGCGTGAATCCTTCGCCTGCTCCGTCAGACGATCCCTGATCGCGTCGATCTCTGCGGTCGGACCGATCGGCTTTCTGTTCGCATCCCAGAATCCGATCATCACCAACCGAAGATCGCTGTCGCCGTCCTTGATCCACTTCATCGCTTGGTCGTAGCACTGCCGACAGACTCCACGGGCTTTCACCGCGCGAGCCTTGTGGTGCTTACACCGTTGCTGGGGCTTCGCTGGCATCGGTCTGGGTCTCCGCGGCGGCAGCAGCCGGAACACCACGCAGTTCGTCGCGTTCCTTCGCGAGGCTGAGCAGCCGATTGTGAATCTTCATCGCCTTCTTCAGCTCCGCAATCTTGGCCTGCACGACTGCGGTTTCCGGAACATCGCCATAGGCTTTCAACACTTCATCGCTCACATCGCACCTCCGAGTTTTGTTGGTCTTCGCGAACACGTTTGTTGCTGGACGCGGAGATCTTAACCGGGTGTTCTGGCGGTGTCAATATTTTCCGCGGAAGAATTCTTATTCTCCCGAATGTATTCGTCCAGAAACCGATGGCAATGGTCTACTGCGAGGCTGTGCGTTTCAAAAAAAGTAGAACTCAGATCGCCATATTCGCCCCTGATCGCAACGCGAAACCGCTCTATCGGTGGAGACTCTCCTGCGTCGTCTACGATCAGAAATGAAAGCCCATTCGCCGTGGATTTCCAGTTCCGAAGTATCGTTCCTTTCTTTGGATGCTCCTCCCAGATCAGGGTCGTAGTCAACTCCGGCTTCTGATTCTCGAACTCCATTATCCGCCCATGAAGATGCTCGCGACACCGATACTTTGCTTCATCATCGGTTGAAACCGGGTCTCCAACGGGACAAAACTTTCCGTCCTGACAGTGCCATGCGGAATACCATATCCCCTTGAGGTGTGAAGGGCATTGGCCTTCCTTGACATAGTAGAGTCCAGGACCTGGCAAGCACTCCGCATCGGCAGGAGTTCCTTCGATGTGCCATGAAGTCTTGCTTAGTTCCGAGATTTCTTGCTTTCTCTCAACCCAATTGATCTTCGAGCGACTGAACGGCGACTTCCCGCATGAGTCCATTATCTCCCCGGTTGCAACCGCCTTGGCAATCAATTCTGTTTGCGATTCTGAAGCAGCCTCCCATTCGCCTTGCGTCTTCGCCTTCCGCCTCGCCACGATCAGGAGCACGGCGTAGGCCGCGGCATCCAGTGCTGTGTCCTCGATAGACTCATCAACCTGAGGTGACGCATCCACACCAAACAGATTTCTCATCCTCTTGATCTTGTCTGAGATCCGAACAAGGATGGCCGACTGTGAATTCATGCCTGGGGCGAGTATCGGCGATTCAAAAACAGACGATCCGTAGTCGGCGTTCTTCCGCAAGCACGTCGCCGCCGCCTGCAGGAACGCCTCAGCGATCAGCTTTCGATCGCTGTCGTTCCCGAGTGCTGCGTGACGGACGTAGTCGAGATCTGTCGATTGCTGGCTCATTGAATCCCTTTCGTGATGCGTTAGGTTGTGTTTCAGTTACTCGTACTGCCCGAGGCGCAACCTGGCGTCCCGGTCGTCGTCGTCCTGTGCGTCGTCGGCGCATACAGAGCGGGTGACAACGGTCTCTTGCGAGATCGTGCTCCAGTAGTGCGATTCGCAGGCCGTTGAGCAGAACTGCCGCACCGCCGACGTCTCACTGGCCGGAAACAACCGACCGCACTGTTTGCAGTTGTCGAATCTCATTCGCGGTGATCTCCAGTTTCAGGTCATCGATCAACTTCGTCCGGGATGTAGGAAGCCGGCAGGTCTTCGATCTTCACCTCCAGCATTTCCTGCGGCGGCTCATTGGACGTGAAGTCGGCGATGTAAACCGTTCCGCCGATGATTTCTTCCCGGTGAAACGTCCACATGTATTGGTCGTCGTCTTTGATGAGCGAGTGGCCGCGGCCGGTGATGTGGTAAATCATCCAGCGGTTCGCCGTCTCGTCGCAGTCGCACCAGCGGTAGAAGATGTGCTGGCCGATCTTGTCCGTGTATTCCGACAGCAGAGGGCCGTCGAAGTAGATCACATTGCGCACGAAGCGCAGATCGTGGATTGGTTCTGTCGAAATCCGCTGGCCTTTGATCGCCCGCATTGCCCCTCCTCGCTGAAACTGTTGCTCACCGGTCAGTTCCGCCGCGCCGCGTCAAACTGGACGCGGCACCTCTCGCAAAGACCGTTTTCACCGTGGCCAAGCATCACGCTGCCGCACCGATCGCAGTCAACGCATTCGCAGTTGCCAATATCCTCGCCGCACAACCCGCACCCGATAACGACATCGTCCTCTTCATCTGGGTCGTACTCCTTCCAAGCGTCGCAGTGCTTGCACACCCAATACACGAGTAGTCCATGCTCTTTGACGGCTGGATGTTCGTCGTCGTACTGTTCGAGCCAGTGGTGCGACTCACCGGCGCATTCAGAGCAGCGACGACACGGCCCGTCGTTATAAATCGTCTCGCTTCCCATCCTTATCTCCCCTTTCTCGCCATGATGGATGATCACCGCTCACTCGCCCCGGAGGATGCTCCCTTCGAGCCCCTTCCGTTTGATGTAATCCAGTGCCTGTTCGCGAGTTTTGTCGCTTACCCGCTGCCGGCACAGTCGACGCACAAGCATTGCCAAGTCACCAACCATGGACTTCAGATTGCGGTCTTCTGCGATTAGCAGCTCCAGCCCCTGCACCTCCAGCCGCAACCTTTCATGCGAGACAAGTACGGACGCCAGCCCGTCTCGCATCTGGCACTCAGTCATGTTTCGCAGGTCGTCGCTCATGTCCTGCGCTTCGTCGGCAGTCAGGATCGAGCAGCCCAGGGCTTCGCGAGCTAGGTGCATGTTGAAACCTCTCTTTGGTGTGTGAGGGAAACCGCCCGCGGGGCAGCACGCATTGACCTCTTTTCCCGCAGCTAATATTGGGCCGGGGGCTGATGTGACGGGTCAAACTTCGTGTGACAGGTCAGACAGGAGACAGACCCCGCGAGCGGAGATAAGAGATCACCGCTCACTCTTGATTCGGCCGACCGCGATTACGTTTCGCCCCTTGAGGCTCCCCTCGTCGAGAGGGTGGACGCTGGTGTGCTCCTCGGGGCCCATCTGCGGCACGTCATATCGGTCCTTCAGTCCGCAGAATTTCTCTGCGGCAATAATCCACGTGACGATTGCCGACCGTCGCTCTGCGTCCGTGCTCTGACGACGCATCGCCTCGGACAGGATTTTCAGCATCTCGTCAGACCCGGCTTCCACCAACTCCGGAAACAGCGTCCCGAGCCACGCTTTCACCTCGTCGTGAATCCGCGGGATCTGGTGCGTGAAAACCGGCTCGCCAGCTACGTGCGAATAGAAGTCATGGATGTCTGCCATCGACGTCAGCAGGTTGCCGGTGTAGCCTTGCAGGACCTGCACACCGGTGTAAGTTTTCAATGCCATTTTCCCGTTCTCCCTGTGATGAATGCTTAGCGCTCAATAGCCCGTGTCTGGGCAATCCCGTTGTACGAAGGCCCACCAGTCCCACCAGCCTTCGCCGGTCTCAACCCAAAACCAATACGCGTCGTCGTGCCACAACTCCCAGCCGTCGGCGGTGATTTCGTAGCCGTGCCCGTGGTCCGGCTTGCAGATTCGCAGCCCCAGCATCAGGCACAGCACCGCTCGCACCACGATCAGGCGATTCCAGACCAGGCACCGCCATCCGTCCCAGTCCAAGACGGACCGCATTGACACGATGTCATCCCGCACTGCTATCCATGAGCTGCGACGCCAGGGCAAGTTGCAGATCTCCTGCACGGCTCGATTCACTTCGGCTTCGTGCTGCAGCTCTAGCTCCTGGGCCATTTCGCGATCGAACCGACAGCCATCGAGCGGGTTGCACGTTGCGTCGGTGCTTCCGCAAAACTCACAACGCCCGTCGTCTGGCTCATGCGGCCACGGGTCATACGCATCAGGGTCCGTTGCCACAAATCCCCCCCTTGCTCTGTGATGAACGGTTACCGGTCACATTGCGACCGGTCGATTTGCTTCAAACACTGCCCGTGCGAATCCTGCGGGCGTGACGCTCCGCAATGCGGCCCGATCTACTGACGGAGGCAGGAGGTGCATCTTGCTTCCCTGCGTGGGCTCAACCCTGTTTTTGGGCGGCATAATGAAGCCCCCCCCAGTCCACAGGCATGTCTTTTTGGTGTAGGGATCGCCGTAATCGCATGGGTCGAAACTGTAGTCCGGCTTTCGCCAGTAGCTCGACATGGTGCTGACGGGATTTTCGAGTCCCCACGGGCAGCCGCACCACTCCAGGATGTCGCGGCACCGTTCGACCAACTCGACGGCCCCAGCCAATCCCGCGAGCCCTTTGTCTGGAAACCAGCGGGCACCGCTGACGGCCTGATCCGTGCAAGGTGGAAAGGCAAATGCGAACTGGTACTCCCGCCGCGGCGGAATCCAATGACGCAGGTCACAGCCCACACGAACAAGATCCCCTTCGCGACTGATACCGGCTGGATGCAGCAGGTCGACGCACCAGCATTCGTGACCGGCCGCAAGCCACGGTTGAGCCATGATCGTGCTGTGATCGCAAAGAAAAAGGCAGATCGAATTCACAGGCCCAAAACTCCTTTCTCGCGGAGATTCTCCGTTACCAATCACACCATGATCAGCGGCGGCAACTCAACCTGACGGCTGCGGTGACGCCACATATGCAAGCAGAACTCGTGGGTGTTGACGTATTCCGATTCCCGCGGGTGGAACTGCAGAACCGTCTCACCCGGAAACCACAACTGATCCTTCACCCAGCACATCTCTTCCCATGTCGGGCATCTGGTCTTCGTGCTCACCGAGACGTGCTCCCACTGCTCTGGCTCCGGATACTCGGCGGGAGGAATCCCAGAACTGATCACTGCCAGAACGACGCCACGACGTTTGACCATGAACAGACCGCGGAGTTCTCCGTACTCGGTCTGCCACTCGCCTTCTGTGACACGGGAGCGTTCGATGTCTTGGAGTGGGGCGGTTCTCATTGTTGGGTCTCTCTGCTTTGCGAATCGACACCATGCACACATGGCTGGCAGATTGCAACCAGATCTCTGAGTGGCTCAGACGGAATCCTATCCCTCTTGGTATGGTAAACGTCGGACGTCTCACATCTTTTTCCGCACTTCGAGCATCCTCGAACCGATCCCAAAAGTCTCTCGGCTTTCGCGATGAATCGATCAGAATTTCTGTATTCTCGGTAGATATCGTTGTCTGTGTAGTTCAGGTTGCTTGACCTCTGGGCCACAGCCGGAAACATGGCGCGGAACTCTTTGTCGGAATCGGCCAACTTCTGCTTTCCGTGTACCGACGCATGGCAATTTCCGCAAAGCACAAGCAGGTGCCGAAGTGGCTCATTCCCGAGCTTCTCGTACGTTCGGTGATGAACCTGAAGATCCGTGTCCGTGCTGCAGAGACCACACCTATACCCCGCGGCCCTCAACGCTCGTAGTCTTTTTTTGTTCCACTCCGACGATCTGATGTACTCTTGGTAATCCACAGGTTCGGGTTTTTTCCTCTTCTTTCGGTTCCCGAGTCTGGTGCGGTTGATCGGATCTTGTGGCCCAGCGGGAAACTCGGCTTTGATGACTCCATGCGATATCTTGTAGAGCGTCTCGACAGCTTCCGCGAGCGTCCATCCATCCCGGAGAACTAAAAGCGGCCATCCGCGTCCATAGCCGATGATCTTTCCAGTCAGAGGAGCCAGAAGCATACTCCACGACCAAGCGTGAACCTTAAACTTCGGATTCCCAAACCGCTGAGACCTGCCGTATCTCCTGAGAACGAAACCGCCAGAGACGGCCAATTCCCTCAGCGCGCGGAACTCAGGATCAGTTTCATGCTCATACTCGCGATACACACAGAAGAACAACACGCTACACCTCCTTTGAACACATACAAGTACAGGTGTTTTTGGTGGCTATACCAAAAAATCACCATTTCCGTGTGCCTCTGCTTTGGCAGAGACTCACAGCATTGGACTTGCTCATGTCTTACGGCGGCATGGATTCGTTGGTCGTTGCTCAGGTCTACAAAGCAGGGGCACACACTTGGTTTTCAGGTTGGAAAGAGCCAAGTATTCGTAAGACCTTCACAAACTCTCGTGGCACGGTGGATTAGACCGTTCGTTTTGCATCATGGAGGGTTTGGCTACCCTCCCAGCCAGACCATACCGGCGGTATTCCCAGGCCGGTACCGTTTATCCTGCTCAGAACAGGCGTAGTGAGAAACCGTTAAACTGCCAGCAATTGGACGATGCTGTCATCACGACATGCTCGCCAGTGGCTATCACGGTTTTTTAACTCCTGCGAGGCGTGGGATCATCCATCCGCCGAGGAGAATGCATCTGTCCGAGAAGCATCCCCTCAGTCCGTTCAGGGTGTGCGGGCTACGCAGCTTTCACCACGCAGCCCGCACGTGCTTCCCGGACTACAGGTAATCTATCGACACGTCAATTAATTGCAACACCTACCGCACGACACCAGTCGACTTCCCACGCACTTCAACCATCCTGAGCCTCTCGAAGTCAATACGCATCCTGCACTTGCAGAATTTGCAGAAAATTGTGGTTCTGGCCTCAGATTCCGGTTCGATTTCGGTCGAACCGCAGGATGGGCACGACCAATCCATCTTCGGTTTGCTTCTCAAAAGTGTCCTCGCGGGCAGTGGCATTGAGTGTTGGCAATTATCGTGAAGAAGCGGGCCGTCCCCGAGCACGAGCATCCCAGTTCATGGCAGTGTGGGATGTCCGGGTCGTAGGAGGGGCACAGTTCGCAGTGGTTGATCAGCAGGTCCGTGACCGTGGTGTGGTGCCGGGCCTCTCTGGGGTCTTCGACCGTCCCGATCGCGGCCTCGGCGATTTCAAATGGACTGCTCATGTGGCCCCCACTTCGGTCCGTCCGGATGCGGGCATGATTCCCTGGCCCACGCCAGCTTGTTCATGAACGTGCTGCTGTTACAGGCGCAGCCACAGACCGAGCAGTGATTGTTCTGGAACTTCTCGCAGCCCTGGCAGATCGCCAGACGAGCTTCGATCACCCCGGGTGGACTCTGGGGCATCCCGGCGGCGACGTGCTTTGTAGCGGCCTTGGCGAACGTCACTGCCTTTTGGAGGAGAGTTGGTTTTTCTGCAGATCTTTTTTTCTGGACAACAGTTTCTTTTGGATCTACGATTATTTTTCCTGTGTACCAGGGCATATCTTTCACCTTCTCGTCGAGCCCACGAGAAAGCTGCTCGCGGACCTCCGGCTTGAACCCAAGCCATTTCGATCTGTACTTTGCGACCATTGCGTTGTTCAGTGGCTCTCCTGACTCAGAGACGCCCATCACCCACTCGCGGATACTTGGCATGCGATACCTTTCAAAACTCGTAGTGTTTTTCTTGACTCTGGTGGCGGTCGCTTTTCTTGCCGAACGACCATCTAAGCCAGGTTTTGATCGAAATGGCCTTCCTCATGGAGATTTCGCGGAGTCACGAGAAGATGGAACACTGTTCTGTGTGACCACGTTTTCGCATGGATCTTGGACGCAGAAGAAGATTTTTGACGAGAACGGAAACGTCGTCGAGCATATTACGCAGTAGCCGTTAGCGTTCCCCATCCGAATGTTGCGCCTCCGCAGCATGACTGGATCAGGCTTTGAAAGAAGAGTGGGATCGGTGTTTGTGTCGCCAGAAATGGGTCACAATCGCCTGCAATTGGATCAGTGACACCCAGAGTACCACCGAGCGGCGAGATGTAGTCCACGCTTATCACAAACCCTGGGCCAGTTCCAGTTTCGCATTGAACGGTGACCGACATCAGCAGTCCACAGATCGAGACGCTACCCTCCCACCGGCTTCTCGCCGCCTCCCATGTGACAGTCGTTGTGAAGTCGGCACAACCGGAGCCGCTTAGCGAAACCGTCAATGCGCTGGAAACACCATCCGGGCAGCAGTCGGTAATGATCCCTGGCTCTGGCTCCGGCGGTTCAAACAGGCAGCAGCAGCCACCGCCATACCCAAAGCTGATGATCGGGTTCGAGCACAGGCAGTCGAAGTCCGCGTCCTGCGTGCTGCAGATCCAAGGACCGCCGTCAATCTGACAACAAGTTGCGACCTTCCAGATCTCCCCGTCACACCAAGTTGTGACCACGAGGATGACGGTCACGGTTTCTTCGTCGATCACGCAGGAGCCGCTGAATGTCTCCTGGAACGCTCCGCACGGCGCTGTGATTGCCGAGTCGTCCGAGAGCGTCGTGATCGCCTGACGCGGCAGTATTCTTTTGAACGTGACTGGCGTTGACCCGCACTGGAACGTCAGATTCGAGGCGAAGTCCCAGCCTGGATCGCAGCAGGCGCATTGCTGCTCCTTCGTCTCGCATGGGTTCGTCGGCCGCACAGAAAGAGCGGGAACCACGCAGATACTGGATGGCGGTGTGACCTTCCAGCCTTCTGGGTTCGTGGTCCCCAATAGCCTCATGGTGTTCTTGCCGAGACAGTTCCACTCGTCGGAGTAGTAGATGATGCTGAACCCGAGGCCCGTGAACTGGAGCGTCGTTCGGGAACCAGCAACGGTCAGCGTCCACCACGCTTTGGCGAGCTCGAAGGACGCTGTGCTCCCCAAAGCCATGAACCCAGAGAGTTCGTTGAGGAACTCGCACTCGCCCTGGGAATGCACCCCATCAACGGTAAGGTTCCCGTAGGTTGTGCTGACTGTGGTTTGTCCGCAAGTCTTGCACTGCCATTGGGATCTGGCAGAACTGACGCTCTCCTGTGGCCCCCACCTCTCCTTGACGGAATTAGCATCTACCAGTTTCGGATAGGCGTCGAACCGTGGATCTTGATCGCAGTCACAACCGAACAGGCGTACGGAATCCCCGGTGTGAAAATTCTGGCCTGGCTCCAGAGATCCGTTGAGGTGTCGCCAGCGTTCGATCACGCTCTGGGAATCTGCGACTAACTCACCGGTGAAGTCCTCTCCGGAGCGAGCCGTCCACTGGCATGCCGCATCCCCGAACAGGCAGTCCCGAGTGAGCCTCATTGTCCGCGGAGCGATGATCTTCAGGTTCTGATACTGAAGCAGATTCCTGTAGTCTGTGACCGGGTCTGGTCCGGCGACAACCGCACACCCGAAATCGACGAGGTAGAACGTCGGGCTCCCGTCTGGGCACTGATCGCAGCAAGTGTGCTCAAGAATGAAATCCTCGTCAGCCTCCTCTGGCTCCTCAATCTGGAACGCTACGTCAACGGTCAGCGGGGCACTGCTACCATCCGGCCGCGTGAACGTCAGGCTGAACCTGGGTGCGCAAGAAGCGAGCGCGACGTCAGTGTAGGTGACGTCCTCTGGCGATGCCCCCGATACCTGCCTGCGGAGCACCCATGACTCTCCATCGCAGGTCAGTGTGACGGCGAGCGTTACTCCACCTCCGAGCGAGAACGGCGGGCTTGCGTCCCACACTGAACCGCCATCCGTTCTCCGATTGATTTCGTAGAGAGTGGAGTCCCCGGCGAACAGGACGACCATCTTCGGTGCCATCGGAGTGCTGGGGCAGCACGGGACCGCTGCATCCTCATCCGGGTAGCACGCCTTGTTGAGTGGGTAGTCCTTAACCTCGTTCAGACAATCGCATCCGCATCGGCTACGAGAGAGCTGCATTAGAGATTTCCGCCGCAATGAACATTGACAATCCGGAGGATGTTGTCCTGTTTGCTGACAACCGCATCCACCAACGAACCATAGGGAACTACCATGTCAGAGTCCGAGGCAATAGCCCCGCAGGTGAAGTCAAGCACCTTGAACTGCTCAGAGTCGTAGGTGTAACCACCCGGATACCCCAAGTTTATCTCGGCGGTCTCCCCGGCCATCGCCCCCTTGGTTGCCTTCGCGCCGAAGAAGTTGTAGCACCCGCCATTGACAGCCTGGAATAGACCAGCTCGATACCGCACGTTGATCGTCATCCCTGGGAGCACGAAACCCGCGGTGTTCTGGTCGAACCGGACGGCGACAATCGCTCTGTGTGATGGCGTCCCAGGTAGATAGTCCGGTCCGTTCAGTGCGTACTCCGGAAGGCATTTCGCCCATGAGTACGGTGCTTTGATCGCAGAGGATGCGCCAACACCAACGGCCTTCCCAGACACCCAGAACGACTTAACCACCATCCTGACATCGGCATACGGCGAAAGTTGCCGGACCATGATCCGCGTGTCTTCGGGCTCAGGAATCCTCAAGACCTCGAACCCAAAACCAGTTCTGGACATGCCCCACTTCCCGGGGTACGGCCCAACGTGGTAGGGAAACCCCTCTGTGGCGAGTTCAATGGAAGCTCTCGGGAATCGATCATCAGAGATCGTCGTGTCCTCGGATGGTCTCCACCGGGCCCACGCAGGCCCATCAAACGCGAACGTGCAGCGCCCCCATCGCCCGGGGGCGACGGCCGACTTCCCGTTGATCGCGAACAGTCGCTCGTAGCGACCACCATATTCGTCTGGTTTTGACGGATCGTTCCCGACGTCCTTCGGATCGTACTTGTTGGCGACCAGCCTCAGGCGCTCCAGTTCGGTCGTCGGAACCTGCTTGTCCAGCGGGATGCAGAACACACCGTAGCCCGGGATGTCCTCGCCAGATGCGTTGTAGAAGCTCAGCCACCGTTCGGAATTCGTCGTGTGGAGAGTTGTCATAGCCCGCCGTCCCTCTCCGATTTGTTGACTGCCCGCTGAATCCTGCGAAGGTCCAGACCCTTGTACGTGGCACGCTGGCGTTGTTTGGGGGATGCCGCCAAGTACGGAATGGTCTCGAAGTTGTTCGACGCGATCGTCTGGCTCTCTTTCTCGGTGTTCACCCGCCAGTGAATCTGGCGGATCACACCGTTCGTCGTCAGATTCTGGATCGATCTGTAGACGAACTTCGAGCCATTCGAGAATGTAAATCGGCTGGCAACCCCCAGGAGGATCGCCCGGGCCTGCTCGTCCACGGACGCCGCGTTACTCGTCGATCCGTCTGGCGTTGGTGGTTCGGTCGTCCGCGTCCAGGTCACTTTGTGGCGACGGTTCAGTTCTGGGATATCGACTCGGAACTGATTCTGCCCTCCACCAGAAGACAGGTTGTGAGTCACGACGTCCCTGACGACCTGACCATTCGCGTTCTCCAGGCGGAAAGTAACCCGCAGGTAGAGCGTAGCCGGCAAGATCTCGAACGATGGACTGTACTTGAAGACGCGGCGACTGAACGTGACGATCCCGGTCTTGGAGTCGATCCTGAACTCCCCGTCATAGGTGGTCCCCGGGCCGCTATTGTCGTCGAGCGGGGGGTCCGCCGTGATCACAAACTGACCGAACACTTCAGCAGGGGCGGCGACCAGACGGCCAGACTCGTCCGTGTAGACGTCCAGAGTCGACTGTCCGATAGGGAGACACTGCCCGATCGACGTGATTTCCCCGTCGTACCCAGTGATCTCAAGGGTTCCATTCGCAAACGAAACGATCTGGTAGGTCCGATACAGACTTTTCCTGGCACAGGCTTGAGCAATTGGGTTCTCCTCCAGCCACTGGAAGTGCTCGATGTCGGTTTCCACCGCGAAACCGTCAGGTGGCTTGTAACTGAGATTGGCCAGAGACTTGTACTTGTAGTCGACGTCGAGACCAATCGCCTCCAGCTTGAAGATGCTCTCGAACACAGTTGGGTCGCAGCGCCCGATCAACTCGTCAGGTGGCTGCGGAGGGTCGATCGTCTGGCTGGCCCACTGCGTATCATCACTGGGCCCGGCTGGATCTCCGGTTCCGAGCCTCACCAGTCCAACGGTGTTGTCCGTATTCAGACTGATGTCACATCCGCGATCCTTAGCCAGCAGGTAGAGCTCGATCGCCGCCTTCGAGTATTGCCAGTCGATCTCCGGATAACCGTCATTCGGGATCGCGGCAACATCGAACTCGTTCTCACCCATCGCCTGAAACAGGAGCGTGGCGAGCTGTTGCGGTGTTCTCTGGGTGGCAGGATCAATCGATCCGTCCGGAGTCCGCACGTTGTACCGTCCAGAGATCAGTCGGTATTCCCACTGCCAGCGACGATCCTGGAGGATGATCGTTTCGTAGAACCCGGCTTTCGAGTTCCGCGTGCTGGTGGACTGATCGACGAGGCAGTCGCGGAACTTGATGAAGGCATCACCATGCCGTAGTTCCAGGTCAACCCGATTCGGGATTGGCTCGGTTTGCGGCAGGTAGTAGACCATCGAGCGGGAGGGGAATGGGCCGAGCCCGCGGAAGGCATCGGCCGATACAGGTCGGCCGATGCCAGTGCAGTTGACTTCGCAGACCCCCATGTGACTACACCCGAATGAGAGTCACCGTCCCCGGGCCAGCCAACTGGGTGATTGCCGAGAAGGTGATATTGCCGTGATAGCGGACCGTGCAGCCCGGGAACAGAACCAGCGTGGACACAGTACGCGGCCGGCGATCCTTCGTGAAGTCAACCACCCCGTAGGCGTTGAGCGTTCCGATCGTACCGGATGAGTTCGGATAGACCGTTCCGTAGGCATTGAGCGTCGTGATCGCGCCAGTGCCCTCGGTCGTCAACGTGGCACCAGCCAGTACGTTTCCCGTTGTGAACGCACAGAGGGCCTTGGCGATGCCCCCAGCCATGTCCAGCGTGGTCAGGGTGACGTTCCTGCCAATCAGGACATTGACGTCCGAAGACTGCGTACTGTCGTAGCCGATTCGCAACGTGGTGATTGTCGCGGAGTCCGCCTCGAACGGGGCGACGGCAACCGTTCCCTTGCCGATCTCCAGCGTGGCGATCGCCGACCCCTTGATGTAGACGACGTACCTGCCGGTGAGTTCTGGGCTCCCGTCGCACCAGATGTACGGGGAGATGGCTGCGCCGCCAATATCGAACAGGGCTCGCTGGCCGCTGTACTCAATCTTGACGAGATCTGGATCGATCCGCAGGTAGTAGGCAAGACCGTTCGCAAACTGACCGATCTTCGACTTGCACCCCTTCTCCACCCGGAAGTCCGCCAGTGCGACGGCCGACTGGTTCAAACCATATAGGATGTCGACGGTTCCAACCCCGATGATCACATCGTTCGTGGCCACTGGGATTGCATTGAGCTGCCAGTTGGCTGCTGTCGAGTAGTCGTTGTTCCCGACGTTGGCCGTGGTGTTCCCGGTCGTGCTCCAGGTTCCCGTGCCGGTCGCGGCCACGGAGAACGGGACGCCAGCGGTATCCGCCGTAAGCGTCAATACAGCACCAGTGTTCTGGGCCGTGATTGGAGTGATCAGCGGGTCCGTGGATGCGTTCCACGCGGCAACGAGCGCTTCGGCGAGCTGGGTTGCCGTGAGCGTCCCATTGGCCGTCGTGCTGATGACGGCCGTAGTCCCATCATCGGCGGTCACAGTCAGGATGAAGGTGTGCGTGTTGGTATTGGACGCGACCGTCCCCTGCCAGACCTGCGCCACGCCAGTGTTGCTCGGATGCCGCCAGTTGTTATCAGCCATCGTGCTACTCCAAAGCGGACATCTTACGCGATCAGTGCCGCAGATTCATGGATATACCGCCAGCGAGCCCCGATCGCGATCGTCCCGTTGGCATAGGGGATTCCGCTGACAGACGTTTCCTCTCGCATCTCCTGATGCTCCAGTAACGGCCAGAGAGAACCAGGATACGACGGCTGGAAGTTCAGGCCGAGTGCGAAACCAGACTGAATAGCATAGAGCGATGTGAACCGCTCGATCTGCTGCGGCTGCTTGGCACCGTTCAGGCTCCCGGCGAGAACCCAACGCGGCCCGCCTGTCCCCTTGAACGTGACTTGCTGCGTGCATTGCAGGAGGTTGTCAGCTCCGTCCGCGAGGGCCTCGGCGTCCACGACGATCCGGTATGACCGGCGATTCACGTACTCGGTTCCACTCCCCCAGACGCCAGGCTGGCGGTTCAACCATGAGAAGTTTCTTACCCGCGTTCCTGTCAGCGTCGAACTGGACAGGAGAGCGTGGTGCGTCACCCCACCGTTGTCGAACAGGAACTTCAAGTCCTGCCCCTGGATCTTGTACGCCTCGTACAGGACGGACATCTTCGAGGTGAGGTCTGACTGACTGGTCCCAACGAGAACGCCGTCGATCACCCAGTTGTGGAAGATCTTGAATGGCAGTCCACGGGGAGACAGGCTCATTGTCCTGCTGATGTTGAACGTGTTTTCGTTCTCAGCATGCGAGTAGGAGCCGTAGGTCAACCTCAAAATCCGCCCTCCTCGGAAAGGGACATGAG
>Ga0209066_10003741_pt1 | contig 17148 bp, 15 predicted proteins | sample All_14_2_FD_187198 | JGI IMG/M metagenome (GOLD analysis project Ga0209066, IMG submission 187198) | Freshwater microbial communities in response to fracking from Pennsylvania, USA - Allegheny Zone_MetaG_DW_15 (SPAdes) (version 2) ... | reverse complement strand
TCCGGGAGTGATGGGGAGGCTGAGGCTCTTTGCGTTGGCCTTGAGCTGGATTCTGTCGAGGGTGGCGAGGGGGCTTGCGATGGTTAGAAGTTACCTTTTTTGGGGTCGTCCTGGGGGCGGAGGCGTTCCGGTTTGCGGGACGCCGAGGGATTGGCCCCGGGCCAGGGCGACCCCGTTTTGAGACTTTTGATTTTTTGAGGTTCTGTTTGTTGAAGGAGCATTCCCTGCCTATTGCATTGCAAGAGGCAGGGGCACATTGATGTTTGGTCGAAATCACACTGGTTACACCAGTGCCACCCTAAATTGTTGCTCTCCTAGAGAATTGTGAGTTCTTTGGGGTAGCTGGTCAGGATTTCGGGTTCGCCGCTGGTGACGAGGACATCATCTTCGATCCGGACGCCACCGAAGCCTTCGATGTAGACACCGGGTTCGACGGTGAAGACCATGCCTTCGTGGATCGGTTGATCGACGGCAGAGCTGAGTCCGCCGGGATCGTGAACATCGATTCCGAGGCCGTGACCGAGTCCGTGGCCGAAGTATTTGGCGAGGTCTTTCTGGTCAAGGATTGTGCGGGCGTGGCCATCGATTTCGCGACCGTTGCTCCCGGCTTTGAGAAGGTGGCAGCACTCATCTTCCGCTTGAAGGACGAGGTTGTAAATTTCTTTGTGGCGATCCGATGCTTCGCCAATAACGAATGTGCGGGTGATGTCGCTGCAGTATCCGTCGAGTTTTCCGCCGCAGTCGATGGTGACGAAATCACCTTTTTCGATGAGTCGCTCGCCGGGATGGGCGTGGGGCTTGGCGGAGTTGGGGCCGCTGGCGACTATGGGGTCGAATGCGATTTCGGCGCCGTTTCGTCGGTAGAAAAATTCGATGTCAAGGCCGATATCGTATTCGGATCGACCAGCTTGGATGAGCCCAGAAATATGACCCATGCAGGCATCGGCGAGTTTACATGCTTCTTTGATGCGGCGAATTTCATCGGGGGTTTTGATCATGCGGAGGTCGCGGATCATGTCGGGCGTGTCGATCCAGGTGAAATCGCTGAGGGTTTCGGTTCGTTTTTTCCACGCTCCGTAGCTGATTGAAGATTCAAATCCGACTTCGGATGCTCCAGCCGATTTAAGATGTGCGCCGATACATTCTTCGAGGGTTTGCGGTCTTTCGAAGATGACGACTTCGAGGTCTTTCACCTCGGCTTTGGCCTGTAACGTGTACCGGGTATCGGTGATGAGATAGGCGTGGGATGGGGTCACGATGGCGACGGCGGTTGAGCCAGTGAAGCCACTGAGCCAGCGGACGTTTTGGATCGTTGTGACGAGGAGAGCGGAGACTTTTTCTTGCTCCATGCGGGCGCGAAGGCGTGTGAGGTTGCTCATTTGGGGTTATGCAGAGGGTTGTTCGAGGTATTTGATTGCGCGTAGAGCGAGGCTGTATCCGACGGCTCCGAAGCCGGTGATTTGTCCGACGGTGACGGGGGCGATTACGGATTCTCGGCGGAACTGCTCGCGGGCGTGGACGTTGCTGAGGTGAACTTCGATGACGGGGGTTCGCACGCTGGCGAGGGCATCACGGAGGGAAATTGAGTAGTGGGTGAGTCCGCCGGGGTTGATGATGATGGCATCGGCCCATTTTCGATTTTCTTGGATTGTATCGATGAGGACGCCTTCGTGGTTAGATTGAAGGATGCGGATTTCGAGGCCGAGTTCTTTGGCGGTGGCTTGGATTTCTTCATCCATTTCGGCGAGAGGTTTTTTCCCGTAGAGTTCGGGTTCGCGGAATCCGGTGAGGTTGAGGTTGGGGCCGTGGAGTACGAGGACTTTCATGAGTTTATTTTTGTTTGGGGCTGGGGGTTAATCCTTCTTTGATGACGAGGTGGGGGATTCCGTCGATGACGGGGTATTCACGTCCGCACTCGGGGCATTTCCAGCCGGACTCAGATTTTTCGAGTTGAGGGCGGGAATCGCATGCGGGGCAAGCGAGAATCTCGGCGAGCCAGTCGTTAGCCATTGGCGACCTCTTCGTAGGCTTGCATTGTGAGTTCGGCGGTTTTGATCCAGGAGAAATCCTGGACTCGGCTTTGGCCTCGCTTGATCATTGCTTCCAATTTACCGGAATCGTCGAATAGGTGGTTGAGTGCGTTGGCCCAAGTTGCAGGATTGTAGTCGGGGCAGATGATTGCGGCGTCGCCTGCGACCTCGGGGATTGCGCCTCCAGTTCCGCAGATTACGGGGGTTTGGGAGGCGAATGCTTCGAGGATGGGAATGCCGAATCCTTCGTGGAGGCTGGGGAGGACGAAGCAGTCGGCGGCGGCGTAGAGGTTGCGGATGGTAAGGTCGTCGACATAGCCGAAGTGGAGGCTATCCGAGGTGAGGGGTTCGCCGGGTCCGCAGGTGACGAGTTTGTGGGTTTGGGCGAGGTTGGATTGTTGGAAGGCTTGGGCGGCGAGCTGGGTGTTTTTTCGGGCCCATTGTGAGGTGATGGTGAAGACGAAAGGTTTGTCGAGGTTGTGGTCTTTGGATAATGCTATCCAGGCGTCTTTTTTTGGTGAAGGCACGAAATCATGACCGATGGCATTTGGTGTTACGGTTACTTTTCCTTGGGAATCGGGAATATAGTTTTCAATCTCATTCTTGGATGTTTGAGAGACGGTTAAAATTTTTGAGGCTCTTCGCACGCTAGCGGGAATGAATCGGGTGAGGATGACGCGATCTTTGAACCCGTACCAATCGGGGTTGATGAGAAAGCTGATATCGTGGATAGTTGTGATGGCGGCTTTTCCGGCGTGAGGACTGACGTTGTATTGCGTGTGGATCACGTTTGCGCCCATGGCTTTGGCCATTTTGGGGAAATCGTGATAGCTCCAGAGGCGGGAGCTGAGAGCTTTAAAATTTTGCTGGTGAAACGGGGTTGGTTCTTCGATTTCCTGATTATCGGGGAGTTTCGATTGGTTGGGTTGATCGCCAAAAAGAGTGATGTTGGGGTGTGGGTCGAGCTGGGAGAGTCCCCAGATGAGGCCCCGCCAGTAGCTGGTATCGCCCGTGTTTTGTGAGCTGATGAGGCGGGCATCGATGGCGATGATGGGGGATTTCATAAAATCTAAGCGGTGGCCCGATTTGTGATGGTCGGGAACGAATACAATACCGTTATTCGTTGAAAAACATAACGAGGCCATTATGAAAGCTAAAAAATCAAATGCAATGTGGGGGGTTGGACTCTTTTTGATTCTGGGCGTTCTCTACTTCTTGAACGCGACGGACTTTTTGAGTAAGCCCCTTTTCCCTGAGGCGCCGAAGCAGGATACGGCTCAGGCGGGTCCGACAAAAGAGCAAACAAATAGCATGTTGACCGAACGGGTTAAGAAAAACAGAATTCAGGTTGTGGAACCTGGACAAGAAGGTAGGGCACCCGCACAGACAGGAATTCCATCAACGGCGGCGATTTTTAAACCCAAAGAGCAAAAGTATAAACCGGTTCCAAATGAAACTGCGACCTCGGCTCAGTGGTACAAGAAAGACAATTACGTTGATAAGCAGTCGGAAAATGTTAAGAAAAAGCGCGGATATTAATTTCCTTTTGCGTTAACTAATCGACTGGGCGGACGATTGTTCGCCCAGTTTTTGTTTTGAAAGATTCGATGTTTGATTCGAAAATCTTTGAGAGGATTTCTGGATCGAGGTTTTGTGGTTCTTGGTCGGCAACAATTTTTCCTTCTTGCATGACGATGCACCGATCGGCGATGGCGGAGCCCCAGGCAAGATCGTGGGTGGTTACGAGAGTGATTCGTGATTCTGTTAGTTCGGGAATGAGGTTTTGGAGGTTCGATCGGGTTTTGAGATCAACGTGGGACGTGGGTTCGTCTAGGAGGAGGAGATTGGGGTTTTGCATCAAAGAACGGGCGATCAGAGTTTTTTGACGTTCACCGCCACTGAGCTCGTGGATGAATCTGTCTTTTAAGTGGCTGATTTTGAGTTCTTCGAGTGATTCATCGGCTCGTGTGTGATCGTGCTCATCTTCCCAGCGCTGATTTTTGAAAGGGAGGCATCCCATGAGAACGGTTTCTTTGACGGTGAAATGGAATGGTACGGTTTCGATTTGGGGCACAAGAGACACTTGCTGGGCTCTTTCTTGCGGCTTGCATGTTTGAAGATTGAGGTGATTTAAGGTTGCAGTGCCTTGGGCGGAAATCTCTGCCAGAAGGGCACGGAACAAGCTTGTTTTTCCGGAACCATTTTCGCCCAGAATGACGATGATTTGCCCCTCTTGAGCGGTGAACGAAAGCGGGCCGAGGGTGAAGTTGGGGTTTATGTTGGCTTGAAGATTTTCGACATTTAACATTAGTTGATCGTATCTTCAAGAATTCCGCTGGTGAATGCTCGGTACATTCCGGAGTATGGGCCGTCGGCTTCGAGGAGTTGCTGGTGGGTGCCGGTTTCGAGAACTTCGCCTTTACGGATGACGAGGATTTTTGTGGCCCGGGCGGCGGTGGTTAGGCGGTGGGCGATGAAAAGAGTTGTTCGATGTTCCATGACTTCCTCGATTGCTTTGGTGACAACCTTTTCGCTGACGGAGTCGAGGTTAGAAGTGGCTTCATCGAGGATGAGAACTTTGGGGTTTTTGACGAGGGCGCGGGCGATGGCGAGGCGCTGGAGTTCGCCTCCGCTGAGCCGAACACCCCGTTCACCTAATGCAGTGTCCATACCTTCGGGTGAGTTCTCGATGAAGGGCATGGCGTTGGCCATTTGCGCGGCTTCGATGATTTCGGCATCGGTAGCATCTAAGCGACCGAGTTTGAGGTTGTCTCGGATTGTTCCGGCGAAGAGAAATGTTTGTTGGGGGACGACTCCGAATTGGGCGCGGAGCCAATTCACTTTGAGATTTTGGTAAGGGATACCATCGAATGTGATTTCGCCGGAGGTGGGTTCGTAAAACCTGAGAACCAGGTCGGCGATGGTGGATTTTCCGGAGCCAGACGGGCCGACGAGGGCGAGAGATTCGCCGGGATCGAGGGTGAAATTGATATTGCTGAGGGCAACGGTGCCGTCTGGGTAAGTGAAGCTGACATTTTTAAATTCGATTTTGCCGACGGGGTTTTCGATGATTTGAGCGTTAGGGTTCTCTTCTCGTTCATCGGGGATGTCGAGGATTTGGATGTGGATGCGATCAACCGCGGCTTGGACTTGGTTATAGGTGCTGCTGACGTTCGTGATGCTTTTGAAGCCCTGGTTGACGATGTCGAGGGCTTGGACGATGACAATGATGTCGGCGATGGCGAGGAGATTTGCCTTGGCGAGGTGACCGCAGGCATACATGATGAGAGCGATTGCGACGGCACCGAGGAATTCAACAGTTGGTCGCAGGCTTGCGATTCGGCGGGCTCCGGTCAGTTGCGATTGGTATTGCTTTTCGGCGGACTCATCAAAGATGCCGCGCATGTGGTCTTCAGCCGAAAATGACTTGATGATTCGGGCTCCGCTGAGAGCTTCTTGGCTGAGGGCGGTGACGCTGGCGAGATCTTCTTGGATTTGGTTCTGGGCAGTTTTGATTCGCTTTCCGGTTCGGTTGACGACGAAAGCGAGGAGGGGAACAAAAAGAAGAGCGATCAGGCCGAGGAACGGCTGCATGTAAAAAACGAAGGCGAGGGCGCCTATCGCTTTGATTGGGCCATCGATGGAATCTCGGATGACCATGACGGCGCTTTGATAAACGCCGACGTCGTTGCTGACGATGCTTTGGATTTCGCCGGTGCGTTTGCTGTTGAAATAGGCGACGGGGAGTCGCATGAGTTTTTCGAACAGGCGTTGACGGAGGTCGGTCGCGAGGCGGTTGGACGCTTTGCTCAGATAGTAGACCTGTCCTCGTGTGAAAACATACTTGAGTCCGAATAGGAGGACGACACCGAGACACGCGAATGCGAGCGTTCGGAGGGCATTATCCTGTCGGATTTTGACTTGGTCTTTGGTTTCTTCGAGTTGGAGCGTTGCGCGGGCTTTGTCGATTTCGCGAGTGAGAGTTGCGGGGTCGAGGTTGGTTTTGGAGGCAACTTCGTTGATTTGGTCGGGGGTGAGGTCGAGGTTGTTGGAGGTTTTTCGGGCGGTTTCGATGGCTCGGCTGAGTTTTTTGTTATCTGTGCTGAGAGCGGCGGCGATTGGCGCGGCTTGTTTTTCGGTGAGTTTGAGGGATTCCTGGGAGATGCGGGTGGCGGCGGCATCTTCGATGGCGGTGAGAGCGGTGAGGGTGAGTCGGAGGGTGAGGATGGTGAGGAGGGAGGTGATGACGACGCAGACGAGCCCTTTGATAATAGTTTTTTGCTGCCGTTTGAGTTCGGCAGCGATGCGGGGGTCGAGTCGGGGGATTATGGGCATCCTAGGTTGATAGGAGGAAAGGATACCGGGGTTTCGACGAAACCGCCCCACCCCTGCCCCTCCCCTAAAGGGGAGGGATGGTTTGCGTCTGTTTTAGAAGTCGGCGGAGCCGGGGGCGCGGTGGAAGGGGATGACGTCGCGGATGTTTTTCATTCCGGTGAGGTACATGATGAGGCGTTCGAAGCCGAGGCCGAAGCCGGCGTGGGGGGCAGAGCCGTATTTGCGGAGGTCGAGGTACCACCAGTACGCTTCTTTGGGAAGCCCGAGTTCGTCGATTCTGGCTTCGAGGACATCGAGTCGGTCTTCCCTTTGGGAGCCGCCGATGAGTTCACCGATTCGGGGGACGAGCACATCCATGGCGCGGACAGTTTTGTTGTCGTCGTTGCGGTACATGTAGAACGCTTTGATATCTTTGGGGTAGTCGGTGACGATAGTGGGTCGGCCGATTTTCTTTTCGGTGAGCCAGCGTTCGTGTTCGGACTGGAGGTCGCTGCCCCATTCGACGGGGAATTCGAAACTCTCGCCGGAGTTGACGAGCATATCGACGGCTTCAGTGTAGGTGATTCGTTCGAAGTCGGATTTGGCGACGTGGGTGAGGGTTTCGAGGAGGGTTGGCTCGATGCGCTGGTTGAAGAAAGCGAGGTCATCTGCGCAGTTTTCGAGAACGTGCTGGATGACTTCTTTGACGAATTCCTCGGCGCAGTCCATGTCGCCCTTGATGTCACAAAATGCCATTTCGGGTTCGATCATCCAGAATTCGCTGAGGTGGCGGACGCTGTGGCTGTTTTCGGCGCGGAAAGTGGGGCCGAATGTGTAGCAGTTGGTGAGGCCGAGAGCGTGGGTTTCGACGTTGAGCTGGCCGGATACGGTGAGGAATGCGGGTTTGCCAAAGAAATCTTCGGCGGGGTCAGTGTTTTTTAAGCGGTATTTGTTGCCGTTGGGGCCGTGTTCGGCTTCGAGCAAGGTGCTGACAGCGAACATGGCACCAGCACCTTCGGCGTCGGATGCGGTGATGATGGGGGTGTGAATCCAATTGAATCCACGATCATCGAAAAATTTGTGGACGGCTTGGGCGGCTTGGTTTCGGACACGCATGACCGCGCCGAAAGTGTTGCCGCGGACGCGGAGGTGGGCGATTTCACGGAGGAATTCGAGGGATGCGCCTTTCTTTTGGAGGGGGTAGGTGGTGGGATCGGCTTGTCCGAAAATGGTGACGCCGCTAGCTTTGAGTTCGACAGATTGACCTTGTCCGGGGCTCTCGACAAGTTCACCGGTAAACATGACACATGAGCCGGTGGTGATTTGTTTGAGAGTTTCGTCGGGGATTGTTCCGGCATCGATGACGATTTGGAAGTCGTTAAAACATGAACCATCGCTGAGCTGGACAAAACTGACGCCTTTGCTATCGCGCCGGGTTTTTACCCATCCGTATGCTTCGGCGGGTTGACCGGGTGCCATTTTGAAGAGGTCTTTGATGTATTGCCTTCGGTAGTTCATGGACGTGGGGGGATTTTACTTGCTCAGTTGGTTTTAGAGCAGGAATGGATTACCTAAGCGCGGCATCGGCTAAATGAACTGCCCCGATTTTGTCGTCAGGGTGACTAATTTCATTCTTGCTATTTTGCGGTTGCGAATAGCGTAGGATAGTAGAGTTTATGGTCACACCTTACGATTGGCAGGAGAATGTTGGGCATCGGGCGCGGTTTGTTGAATCGCGGCTTGAGGGTGGGGTGCCGGTAGCGGCGGCTTCGATTCCAGAAGGGATTTTGGTAGCTACTTTTCGGTACCAGTCGAGCAAGGTTTATGAAATTTATGACCGATTGATCTATTCAGCAATTGGAACTCAGAGTGATATTGAAACGGTTCGAGTGGCGGCGGTTGAGTTCTGTCATACGGAAGGGTATCGACGCAGTGAAGACGACGTTACTATTCAGCGTTTGGCGACCCATTTGAGTCAACCGATCAAACAGGCATTTGGGGATATGCGGACTTCGCCGATGGTGGTTCGGGCGATGTTTGGGGAGATCGGTGATGAAATCGCGCATGATAAATTCTTCGCGATTGACTACGATGGTGACTATTCGGTCTATAAAGAATTTTTCTTTTTGGCAGGTTCGCGGGAGGCAGGCGAGACCATGGGTAAAGCAGTTGAAGGGTTTGATTTTTCGACGGCTTCGCGTGACGACGCGATGGCTCAGTTGCGAGAAGCGGTGGTCAAAGGTATGGATCCGGATGGCAGCAAGGCGGCGGCGAGTGAGCTGCCGGAACTGGTATTTGAGGCGGCACTGATGCGGCGCGACTCTAAATGGACCAGGAAATTTAGTCGGCTAGCGGGCGAAATTGGCTAAATAGAACTTTAAGATCATGTTAGGCGTCGCCATAATAGAGTTATGCGACGTTTAGGATTGTGGTTAGTGGGGCTCAGCCTGGTGGGTTGTGCGGGGACGGGAACGTCGCCGCTGGATAATCAGCCAGGTACACGTTTTAATTCTGCTGGAGCGAATAATACAGGTGGTCGGGGTACGGCGACTTCTACTATGGAATTGAAACCGGCCTTGGCAACGGAGAAAGTTTCGGAAGATGCCGATGATCCGGCGATTTGGGTGAACCGCATTGACCCAGCGAAAAGTTTGATTTTGGGGACGGATAAGATTGAAGTCAAAGGGGGGCTTTATGCTTTTGGGCTTGATGGAAAAATCGTTCAGAAGATTTCTGACCTTGATCGACCGAACAATGTTGACGTTGAATATGACTTTAAGCTTGGAGACAAAACCGTTGATTTGGCGGTTTTGACGGAACGAAAGAAGGGACGGCTTTTAGTTTTTGCGATTGACCAATCGAGCGGAAAGCTGACGGACATCAGTGGTGATACGGCAATATTGGGTGAGGCAGTTGGCGATGCAAAGGAGCCAATGGGGGTTGGACTTTATCGCAATGCAGATGGGGAGACTTATGCGATTGTCTCGCCTAAATCGGGGGGCACGACAAACTATTTGGCGCAGTACCGGTTGATTGAACGGGAAGGCAAGGTTGACTTGAAGTTGGTTCGTCGATTTGGCAACTTTAGTGGGCTCACAAAGGACGGTGAAGGGGAGATTGAGGCGATTGCCGTTGACGACGCTTTGGGAGTTGTTTATTGTAGCGATGAGCTCAAGGGGATCCGAAAATATTGGGCGGATCCGGCGAAGGGATCGGCGGAAATTGCTCTCTTCGGCACCGACAAATACACGGCAGATCGTGAAGGGATGGCGATTTATGCAACAGGGGAGCGCGACGGCTTTTTGCTCAGCGTCGATCAGATTGAGAAGAAGAGTCGGATTTTTGTTTATACGCGAACAGGAACGAGCGACAAGGAAGCGGCAAACAAGATTCTCAAAATTATTGAGACTTCGGCAGATTCAACAGACGGATTGGATGCGACGAATCGGGATTTGGGGCCGCAGTTTCCGGAAGGAATTGTTGTGATGATGGATAGCGCGAATAAGCGGTTCCTGATTTTTGACTGGCGCGATATCAGCAAGCAGATTACGGTTCGTTAGACTTTGGTTTGAGTTCGGTTGCGGAGGTGACCGATGAGCAGGGCGATATCGGATGGTCGCACGCCGGGGATACGACCGGCTTGACCGATGGTTGCGGGTTGCACTCGGGTTAGTTTTTCGGAGCTTTCGAAGCTGAGCCCCTTGAGTTTGGCGTAGTCGAATGTGCTTGGAATAGTGAGATTCTCAAGGCGTTCGGCAGCATTGATTTCGTCTTGTTGGCGCTTCAGGTATCCGCCGTAAATTGCAAGGATTTCGATTTGCTCGCGAATTTCTAAATCAAGCCGAGTCGCTGTTTTGCTAATGAGCCTTTGGGTTTCCGGTAAATCAATGTTGATCTCATTGGCGATATCGGCTATCTTTGTCAGGTGAGCGGAAGGTCGTTTTAAGAGATCAAAGAATGGAGCCTTGTTCTTGATGGAACCGAGTCCCCGGCCATTTGAGGAATCACTTTGGGCTTCAAAAACGTAGGTTTCCTTGAGCTCGTCTAGTGCGGTCTCGAGGCCAGAAATTTTGTTATCTAATCGCTTTGATCGTTCTTGACTGACGAGTCCAATTTCAATGCCGATAGGGGTCAGGCGCTGATCGGCGTTATCGTGGCGGAGGAAGAGTCGGTGTTCGGCGCGAGCGGTGAGCATTCGGTAAGGATCGTCAACGCCTTTGGTTACGAGGTCGTCGATCATGACGCCGATAAAGCTGTTGTTGCGGGGGAATATGATTTCAGACTGATTGGTCGCAAATCGTGCAGCGTTGATACCCGCGACGATGCCTTGGCCGGCGGCTTCTTCATATCCAGAGGTACCGTTGATTTGTCCGGCGAGGAAGAGTCCCGGCAACAACTTGGACATGAGGGTTGGTCGGAGTTGGAGGGGGTCAGCCATGTCGTATTCAACGGCATAGCCGGGTCGCATCATGTGGACATTTTCGAGACCAGGAATGGTTTTGAGGGCGGAGAGTTGAACGTCGCCGGGCATGGAGCTGCTAAAGCCTTGGACATATATGGACTCATCATTCCACATTTCTTGTTCGAGGAAAATGGGGTGAGAATCCTTTTCAGCGAATCGAACGACTTTGTCTTCGATGCTGGGGCAGTAACGAGGGCCGACGCCTTCGATCTGTCCGCTGAACATGGCGGACTGATGAAGATTGTCGCCAAGAATCTGGTGAGTTTCGCGGTTGGTATGGGTTTGCCAAGTGGGCAGAAGCTCTTGCGTTTCGAACGTGTGGTCGTGAAGAAAACTCATGGGGCCAGCTTCGGGTTCTGATGGCATGACGAGGGTTTTTGATAAATCGAGACTGCTCAGTGCAATACGCGGTGTGGTGCCCGTTTTGAATCTGCGCTGACGAATTCCGAGGTCTTTAAGAAAGTCGGAGAGATTTTTGACCGCTTGGTCACCTTGCCGAGCGGCGATAGTTTGCTTTTTGCCTTCGTGGCAAAGGCCGTTTAGAAAAGTTCCGGTCGTAATGACGACGGCGCGGGTTTCAATAGTTATGGACTGATCGGTTCCGACGGGCCTTGCTTCGATGCTGGTGATGGCATCACCTTGGGTGTGGATTGTGAGGACTTCGCCTTCGAGCAGAGTGAGATTGGGTTCGTTCGCAAAGACGTTTTGCATGAACGCGGGGTAAGCGTTTTTGCAGACTTGGGCGCGGAGGGTTTGCACGGCTGGGCCTTTACCCGTACCGACTCGGCGGTTGTGGGTGAGGGTGTAGTCGGTGGTGACGGCCATTTGACCGCCGAGGGCATCGACTTCTCGGGCGATGTGCCCTTTTGCGGGGCCGCCGATGCTGCAGTTGCAGGGGAGATGACCGATGCGGTCGAGGCGGAGGGTGACGCAAAGAGTTTTGACGCCCAGACGCGCGGAGGCGAGGGCGGCTTCGATTCCGGCGTGTCCGGCACCGACAACTATTACGTCAAAGTTTTGCACTAGAAGGTTATTGTGACAGACCAGGAATTGAGGGGTGGTTCCCTAAGCTTTTAGAGGAGATTGACTCCACCCCCAAATTGTGAGGTTGGAGTCAATCATTGAGATTAGTCGATTTGCGGAATGAAGAGATCGACGTTGTGCATACCGGGATACGGTCGGTTTGCGAGGGTTTGTTCGAAACGGTGGAACTTGGCGTGTGAATCGCCGAATCCGTAATTTGCTCCTTCGGCGAACGCTTTTTTGTAGATGCGTTCTTCGAACCAATTTTCGGGGCCATCCCCTTCATCGCCGAAGTATTGGGTGGGGTCGGTCCAGCTAACTTCGTCGCTGGGCCAAGGGTGGTAGTCGCTGTCTTCGACGGTGGCTTCGCGCAAAGAGATGGTGATTTGGCTGCTGATGTCGGAGAATTGGGTGAGGCTGGCGCTGTGGGCGAAAATCCCGTTGATGAGGTAGTCGGTATCGGGGGCGGTGTTCAGCAGTGTTACGGCAGGGGATCGGAAGATTTGTCGATTTTTGACATAGGGGTAGAGCGGCTCGAACCAATCGTATCCGGCGTCTTCATCTTTCACAACTGAGCGGTCATCGTAGTCACCAGCATAGATTTGGAGAGCAGTACCGATCTGTTTGATATTGCTGAGGTCTTGAGTTTTTTTAGCGGCTTCTTTGGCTTTGGCGAAAACAGGGAATAGGATTGCGGCGAGGATCGCGATAATGGCAATCACGACAAGGAGTTCGATGAGGGTAAATGCGTTTCGCTTGACCATAATGCAATTATGTTGCACTATTTCCGCGTTAAAATTGCAACCCTATTTCAATTTTATTGCAATTTAGTCCTTTTCGAGGTCGGTGAGGAGGGTTTCGGCGGCTTGGAAATGGCGGGAGTTGATGAGGTTTTTGATTTCTTCAAGTTGGTTGGGTCGGCGATCTTTGCGCCGAAGTTTGAGAAGTCGGTAGGGGAGTTGGAGGTCGAGGGGTCGAGCGGTGAATGTGGGATCGAGATGTTGCTTTCGGAATGTTTGGACTTTTTCGAGATCTCGGGTTTGGTATTCGCGTGATGGTTCGATTTGGGTGCCTTCGCCCCAGTCGTTCCAGGTAGCGATTTGGATGATGGGGGATTTGCTTTTTAGGGCGAGATCGAGGGTTTGATCAAAGGTTTTGCCGCCTTGGTCTTCGATAGAGCCATACGATTCGTGGAGGTTGGCTTCTTTGTAGATATCTTTGAATCGGGGATAGGCGACGGCGATTTTTTCGTTCCAGTCTTTGGATCGGGTGTAGAAATTTTGGAGTTGGTTGAAGCTTTTTTCGTGGCCGACTTGGGGTTCGGGCCAGGCAAATCCGCCCGTGAGGTAGCCGTAATTGCCGAGGACGCCGAAGGTTTTGACTCCGGTTATCTCGGGTTGGATTTGTTCTTTGGTTAGGAACTGTGGACCGAAAATGAGGAGTAGAGGTTCGTTATTCAGTTTTACGTAGTTTGGTGACTTGAACCATGTGGACTTGAGGGTTGCAGTGGTTTGTTTGAATTCAGATTGCGCTTGATCTGGTTGTACTTTCTTCTGTTCGATGGAGTTTTTGATCGATTGGTCTTCGTAGCAGATGGCGAATTTAAAATTAAGTTTTTCGGCGATGGAGATGAAGAGCGTTGTATTTTCGTGGAGTTGCTTGTAGTCGTAGGTGTCGGTGGTGCCGTACCAGTCGATGATGGCGCCATCGATTCCGGCGGTTTTCATGGTGAGGATTTGGTATTCGATGACATTGGGATCGCTGGAATCGTAAGGGCCGATTGAGGGGGTGAAGTGCGAAGCGATTTGGCCCTTTTCTGGTTCAAAGTGGTTCATTGTCCAGTGCCAGCCGTAGTTTTGGCTTTTGGGCGGCGCTTGGTACCACGGCATGTAGTGGGCGAGGATGAGGGGGTGGGCTATTGAAGTGGAGAGGATAAGACTTGTGAGCATTTTGTACGAGCGATTGATTGATTGTGGCCCTTTTTGTTAGGGCCGGGGGAGTGCTTTGGGTTTACTCGGATTTGTGAGCACGGTTGATGTGACGATTATTGGCGGCGGCCCGGTTGGTTTGTTCGGGGCTTTTTATGCGGGATTGCGCGGAATGAGCGTGCGGATTATTGATTCGTTGCCGGATTTGGGGGGACAGTTGACGGCTTTGTATCCGGAGAAGTATGTTTATGATATGCCGGGCTTTCCGGAAGTATTGGCAAAGGATTTGGCGGCAAATTTGGTGGAGCAGGCGGGGCGCTTTGGCCCGGATATTGTTTTGGGGCGGGTTGCGGAAACTTTGGAGCGACGCGGCGATGAGTGGGTCGTCATTACGGGTGATGGTATGGAATTGTCGACTCGGACAGTGGTGATTAGCGCGGGGGCAGGGGCGTTTTCACCGACAAAGATTGGGGTTGAGCGTGAGGAGGAGTTTGAAGGGAAGGGGTTGAGTTATGGGGTGCGGGATAAGGCGATGTTTAAGGGTAAGCGTTGTTTGGTGGTTGGGGGCGGGGATTCGGCGTTTGACTGGGCGCTGGCGTTGCATCCAGATGCGACTTCGATGATGCTGGTGCACCGGAATGATCGGTTTAGGGCGCATGATGAGACGGTTAGAGAGCTTGAGCAGACGGATTGTGAATTTTGCTTATTTAGTGTTGTGAAAGAGTTGCATGGTGAGGGCCACTTAACGGGAGTTACTTTGGAAGATACGCAGACGAAGGAGATTCGCCATGTGGATTGCGATGCGGTGATTGTGAATATTGGGTTTAAGTCTTCGCTTGGGCCGTTGAAGGATTGGGGATTGACGATTGAGAAAAACCAGATTTTGGTTGACCACCTTTATCAAACCAATCTGCCGGGTGTGTTTTCGGTGGGAGATGTTTGTACATTTGATGGCAAGTTGAAGTTGATCGCGACGGGAGTTGGGGAAGCGGCGACGGCGGTTTGTGTGGCGAAGACGCTGATTGATCCGGCAGCGAAGCTTTTCCCGGGGCATAGCTCGGATATGGGGCTTGGTGTATAGCGTTTAGTCTGATTGTTATCAATACACAAGTAGAACAAACTGGTGGCCGCGCTATTCATTAGGGGGGGCAGATTGATCGACTCTTCGCGATCTTGTAGTTTCATGCCGGTTAAAATACTGGTTTTGGTAAGGAATTAAGCAGGGTTTTTAGCTAGTTGCAGTTGAAATGAGTTACAGTATCGTCGAACGTTTTGTTCGGAAGCCTGATGGTGTATTGGGCGAGAAAACAAGCATGGAAGCTTGGCTGGAGAGTACATGAGAAAAATTTCAATCATTGTAGGGTTGACGGTCTTGGCGGCAGTATCAAATGCAGCCTCGTTGACCTTTGATTTCAATTCGGTTTATACCGGAGCGTTGCCAGGCGGCGGAACGCCTTGGGCAACAGTGACATTGACAGATAGCGGAGCGGGACTTGTTGATATGGTCGTAAGCCATAACGGGACCAGTGCGGCGGGTCAGTTTATTAGCAACCTTGAACTCAATTTGGATCCATTTATTGGTGCGGTTTCTGGAAATGCGACTTTTGGGGAAACGGCAACGTTCAACTCCGTTTCGACAGGTTCATTTACCGATGCAGGAACAACTTTTGATCTGAAAGTTGACTTTAATCAAAGCAATGCCAATAGCGGTGCGCAGCGATTGGAGGCAGGTGAATCAGTAACGATTCAACTTTCCGGTACGGGATTAAGCGTGGCAAACTTTGATGCTTACTCGACGGGCGGTACGCCGGTTCGCGCTTTGATGCACATTCAGGGCATCGATGGTGGACTTTCGAGCAAGGTAACGGAAGGTGTTCCGGAACCGGCTACGATGGTGGTTTTGGGTGGTGCAGCTTTGGCGGCATTCGCTCGACGCAAACGCAAGTAATCTGAATTTGCATAGGTTGTGCCCCTCTTGACACTTGTCGAGAGGGGCACTTTGTATTTGATGGGGTCAGTTGGCACGGGCCGCAGGCGGGATATAGCGTAGAACGGATTTGATGGAACGCACAAAAGTCGTTGTGGTGGGGGGTGGATTTGGGGGGATTGCGGTAGCGAAGCAGTTGCGGAATGCGGCGTTTGACTTGACAATTATTGATCGGCAAAACCACCATTTATTTCAACCATTGCTTTATCAGGTGGGGACGGCGGGGCTATCACCGGCGAATATTGCGTGGCCAATTCGGAGTATTTTTCGGAAGCAGAAGAACGTGCGGGTGGTTGAGTCGATTGATGTTGTGGGAAAGGTGGTGCATTACAACGGGGGCGAGGAGCCTTATGATGTTTTGGTTGTGGCGACGGGGATGACGCATGGGTGGTTTGGTAATTCGGATTGGGCGGAATATGCGATTGGATTGAAAGAACTTTCGGAAGCGACAGAGATTCGAAATCGGATTTTGGAGGAGTTCGAAAGGGCGGAGACGGACGGCACGGAGAAGATTAGTTTGGTGGTGATTGGAGGGGGGCCGACGGGGGTGGAAATGGCCGGTTCGATCGCGGAATTGGCGCGTCGGATCTTGCCGGATGATTTTAGATCGTTTGATCCGGAAAAGACGGAAATTTTCTTAATTGAGGCGGGGTCTCGGCTTTTGAGCGGATTTCATGAGGAGTTGGGCGCGCGCGCTTTGAGCGATTTGCGAAAGATGGGGGTGACGGTTTTGTTTGGGCAGCCCGTGACCAAGATTGATGCGGACGGGCTGGAGATGGGGGATCGGCGGATTGATTCGCGGGTGGTGGTTTGGGCGGCGGGAGTTTCGGGGACTCCGGTGGGGAAATGGTTGAATGCGCCGATTGATCGGCAGGGCAGGGTTTTGGTGGATGGGCATTGCCAGGTGCCGTTTATGCCAGATGTTTATGTGATTGGGGATGTGGCGGCGTTTAAGGCGGATGATGGGACGATGCTGCCGGGGGTGGCGAGTGTGGCGATTCAGCAAGGTGAGTTTGTTGGTCGGCGGATACTGGGGACGGATGGGGGAACGTTTGTTTATCACGATCCGGGTTCGATGGCGACAATTGGTCGGAGCAAAGCGGTGGTGGAACGAGGAAATTTAAGACTGACTGGTCTGATGGCGTGGCTTGCGTGGTTATTTGTGCATTTGATTAAGCTGATGGGATCGCGGAATCGGGTGATGGTGTTTATTCAGTGGGTTTATAGTTACTTGAGTTATCAGCGGGGGGCGCGGTTGATTTTTCGAAGTGGGCGACGGGAGTAGGGAGAAGATCTGGGTTTATTGGACCACTGGTTGCACCAGGGGCATTTTTTGATTGGTCAACCCCACCCCTGCCCCTCCCCTAAAAGGGAGGGGCAGGGGTGGGGTTGGATTTGTTATTG
>Ga0209066_10003740_pt1 | contig 17150 bp, 14 predicted proteins | sample All_14_2_FD_187198 | JGI IMG/M metagenome (GOLD analysis project Ga0209066, IMG submission 187198) | Freshwater microbial communities in response to fracking from Pennsylvania, USA - Allegheny Zone_MetaG_DW_15 (SPAdes) (version 2) ... | reverse complement strand
TTCAGGCGCAGCAGGCGGCGGATCTCGCCCTCCGACTCCTCTACGGCCGAGCCCAGGAAGGCGCAGGTGTTGACCAGCGCGGCGTCGGCGCCGGCCTCTTCCGGGACCAGTTCCCAGCCGGCGGCGGCCAGCTCGCCGGCCATGACTTCGGCGTCGGAGAGGTTTTTGGGGCAGCCCAGGGAAACGATGAAGAGCTTTGGCATGGTGGAACAGGGACGCGGCCCCGGCGGGGGGCCGCGGCGGCTTAATGCTTCTCGAGGCGCTTGATGAGGATGAAAGTCGTAGTGCCGAGGGCCAGCATCGCGGCCAGGAACAGTGAGTAGGCCAGGCCGGTGTGCGCCACGCCCAGGATGGACTTCAGTTCGGACATGCCGCCCACGCCGGCGAAGAAGCTCGGCACCGCCACGGCGATGACGATGGCGTTGAGGTTCTTCATCAGGATGTTGAGGTTGTTGGCCACGATGGAGGCGCGGGCGCCCACGAGGGAGGCGAAGATGTTGGAATAGATCTCGGCCTGGCGGTAGCACTGGTTGTTCTCGATGATGATGTCGTCGAGGAACTCCACGCTCTTCTGCGTCAGTTCCATCTTCTCGGTGTTGTGCTTGAGCCGGTCTATCACGTAGGAATTGGCGTTGATGGCGTTGAGGTAGTAGACCAGGCTCTTCTCCAGCGTGAAGAGGTTGAGCAGGTGGCGGTTCTCCATCGAGTGCGTGATCTTGGTCTCTATCTCGTCGGCGATCATGTTGATGACCTTGAGATGCTCCATGAAGTGGAAGATGGAGTTGTAGATCAGTTTGAGGAAGATCTCGCGGATGCCGGTGACCTGCTTGAAGTACTTGCCGGAGAACATGTTGATGTCCTCGGACAGGGCCAGGATGAGCTTGTCCTTGAAGAGGAACAGGCCCATCGAGGTGACCTTGAACATGAAGTGGTCTTTGGAGGAATAGTTCTTGGGCCGCTTGAAGATCAGCGCCAGGTGGTCCGGCTCGAACTCCATGCGGGCGGGCTCTTCGGGGTCGAAGGCGGAGGCGAAGTTGTGCTCGTCGAGGTTGAACTGCTCGGTCAGCCACTTCTTTTCGTCTTCGGTGGGGCTGACCACCACCCAGATGTCGGGCGTCTCGGCCTCGACCTGCTTTATCTGGTGGTTCTCGATCTTGTAGCGCTTTATCATTCTTTCGGCCTGTCCGGGCTGCTAAGCCTATTCTACAATTATTTGCGCGCGCTTTTGGCCTTGGGCGCCGGCTTCAGTTCCGCCGCCACCGCCGCGCCTATCTCCGAGAGGTTGTCCACCACGGCGGCGCCCGCTTTTTTGAGGGCCTCCACCTTGGAGGCGTGGGTGCCCGCGCCGCCCTCCACTATGGCGCCGGCGTGCCCCATCCGGCGGCCGGGGGGGGCGGTCTTGCCGGCTACGAAGCAGAACACCGGCTTGGTCATTTCCTTCTTGATGAACTTCGCGGCGTCCTCTTCGGCCGAGCCGCCTATCTCGCCTATCATGATGACGGCCTCGGTCTGCGGGTCCTCCTGGAAGAGCTTGAGCGCGTCCACGAAATTCATGCCCTGCACGGGGTCGCCGCCTATGCCGACTACCGAGCTCTGCCCGAGGCCCTGGGCCGTGACCTGCCAGACGGCCTCGTAGGTGAGGGTGCCCGAGCGCGATACCACGCCTACCGAGCCTTTCTTGTGGATGTAGCCGGGCATGATGCCGGCCTTGCACTCGCCGGGGGTGATCACGCCGGGGCAGTTGGGGCCCACCAGGGTCACCTTCCTGCCGCAGGCGTTGATGGCGGCCAGGCGCTTTTTGACGCGCACCATGTCCATTACCGGGATGCCCTCGGTGATGCAGATGATGACGGGGATGCCGGCGTCGGCGGCCTCCAGGATGGAATCCGCCGCGTAGGGCGGGGGGACGAAGATCAGCGAGGCGTTGGCGCCGGTCGCCTTCACGGCGTCCTTGGCCGTGTTGAAGACCGGCAGGCCCAGGTGCTCGGTGCCGCCTTTGCCGGGCGTCACGCCGCCGACCACCGCGGAGCCGTATTCTATGCATTGCTGGGCGTGGAAGGAGCCCTGCGCCCCGGTAAAACCGTGCACCAGCAGTTTGGTTTTCTTGTTGAGGAGTATGGACATAGTGTTTACCTCTTGGCCGCGGCCACGGCTTTCTGCGCGGCTTCCCACAGCGAGTCGGCCTGTTCCAGTTTCAGGCCCGACGCGGCGAGGATGGCTTTGCCTTCCTTTACGTTGGTGCCCTCCAGCCTTACTATCAGGGGGACCTTGATATGGACCTTCTTGGAGGCCTCTACCACGCCGGCGGCTATATTGTCGCACTTCATGATGCCGCCGAAGATGTTGACCAGCACGGCCTTCACCTTGGGGTCCTTCAGGATGATCTGGAAGGCCTTGGTCACCTGGTCCACGTTGGCGCCGCCGCCCACGTCCAGGAAGTTGGCCGCGTCGCCGCCGGCCATCTTGACGGTGTCGAGGGTGGCCATGGCCAGGCCCGCGCCGTTGACCATGCAGCCGATGTCGCCGTCGAGGCCGATATAGTTGATGCCTATCTCCTTGGCCTCCTTCTCTATCTCGGAGGCCTCGTGGTCGGGCCTGGCCGCCTGGTCTTTGTGGCGGAACAGGGCGTTGTCGTCGGTGACTATCTTGGAGTCGATGGCCAGCAGGCGGCCGTCGGCGGAGATTATGAGGGGGTTCACCTCTACCAGGCTGGCGTCGTTCTCCACGAAAACCTTTACCAGGGCCTTGGCGAAGGCCGTGAACTCGCAGAAATTCTTCTGCGGTATGCGCAGGTCGAAGGCCAGCTGCCTGGCCTGGAAGTCCAGCAGGCCGCTTTCGGCGTCCACGGCCACGCGCACGATCTTCTCCGGGCTGTTATGGGCCAGCTCCTCTATGCTCATGCCGCCCTCGGCGGAGGCTATGACGGCGGGAGCGCCGGCCTTGCGGTCCAGCACCACCGAGATGTAGATCTCACGGTCGATGGCGGCCGCGTGCTCCACCAGCACTTCTTCCACGGTGAGGGCCTTGCCCTGGGTCTGGTTGGTGGTTATCTTCATGCCGAGCATCTGCCCGGCCAGTTCGCGGGCCTCGGCCGCGGTCTTGGCCAGCTTTACCCCGCCCGCCTTGCCGCGGCCGCCGGCCAGGACCTGCGCCTTGACCACCCAGGGGCCGGGGCCGTCTATGACCAGCTTGTCGGTGCTGTCGCCTATCCTGACCACGCCGCAGCGCGGCAGCATGGGGATGCCGTAGCGCTCAAAAACTTCCTTGCCCTCGTGTTCCAGCAGTTTCATCGAAATCCTCCAGAAAGGCGGCTGTCCCGGGCCGGTGCCGGTGTTGAACCCTAATGATACAATTTGTAATATAATTTGAGCAAAGACCGGCGCGGGAGAAACGGCCGGTTTTCCTGCGCTTTGAGAGGTTCAACATGGGCGAAAAAAAGAAAACGGTGCGGGTCAGCGAGCTGAGCTCGGTCACTGTGCGCTTCGCGGGCGACTCGGGCGACGGCATACAGCTGGTGGGCAGCCAGTTCGCCAACGCCACCGCGGTGGCGGGCAACGACCTCAGCACCCTGCCCGATTACCCGGCCGAGATCCGCTCCCCGGCCGGCTCCCTGTCCGGCGTCAGCGGCTTCCAGCTCAGTTTCGGCGACGAGTCCGTGATGACCCCAGGCAACAAGCCCAACGTCCTGGTGGTCATGAACCCCGCCGCCCTGGCCGTTAACCTGAAGAACCTCGACAAAGGTTCGGTGATAATAGCCAATTCGGACGCCTTCGTTCCGGCCGCCCTGGAGAAGGCGGGCTACAAGGCCAACCCCCTGGAGGACGGCTCGCTGGACAACTACCGCGTGATAGCCGTGCCCGCCAACGCGCTGACCGAGGCCGCCCTGAAGGACTCCGGCCTGCAGAAGCCGCAGGTCCTGAAGTGCAAGAATTTCTACATGCTGGGGATCCTGTTCTGGATGTACGGCCTGCCGCTGGGCCCCACCAAGGAGCGCATCGGCGCCAAGTTCGGCAAGACCCCCGCGCTGGCCGACGCCAACTCCAAGGTTTTGGAGGCCGGCTACGACTACGCCGAGACCACCGAGCTCTTCGACGCCCGCTTCCAGACCAAGAAGAGCGCCGTCGCCCCCGGCAAGTACCGCAACCTCACCGGCAACGAGGCCGCCGCCTACGCGCTGATCACCGCGGCCAAGCTCCTCAAGAAAAAACTTTTCTACGGCTCCTATCCCATCACGCCGGCCTCGGAGATCCTGCACACCCTCTCCAAGCACCGCGCCAGCGACGTGGTAGTCTTCCAGGCCGAGGATGAGATCGCCGCCATGTGCGCCACCGTGGGCGCCGCCTTCGCTGGCGAGCTGGCCGCCACCGGCACCAGCGGCCCGGGCCTCTCGCTCAAGATAGAAGCCCTGGGCCTCGGCGTGATAACCGAGCTGCCGATGGTGATCATCGATGTCCAGCGCGGCGGCCCTTCCACGGGCCTGCCCACCAAGACCGAGCAGAGCGACCTGCTGCAGGCCGTCTTCGGCCGCCACGGTGAGAGCCCGCTGGCGGTGCTGGCGGCCAGCTCGCCGGCGGACTGCTTTACCACCACGCTCGAGGCCGCGCGCCTGGCCGTCAAGTACATGACGCCGGTCATCGTGCTGTCCAACTCCTACCTTTCCAACGGCTCCGAGCCTTTCCGCATCCCGAAGCTTTCCGAACTGCCCAGGTTCGACCTGCCGCCGCTGCCCTCGCCGGAGGAGTTCGAACCCTACCGGCGCGACCCGGACACGCTGGCCCGCCCCTGGGCCTGGCCCGGCCTGAAAGGCTACGAGCACCGCATAGGCGGCCTTGAGAAGGCCGACGGTTCCGGGGCCATAAGCCACGACCCCGCGAACCACCAGAAGATGACCGATATACGGGCCGCCAAGATAGCCGGCATAGCCCGCGAGATCCCGCCGGTGAAGCTGAGCGGCCCCGAGTCGGGGGACCTGCTGGTGCTGGGCTGGGGCTCCACCTACGGCGCCATCGCCGAGGCCATGGGCGAGGCCCGCAAGGCCGGCCTGGCCGTCTCGTCGGCGCATATCCGCAATCTCTGGCCGCTGCCGCCCGACCTGGGCGCCGTCCTGAAGCGTTTCCGGAGGGTGCTGGTCCCGGAAGAGAATACGGGCCAGCTGCGCCTGCTGCTGCGCTCGGAGTACCTGGTCGAGCCTATCGGCCTCAACAAGGTGCAGGGACAGCCCCTGAACTCCGAGGAGATACTGGCCAAAATAAGGGAGGTCCTGGGGAAATAATATGGAAATCAAACTTACCGCCAAGGATTTTGCCTCGGGCCTGCCCGTGAAGTGGTGTCCCGGCTGCGGCGACTTCGCCATCCTCAACATGATGCAGAAGGTGATGGCTGGCATGGGCCTGCCGCACGAGAAATACGCGGTGATCTCCGGCATCGGCTGCTCCAGCCGCTTCCCGTATTACGTCAACACCTACGGCTTCCACTCCATCCACGGCCGCGCCGCGGCGGTGGCTTCCGGGGTGAAGCTGGCCAACCCGGACCTGGCGGTCTGGGTGATCACCGGGGACGGCGACGGCCTCTCCATAGGCGGCAACCACGTGATGCACGCCATCCGCCGCAACATCGGCCTGAAGATCGTGCTCTTCAATAACCGCATCTACGCCCTGACCAAGGGCCAGGCCTCGCCTACCACGCAGCCCGGTACCAGGACCAAGAGCACGCCGGCGGGTTCCATAGATTACCCGTTCAACCCGGCCCGCTTCGCCGTCGGCCTCGACTGCACCTTCGTCGCCCGCGGCCTGGACAACGATATCCCCGGCACGACCGCCATTCTCGAGCGCGCCGCCCGCCACAACGGCACCACCTTCGTGGAGATCTTCCAGAAATGCGTGCCGTTCTCGGACAAGGAGTTCGACCCGCTCAAGGACCCGGCCACGCGCGAGGACGTGCTGCTGCGCGTGGAGCACGGCAAACCCCTGGTGTTCGGGGCGAAGAAGGACAAGGGAATAGTTTTCCGGAACTTCAGGCCCGAGGTCGTGTCTTTCGAGCCCGGCCGGGTGCCCGCCGAAGTGGCCGTTTACGACGAGACCAACGCGGAGATGGCCTATCTCATCAGCGGTTTCTCGCAGCCGCAGTTCCCGGTGCCGGTGGGCGTGTTCCGCTCCACTGACAAGCCGTCCTTCGAGCAGCTCTACTACGACCAGGTGAAGCACGTGGGCGACACCAGGGAGCACGAGCTGGAAACCCTGCTTTCGGGCCCCGACGCCTGGGAGATAAAATAACGCGGCGCGCGGAACCGGCGCGGCGGGCGCCCCGGGCCTGAGCAGCTATGCCTGAAAACAAACTGAAGGTCCTGGTGGTGGACGACGACCTGATCCTGCGCGAGCTGGCCACCGACCTCCTTTCCGACCTTTACGAGGTGCAGCAGGCTGAAGACGGACAGGTCGCGCTCGAGAAAGCCCTGGACTGGCGGCCGGACCTGGTGGTGACCGACCTGATGATGCCGCGCATGCACGGCTACGAGCTTTGCGAGCGGCTCAAGGGGCCGGGCGGGGTGCCAGGCGTTAAGGTCCTGGTGGCCTCCTCAAAGCTTTTTCCCGCCGACATCGCCCAGGCCAAAAAGGCGGGGGCCGACGCTTATATCACCAAGCCCTATAACGTGGCGGACCTGCAGGCCAAGGTGGCGGACCTGCTGGCCGGCCGGGGGCCTGGGGCCGCTGGCGAAGCCGCCCCGGTTCCGGAGGCGCAGCCGGCCGAAGCCGCACCCGCGCCCTTCCCTTCCGCCCCTGCCGCCGCTTCCGAGGACGCCCTGCCGGTCCACGTGCGTTTCTGGGGCACCAGGGGCTCCATCCCCATGAGCGGCCCCGGCATGGAGCGGCACGGCGGCAACACGGCCTGCGTGGAAGTGCGCGCCGGCGACCTGGTGATAGTGCTGGACTGCGGCACCGGCCTGCGCGGCCTGGGCCTGGCCCTGGCCAAGGAGTTCAAGGGCCGCCCGCTGGCCGGCCATATCTTCGTGGGGCACACCCACTGGGACCATATACAGGGCTTTCCCTTCTTCGTCCCGCTCTACAACCCAGCCAATTCCTTCAGCATTTACAGCGTGCACGGCGCGCACGGCAGCCTGAGCAACGTGTTCCGGGGCACCATGTCCGAGGATTACTTCCCCGTCCCGCTTTCCGGCCTGGCCGCCAAACTGGACTTCGTGGAAATGTCCGGCCCCGTCTCCGCCGGCGGGGCGCGCGTCTCCTTCGCCCACCTCAACCACCCGGGGGTCTGCATCGGTTTCCGCATCGAGGTGCGCGGCCGCGTGGTCTGCTACCTCAGCGACCACGAGAATTTCTACAAGCTGGCCGGAGACAACGAGCTGGCGCGCCGGCAGGACGGGGAGATCACGGAATTCGTGCGGGGCTGCGACCTGCTTATAAGGGAAGCCCAGTACACCGAGGAGGAGTACCCGTCCCACAAGGGCTGGGGGCACAGCACCTTGGACGACGCCGTCCGCGACGCCGCGGCCTCGGGCGTAAAGCGCCTGGCCATCACCCACCACGACCCGGACCATACCGACGATTTCCTGGACGCGCAGCTGGAGCGCTGCCGCGCCCTGAGCGGGGGGAAGTTCCACTGTTTCGCCGCTAAAGACGGCCTGCGGGTGGACCTGTAGCCCCCCCTCGGCGCGCAGCTTGCGAAGACTCCGGGCCCGGCCTTACCGCCGGGCTTATTTTTTCTTTTTCACGTACTTGATCTGGCGGATGGCGGTGCCGGGGAAGTAGAAATCCAGTATCTCGCGGTACTTCTTGTCGTACTTGCCGGCCAGGCCGGCGGCCCCGCTCTGGCACAGGCCTATGGCGTGGCCCCAGCCGCCGCCGTAGAGCCAGTAGTTGCGCACCTTGCCGTTCTTGTGGCGGTTGATCTCGATCTCGAAGAGGGTGCTCTTGAGCGAGCTGAACCCCAGGATGTTGCGTATCAGGTGCTCGCGGGTTATGTCCACGGTCTTTTTGGAGCCGACTATGCGCAGGCCGTTGACGTTGCCCGACGGGCTGCGCCGCAGGGGGATGATGTTGATCACCTCGCCCACGGCGTAATCCTTGTTCACGCGGAAGGTCATGTCCTTCTGGCGGATGATCTTCATCCAGCGGTACTCGGAGGCGCGCACGCGGCCGGGGTAGTTGCAGTTGGCGCCGGGGTTGCCGGTGAGCCACAAATGCCAGTCCCACGGGTCCAGGGGCGCTTCGTGCCTGTCCGGGTGGCCGTCGGCCTTGGTGACCAGGTAGGGGGAGTCGCCCCAGCCGGTGACTTCCTTGGAGGCCTGTATCCAGCCGCCGCAGTTGGAGTGGTAGAAGGTGTAGGCGGGGCGGCCGTGGTAGGTGAGGATCTCGCCCTCGGTGTCGATCACCGCCCGGGTGGTAGTGTTGGCCTCTATTGACTTGCCCTTGTAGGCCTGGCAATGCTGCCCGTCGCAGAGGTGGTAGCCGTCCTTCTTGTGGATGCCGCCGCGCGCGCGGCGGATGAGCACCTGGGTGCGGGCGATGACGGCCTGGGCCTTGAGCGACTCGAACGGCCACTGCGGCGCCACCTCGCTCGGCACCACGCCCAGCAGGTACAGCTCGTTCTCTATCACGTTCACCACGCCGACGCCGCGGCTGCCGTTGGGATAGAGCTCGATATAGCCACGGTACTGCCGGTCGGACCAGCGGAAAAAAGGGTTCTTTGTTTTGGAAGAGGCCTCGAAGATGACAGTGCCCTTGGGGCTGAGCGGCTTCACCAGGATAGCCCCGGTAAAGCGCCCGTACACCTTGCCCGCCTCGTCTTTGAGCACCACCTTGCCGTCTTCGGCGGCCACGGTCCAGGCCTGGTCGGGCGGGATGGAGGCGAAGAGTTTCCTGCTGGCCTTGCCGGTGACCGTGAGTCCTTCGAAGGATTTTATCTTGAGCAGGTTGTTGGCGCCCTGTTTGCCCGTGGCCCCGGTGCCTATGCCCACGCGGATCTTAACGGAGCCGGAGAGGCTGGCCAGGGCGTCCACCGGCTCCATCACCAGCGGCTTCACGATCCTGAAGGGGGGGCGGATCTCTTCGGGCTGCTTGCTCATCTTGCCTTCCAGGACCTTCATCATGCTGGAGGCGATGGGGTGGCCCGGGGCGTAGGCCAGCACGCGGTGGTACTGGTTCCAGGCCTCGTCGAACTTGTTCTGCCGCGCGTAGATGCCGGCCAGCGGCAGGCGGGCCTCGGTGAAGGAGGGGTCCTTGCGCAAGGCCTCGATGAGGGATTCTTCGGCCTCCTTGTGCATGTCGAAATTCATGTAGTTCCAGGCCAGGATATAATCCACGCCGGAGAAATCGGGCCTGAGCTGCCGGTATTTCTCCAGGTGCTCCAGCGTCCTGGCCTTGTCTTCCAGGTTGGCGTAGACGCTGGCGAGGCCCAGCTCCGCCCGGGAATGCAGCGACTGGATGCGGATGGCCGTTTCGAAGGCGGAGCGGGCGCCGTCGTAATCCGCCTGGTGGAAGCGCATCCAGCCCAGTTCGGAATAGATGTCGGGGTTATGCGGGTCGCGCTCCAGGGCGCGCACCAGGGCGGCGGCGGCCTCGTTGTAGCGGCCGGCCTGGCGCAGGCACATGGCGGCGTTGAGCAGCGGGCGCGGGGCGGACTGGTCGGCCGCGGCCAGGGCGAAATAGGCCGAGGCCGCCTGGGTGAGGTTGCCGGCGAGGTAAAGCTCGTGGGCCCCGGGCGCGGCGGCGGCGGGCCGGGATTGTAATAGGAGACAGAAAAGAATAATAATATTCCGCACGGCTTTCATATCGTATAAATTATTAAGAGGCTGTAGAACAGGTACGCCGCGGCGCCGGGCGCCCGCTGGAATAAAAGCGAGGGTCCGCCCGTTATCTTAGCGCGGTAATTTTTGATGCCGGAAGAACTCAACGACGCTGAACTGGTCGCCGCCTATAAGGCGGGCGACGCCGGCGCGCTTGGGACGCTGATGGAGCGCCACAAGGCCGCCGTCTACGGCTACCTGCTGCGCCTTACCGGCCGCACCGACGCCGCCGAGGACCTGTTCCAGGAGGTCTTCCTGAAGCTGGTGAAGAACCCCGGCGCCTATAACGAGCGGGAAAAATTCAAGGCCTGGCTGTTCACCGTGGCGCGCAACGCCGCCATGGACCTGTTCCGGCGCGAGTCCTCCCGGGGCGAGGTTTCCCTTTACGGCGACGGCGACAAGCCGGGCCCGGCCGATTTCGCCGCCTCCGCCGAGCCCGGCCCGGCCGAGGCCTTCTACGGCAAGGCGTTGGGGGAGCGCATAGACGCCGCCCTGGCCTCCCTTTCGGAGGACCAGCGCGAGGTCTTCTACCTCCGGCATTATTCGGAGCTCTCATTTAAAGAAATAGCGGAAATGCTCAAGGTGCCCATAGGCACTGTGCTGGCCCGCATGAGCCGGGCGGCGGCCCAGCTGCGCAAGAAGCTGGAGGGGGAGGCGCAATAAAACGGGGGGGCGGCGCGTTGTACATACAGGAGCTGTTATGAACTGCGAATACGGAGAAAAGCTTATCCTTTACCGCTACGGCGAAGCCGGCCCCAGGCTGGCCGCCGAGGTGGAGGCGCATTTAGCCGGCTGCCCCGCCTGCCGCTCGGAGCTGGCCGCCCTGTCTGCCGCCGGCGCCCGCCTGTCGGCCGCCGTTCCCGGCCCTTCGGACGAAACCGTTTTCAATATCATGCGCGCGGCCCGGGCGGCCGTCTCGGCCCGCTCCGGCTTCTCCTTTAAGTGGGGCGAGGCCCTGCTTTCCGGCGCCCTGGCTTCGGCCATGGCCTTCGTTTTCGCCTTCTCCGGCACCCGGGCCTCGGCCGACCTGGCCTGGAACAGCGGTTTGGATTCAAAGCTGGATTCGGTGGAGTATTCGGTGTACCAGGCGCAGTCCGACCTGGCTTCCGCCACCGGCGACTGGGAGTACGGCCTGAGCGCGCTCGAGGATGAAAGCCTGGATTTCAGTAAAAGCGTTTGAAGGGGAATCTCAAGGAGGCGGTTATGAATAAGAAGCTTATGTACTGGATAGTGGCGCTGGCGCTGGTTAGCGCGCCGGCCTTCGCCGCGGCGCAGGAAGGGCCCGGCCCGGACGAGGACGAGATAGAGATGATGGAGGACGGCCCCGGCGGGATGGGCCCCGGCATGGGCGAGGGGCGCGGGCCGATGGGCCCCGGTATGGACCGGGAGCGCGGGCCGATGATGGAAGGCCGCAACCAGATGAACCAGGAAAAGATGATGGTCATCAGGAAGAAAATGCAGCAGCGCGGCGGCAAGGGCGAGGGGTTCATCCCCGAAGAGAAGGTCCTGGCCGTCATCAAGAAGCACGACCCGGCTTTCGCCAAGAAAGTCGCCGAGATGCGCGAAGCCACCCCGGCCAAGTACAAGGTCGTGATGCAGCTGTCGGGCAAACTCCTGGGCGCGGCCAAGGCGCAGCAGGACGAGAGCCTGGAAAAGGACGCCGTGCGCGCCCTGGCGCTGGAGTTCGAGAGCAAGGAGCTTTCGCTCAAGCACAACAAGGCCTCCGACGCCGACAAGAAGGCCATAAAGGCCGAACTGAAGACCGTGCTGGCCGAACTGTTCGACCTTAAGACCAAGGCCCATGAGCTGCGGGTGAAGAACATGCAGGACGACATCAACCGCCTGAAGCAGAACGTGGAAAAGCGCAAGGCCAACAAGGCCAAGATCGTCGACCAGCGCCTGGACCAGCTGACCGGCGAGGGCTTCGGCTGGTAAACCCGGCCCGCCGCACAAATGAAAAGGCCCCGGCAAGCGGGGCCTTTTTATTTGTGCGGCGGGCTATTTCGCGGCCAGGATGTCGCTGACCAGGCGGGTAATTATCGGGACGCCGGCGCCCTGCTGTTCGGGGGGCAGGCCCAGGTCGAAGGAAGCTTTTTTCAGGGCTTCCCGCAGGGCGGCCTCGCCCTTCACCCCCAGGCTCACCGCCAGGGCGGCCGCCCCCGAGATGTGGGGCGCGGCCTGCGAGGTGCCGTTGGCCAGGTAGAAGGATTTTTCGAGGTAGGACGAATAGATCCTGACGCCCGGCGCGGTAAAATCCGTTTCGGGGCCGCGGCAGGAGAAGGAAGCCAGCTTGTTGGAGTAATCGATGGCGGTAACGGCCACGGCGTCCTCGAAGGCCGCCGGGTAACCGATGTCGCCGGCGAAGTTGCCGGCGGCGCAGACCACCAGGACGCCGGCCTTGCGCGCCGCCTTGACGGCCTTGGCCTGCGCTTCGGAATACTGCGGGGCGCCCAGGCTCAGGTTGATGATGTCGGCTTTCTGCCCTACGGCCCACCTGATGCCTTCTATTATCTGGGAGACCTTGCCGGTGCCGCTGCTGTTGAGCACTTTGACGGGCAGGATGGCGGCTTCCGGCGCGAGCCCGGCCATGCCGCTCCAGTTCAGCGCCCCGGCTATGATGCCCGCCACATGGGTGCCGTGGCCGGTCGCGTCGTGGGGCGGGGTCCCCGGTTCGAGCACGTTGTAGCCGGGCGCGCAATTCGGGGCCAGGTCGGGATGGGTGCAGTCCACGCCCGAGTCCAGCACGGCTACGCGGGCGCCGGCGCCTTTGGTGACCCCCCAGACCCTGCTGGCGCCCAGCCTGACTACGCTCCAGGGCAGGCGCTCGAACTTCCCGTCCACCGCGGTAGAGGTGATATAGACCGGGGAAATGACGGGCTGGGTGGAAGCCGCGGGCGGCCCGGCCTTCGCCGTCTCAAGGAGTTCCCCGATAGCGGCCTGCGCCGCTTCCAGCGCCAGGGGCCGTTCCGAAGCCAGCCAGTAGATCTCCTCGTCGTCTTCCGCGGAGGCCACGCCCGGCGCGCGCGATATGTCGGCGGTCCTGACGTCGCCCGGGAACCGCGCCAGCGCGGCGTTGATGAAAGGATATTCCTGTACTATGCTGCCGCCGCGGCTCTGCACCAGGCGCGCCTGCGCTTCGGGTGTGACTTCGGGGTCGAAAACGATGATCTTGTCCCCGGCGAGGGCCGGGAGGGCGCAGAACAGCAGCAGGGCGGCCAGCGTGTTTCTCATAGAACCGATATTTTACAAATAAAAAACCCCGCGGAGGCGTTCCGCGGGGTTTTTCATGCGTTCGGTTCTTAGCGCACCAGTTTGAAGGCGTCCACCAGGCCCGCGCCCTGGTCGGTGGGCTTCAGGTTGGGCAGCAGGGCCGCGGCGCCTTTGAGGGCCGCGCGGACCTCGTCGGAGCCGTTGGCGCCTGCGCCCACGGCGAGCGCGGCCAGGCCGGCCACGTGCGGGCTGGCCATGGAGGTGCCGGACATGCTGGTGTAGCCGCCGCCCTTCTTGGTCGAATAAACGCTCACGCCGGGGGCTATCACGGCTATCTCGGCGCCCTTGGACGAGAAATAGGCGAGCTTGTCGGAGGAATCGGAGGCGGAAACCGCTATGGCCTCGGGGTACTTGGCCGGGTAGTTGACCGGGCCCGAGTCGTTGCCGGCGGCGCAGACCACGGCTACGCCGGCTTCTTTGGCCTTTTTCATGACCTGGGCCAGGGCGTCGGTGCCGGAGCGGCCGCCGAGGCTCATATTGATGACCTGCATGCCGTTGGTGACGGCCCACTCTATGCCGGCCACTATCCAGGAATACTGGCCGGAGCCGTTCTTGTCGAGCACCTTGACCACGTAGAGGTCGGCGGCCGGCGCCACGCCGACCACGCCTTTAAGGTCCCGCGCGGCGGCCACGGTGCCGGACACGTGCGTGCCGTGCCCCTGGTCGTCCATGGGGTCGTTGGTGCCGGTGACGGCGTTCCAGCCGCCTTTGTAGACGGGGGCCAGGTCGGGATGGTTATAGTCTATGCCGGTGTCTATCACGGCCACCTTCACGCCCTTGCCGTCGGTGTAATCCCAGGCGGAGGCCGCGTTGACGCGCTTCACGCCCCAGGGGATCTCTTTTTCGGCGGGGTCTACTTCGGCCCGGATCTCGCCAAAAACAGGGGCTTCCCAGCCCTCGCCGGTGTTGAGCATGTTCCTGACGCTCTCCAGCGAGGGGAGCTGCGGGGCGGCCGTCTCGCTGATCCAGTTTATGTAGCGGTCCTCGTCCACGTTGGTGACGCCCGGGAGGGAATAGATGCTGGCGTCCTTTATATTGTCGGGGAAAACGGCCACCAGGGCGTCTACCAGGACGAACTTCCTGGTGACCTGGCCGCCGATGCTGGTTACGCTTTTTTCTATGGCGCTCTTGAAGGCGGGGTCGAAGCTGACTATCTTCTGCGACGCCTGGGCGGCGGCGGCCGCGGAAATGAGTAGCGCGGCGGCGAGGGTTAACAGTTTTTTCATTTATCCTCCGGGGGAAACAAGGTGCCAAAAGGCCTACGCCCAATATAGGACTTTTGGCTGATTAATGTCAAGCGCGAGGGGGGGTAAGGAAAAAAGGCGCCGCGGTAAAGGGTTAGTACTTCTTTATCTGGCTGGTGTCGAACTTCCCGATGATGCCGGAAACTTCGGGGTTGCTCATGAGCATGTTGAGGGTCTGCGGGTTCTGCATCGCGAGGGCCACCAGTTGGGGGTTCTGGTCTATGAGGTTGCTGAGGGCCGCCGGGTCGCTCATGAGGGCCTTGGCCGCGGGGGTGTTGAGCATGGCGCTGACCATGCCGCTGCCGGCTACCGCGCTCACCAGGGCCGGGTTGTTCATGGCGGCCTTGACCACGGGGCTGTTCATGAAATTGGCCGGCCCCGGGCCTTTGAGGAAATTCGCCAGGCCTTCCGGGCTGCCGGTGGCGGCCTTTACGGTGGGGCGCGACATGAAGCCTTCCACCACGTACTTGTTGTTGAGGATGGCCCCTACAGCTTTGGGGTTCTTCATGACTTTTTCAACGGCGCCCGAGAGGTAGCCTTTCTGGTAACCCATGCCCATGGCTTCCTTGGCGCGGGTTTCTCCGGATTCCAGGGCGGCCTGGGCCGAGGGCTTGGCGTCATAGCCGCCTCCGGCCGCCTTGCGCTGCGCCTCCGCCTTGGCCTGCCTGGCCTGGGCTTCCCTGCGCACCTTCTCCTCCGCTTCCCGCGAGGGGCCGTCCCCGGCCAGGCTGCCTTCTTCGGCCCCGCCCCGGCGGTAGCGCACGGCGTAGCCGCTGTCCGTGAGCCCGGGGTCGTAGCCGTCGGGCGTGCGCTTCTTTATCTCCCCTTCGTCGGTATTGAAAACGTTGTGTTCCTCTTTTGAGAGGCCAACGTCGCTGGAATTGATGCGCTGCGTCCACTTTACCAGCGGGATGGCCAGCAGGATATAGACCGGGGTCAGGTAAACCCAGATCTTCCAGCCGGACTTTTTAACTTCCCCTTCTTCCATATCCATAATATAACATCGAAACCGAGGATAGTCAACAGCCCAGCGCCAGCCGCGGATACGCGGCTGCTGCCCGGGATCCGCGCCGCGCGGGACCCGCCGGGGGCGTCAGGAAGAGCGGGGGCCGGACTACGGGCTTGCTTTCCGCCCTTTCAGTTGGTATTATTAACGATATCCATAGCCGGCCGGAAAAGCCGGCTTGGCCGCTATGGGGAATTTTACGGTAACTTTGTTGTCCAACCTGGCGCAGGTCTTCCTGCTTTTCAGCGGGCTTTTCTATCTTTTCCTGAGCTTCAGGGGCTTCTGGCGCCTGCGCCCGGGGCCCCGGCCCGCGCGGCAGCGGCGCTTCGCCCTGCTGCTGCCCGCCCACAACGAAGAGGGCGTGGTGGGCCTGGCCGTGCAGAGCCTCGCCGGTTTAAAATACCCGCGCGCCCTGTTCTCCGTTTTCGTGGTCGCCGACCACTGCACTGACGGCACCGTAAAGGCCGCGGCCGCCGCCGGCGCCGAAGTGCTGGACCATTCGGGCCCCGGGCTCAAAGCCGGCAAGGGCCGCGCCCTTAAATGGGCCACCGAGAAGATCTTCGCTTCCGGCGAGTACGACGCCTTCTGCTATTTCGACGCGGATTCGCTGGCGCACCCGGGCTTCCTGGAGGCCATGAACGCCGCGCTGGAGTCGGGGGCCGAGGCCGTGCAGGGGCGGCAGCTGGCCAAGAACACCTCCAATATCCTGGCCAAGATCCTGGCGGCTGGCCATATCGTTACCAACCGCTTTTTCCAGCTGCCCAAGCAGGCGCTGGGCCTGTCGGCCACGCTGCACGGCAAGGGCATGTGTTTCACTGCCGGGGTGGCGCGCAAGTTCCATTGGGACGAGACCTGCCTGACCGAGGACCTGGAGATGCAGATGCGCCTCATCCGCCACGGCGTGCGCATAGCCTGGACCGGCGACGCGGTGGTCTACGACGAGGAGCCCGAGACGCTTTCCCAGTACCTGGTCCGCACCATACGCTGGACGCGCGGCTCGCTGGACACGGCCCGCCGCCACCTGGCCGGGCTGCTGCTCCGGGTCCTGCGCACCGGGGATATAAAGGCTTTCGAGGGCGCCCTGTACTGCTCCCAGACCTACCGCTTCGCGGTGGCCGTGGGCGCCGGCGGCCTGCTGTGGCTGTCGAGGGACTCCTTCAACATCGTCCTCTGGCTTTACGGGGCGCTGCCAGGGGCGGAGCACGCCATGAAGGCGCTGGCCCTGCTGCCGCTCTTCATCTATCCCGTTTTCGCGCTGCTGATGGAGCGGGCCAGCCCCGACCTGGTGGCCGCCTACTTCCTGCAGCCGGTGCTGGGGCTGCTCCGCCTGCCCGTCTTCGTGGCCGGCGTGCTGCGCGGCACGGATTTCTGGGGCCGCACCGAGCATACCAGCCGGGTGGCCATAGCCGATTTGGTGGATTAACGCAATTACCGCACGGAGGAAAACATGAAGACACTTCTGCTGACCGCGCTGCTGCTGCCCGCCGTCGCCTTTGGCCAGGAACTCACTTCCGCCGACCTGGACGGCATGCCCGGCCTTAAGGAGACGTCCGGCGAGGCCGTGCGCCGCCCCGACACGCAGCGCATCATGTCGGAGCTTTCGGCGGGCCTGCGGCTCAGCTCCAAGCAGGAGGACCGCATCGGCTCCGCGGTCAAGAAAAAAGCTTCCGAATTCGACAGGCTTTTGAAGGAATATGAGAAATATTCCGCCGAGGAGAAGAAATGGCGCCTCAAGGCCAACGAGGCCCGCTACGCCATGCTGAAGATAAACCGGGACATGCCCGATACCGTGCGCGAATTCCTCGACGACGAGCAGCGCGAGGCCTATGAC
>Ga0209066_10003739_pt1 | contig 17151 bp, 24 predicted proteins | sample All_14_2_FD_187198 | JGI IMG/M metagenome (GOLD analysis project Ga0209066, IMG submission 187198) | Freshwater microbial communities in response to fracking from Pennsylvania, USA - Allegheny Zone_MetaG_DW_15 (SPAdes) (version 2) ... | reverse complement strand
ACACTTAAGGAGTTCGACAACTTTTAGGGGAAAAAAGGCTACATTTGCAGAAGCTAATTCATTGAGGATTAGCTAAATTTTTTGAGTCGTCGAACGGCTCCCAATCGCACCAAGCTGGAATTGAAACTGAAACCCTAACAGTATTTCTATCAATATGGGTAACTTCTCCCAATCGCACCAAGCTGGAATTGAAACATATCTAGATTAGAACTAGTCGGACAAATAAAATAAGCTCCCAATCGCACCAAGCTGGAATTGAAACGGCACTCATAAACTCAAACGGTTCCTCACACCATCCTCCCAATCGCACCAAGCTGGAATTGAAACGCGTTTAGATATTACTGCCTGCACGTGACTATCAAGTCTCCCAATCGCACCAAGCTGGAATTGAAACTCCAACTCAGCCCACGAGGGTAACACATATTGCTTACCTCCCAATCGCACCAAGCTGGAATTGAAACGTTTTTTGAGCATAGATATTTGCAAGTCTGCTATCAACTCCCAATCGCACCAAGCTGGAATTGAAACATTGTAAACTGGGTGCAACAGGATGGAGATCAACAGTCTCCCAATCGCACCAAGCTGGAATTGAAACGCACCGTATCTCTAATATGACGTCGTTCATTAACAACTCCCAATCGCACCAAGCTGGAATTGAAACTACCTAAACCTGCTTTGTAAAGGTGTTCCTGCACATAACTCCCAATCGCACCAAGCTGGAATTGAAACTTGCGCTAATCATCGTGTATCTAGTAAACAGTATCACTCCCAATCGCACCAAGCTGGAATTGAAACATTCCTGCTGATATTAAGGCCACCGTGCGTAGCGGCGCTCCCAATCGCACCAAGCTGGAATTGAAACTGCATCGCTGCTTAGTTATGCAGCTGGATAGGATTACTCCCAATCGCACCAAGCTGGAATTGAAACTTGTTAACTGTTCCGCATTCATCTTATCGGCCATTTCCTCCCAATCGCACCAAGCTGGAATTGAAACCCTCAACACCTGCGAGGTAGCCTCCTTCTTGCCACTCCCAATCGCACCAAGCTGGAATTGAAACTCATCAAGGCCGAATCTTTCTGGACAGCATTCTGGATCTCCCAATCGCACCAAGCTGGAATTGAAACTGAAAGCTAAATGTTTCAAATTAGTCTCCTGAGTAACTCCCAATCGCACCAAGCTGGAATTGAAACATGACAGTTCGTGGGATAGAAATAAACACATGTCCTCACTCCCAATCGCACCAAGCTGGAATTGAAACATATTAGCAACTTTGGCCCTGTAGTTCTTTCCCGCACTCCCAATCGCACCAAGCTGGAATTGAAACATTCATATTAGAAAAGTGGTTAAAAAAGAATGAAACTCTCCCAATCGCACCAAGCTGGAATTGAAACAATAATAATGAGTTCGGTTTTCCAGTTCCACAAAAGCTCCCAATCGCACCAAGCTGGAATTGAAACCTGATATTACCGAGGCCGTCCGTGCTGCAAGACTGTCTCCCAATCGCACCAAGCTGGAATTGAAACTGCCTTATCTACTACTGACTACCCGCTTCTGCTTCTCCCAATCGCACCAAGCTGGAATTGAAACCCCGAACTCGAGACAGTTGCCGAGCAGATCATCGCTACTCCCAATCGCACCAAGCTGGAATTGAAACCGTCGTAAGGGTAGAAAGTAAGGTCTGCAAACCCGCTCCCAATCGCACCAAGCTGGAATTGAAACGTCGTTGTCAGGGGTGAACCCCTTTACGGGCGAGTTACTCCCAATCGCACCAAGCTGGAATTGAAACCTTTGCCTTAGCTCAGACCCTTTGCCGATCTGCTCAACTCCCAATCGCACCAAGCTGGAATTGAAACACACTACCCTCACCGAGCGTCTCGCTGAAGAGGTACTCTCCCAATCGCACCAAGCTGGAATTGAAACGCTCAAACAATCCGGCTAGGGTGGCTTTTTGATCGGCTCCCAATCGCACCAAGCTGGAATTGAAACGAAGGCCGGGCAAAGGTTCATAACCGAGACTAACAGCCTCCCAATCGCACCAAGCTGGAATTGAAACTTGGGTACTTTGGTGCTTGCAAATGGATATGAGTTGGCTCCCAATCGCACCAAGCTGGAATTGAAACTTTTTGGCTGCGTTTACCAGTTTCGCCACCCCCTCAACTCCCAATCGCACCAAGCTGGAATTGAAACATGGTCGAACGGTGCAGACGCTGGGGGAATCGGACTCCCAATCGCACCAAGCTGGAATTGAAACGAAGGCCGGGCAAAGGTTCATAACCGAGACTAACAGCTCCCAATCGCACCAAGCTGGAATTGAAACCGCTAAGAGAAGCAACCGCAACCGCAACCGCAACCGCCTCCCAATCGCACCAAGCTGGAATTGAAACTTTGCAGGCATCGCCGGGGGCGAACTCACCCTCCCCCTCCCAATCGCACCAAGCTGGAATTGAAACATATAGTGAATAAGGGTGTGGCGCTGGAAATAAGCGGCTCCCAATCGCACCAAGCTGGAATTGAAACTGCAGCTGTTTGTGTTTGTTTGATGATGTAAAGATACTCCCAATCGCACCAAGCTGGAATTGAAACGCCGGAAGAACGATTTTGACGGCGACCGACACGGTGCTCCCAATCGCACCAAGCTGGAATTGAAACCTGCTACAAAGCGTAAACGGGGCGAATTTTAAATACCCTCCCAATCGCACCAAGCTGGAATTGAAACGTTCGCACTTGTCACTTCTGACGCAACTCGTAGGGTCTCCCAATCGCACCAAGCTGGAATTGAAACAAGCAGTTATCTATTATCTCACTTACCAATTAGGCTTCTCCCAATCGCACCAAGCTGGAATTGAAACATGAAAATAGAAAAAATAATTGAGCTATGAAAACATTCTCCCAATCGCACCAAGCTGGAATTGAAACTAGATAAGGCAGGTATTTACAAAGAAATATTCAAGTATCTCCCAATCGCACCAAGCTGGAATTGAAACGTTTTATACATGATAGCGTTAACATAATACTCCTGTACTCCCAATCGCACCAAGCTGGAATTGAAACTTTCTATGATTTGCTGGATGAGGTCGATGTAATGATCTCCCAATCGCACCAAGCTGGAATTGAAACGAGGTCTAAAACAAACCTAAAATTGCAAAAGGTCGCTCTCCCAATCGCACCAAGCTGGAATTGAAACTTATATCTTTCTTCTTATACTCAGGACCATTGTTTACTCCCAATCGCACCAAGCTGGAATTGAAACGGTCGAAAAGGCTAAGGTGGAAGAGACTCAAGTCGAACTCCCAATCGCACCAAGCTGGAATTGAAACGGTATTGATGTTTGTTATAACTGTCTCGAGCGTTTACTCCCAATCGCACCAAGCTGGAATTGAAACGCTCTATCACCATGTACTGAAAGCACATAATCAATGGCTCCCAATCGCACCAAGCTGGAATTGAAACGCTTAATTGCTTCTGTGATAAACTTTTTTATATGCTTCTCCCAATCGCACCAAGCTGGAATTGAAACTTTAGACAAGGTTCTTGCAGATACTTTGTAAAGATCTCCCAATCGCACCAAGCTGGAATTGAAACTGTATGTTCTTCAAAGGAATTGGTTCCCTTTTGGGCACTCCCAATCGCACCAAGCTGGAATTGAAACGCTCAAAAATCCCATTATGGATATTTGGCGTTAGTCTCCCAATCGCACCAAGCTGGAATTGAAACATGAATTATTTTTCCATCGAAATCTTCATCAAACCAACTCCCAATCGCACCAAGCTGGAATTGAAACTTCTATTTTCGATAGGCTTATCAATAACGACAACAGGCTCCCAATCGCACCAAGCTGGAATTGAAACAAAACGGATATATGACTGAAACTTAAATAGAATCTAGCTCCCAATCGCACCAAGCTGGAATTGAAACAAATTTAGTAATAAGCTCATAAAGCTTTTTGCCATCCCTCCCAATCGCACCAAGCTGGAATTGAAACTTGTGCGTGATGGAACTAAGTGCAGTACATACACCTTCTCCCAATCGCACCAAGCTGGAATTGAAACCAAAAGCTTTTAATTACAAAATTTTGAAACAAGAACTCCCAATCGCACCAAGCTGGAATTGAAACTTCACAACTTCTGATAAATTGTGGTACGGCGTTAACTCCCAATCGCACCAAGCTGGAATTGAAACCTGGGCAGTTTGAAATTATGTTACAGAACAGCACCGACTCCCAATCGCACCAAGCTGGAATTGAAACTGATTTTTTTAATCGCAATGGATTTCATTACCGGGCCTCCCAATCGCACCAAGCTGGAATTGAAACTTTAAAAAATGGACAGAATTTCAATTACAAGTAATCTCCCAATCGCACCAAGCTGGAATTGAAACGTATGTCTACTACTGAACCATCCGGCTGAACAAACTCTCCCAATCGCACCAAGCTGGAATTGAAACTACTAATAGGCGTTCTATTATTTGCGTACAAACTTCTCCCAATCGCACCAAGCTGGAATTGAAACACATTTCCACTTAAAAAAGGAAGCAAAGGCGAAGAACTCCCAATCGCACCAAGCTGGAATTGAAACATTCATTCAGTGAAGGACATGATTCTTGATTTTGTTACTCCCAATCGCACCAAGCTGGAATTGAAACCCAGAAAAGAAAACATATATTTTGGTTTTATTCATTTCTCCCAATCGCACCAAGCTGGAATTGAAACTTAGAGAAAGGGTGAAATGCAGCGATTGAGTTACGGGCTCCCAATCGCACCAAGCTGGAATTGAAACGAGGAAGGTTGTTTCTAATATATCTAAGCCCTGCACCTCCCAATCGCACCAAGCTGGAATTGAAACATTTATATTTAATGATAGAAATTTGATAAACACATTCACTCCCAATCGCACCAAGCTGGAATTGAAACAGGTAAAGTAAACGTGTTGAGTAAGATCAACAGGTTCTCCCAATCGCACCAAGCTGGAATTGAAACGTGTTATACCCCTAAATATCCCAGAAGATTTAGAAGACTCCCAATCGCACCAAGCTGGAATTGAAACTTTGTGTGCTCATACCCTTGAGACTGAGTTTTGGCTCCCAATCGCACCAAGCTGGAATTGAAACTTCATGGGGCTGCGATCGAATCGAGGCAGGGGAGCAACTCCCAATCGCACCAAGCTGGAATTGAAACTTTTATCGAAAATGGGAGAACTAAAAAAAATTGTTGACTCCCAATCGCACCAAGCTGGAATTGAAACGTGTAAGGAGTCATACGGCCTGAACCTTCAAAGCCGTCTCCCAATCGCACCAAGCTGGAATTGAAACTGGGCTGGTGCTGCTAGTCAAATAATTTCTGCATTAACTCCCAATCGCACCAAGCTGGAATTGAAACTGCATTTTGGCCTACATTGCCAATTAATTCTGTCCTTCTCCCAATCGCACCAAGCTGGAATTGAAACTGTTATGCATATCGTGACGTCGCTATCAAAGTTTTGACTCCCAATCGCACCAAGCTGGAATTGAAACTCCTGCATGAGCCTTTATGGCTTGTGTGAATAGATATCTCCCAATCGCACCAAGCTGGAATTGAAACGAAGTAGTTAAAAAGATGAACGGTACCGATCAGGTATCTCCCAATCGCACCAAGCTGGAATTGAAACTTCAAACACAAAATGACTGGATATCGATTAGTGACATCTCCCAATCGCACCAAGCTGGAATTGAAACGTTGCTTCCATCAAAGATGGTGTAAGCAACTATTTCTCCCAATCGCACCAAGCTGGAATTGAAACTACATAAATTCTTCCTGAGTAGGATCACCGACTATGACTCCCAATCGCACCAAGCTGGAATTGAAACTCTTCATCGATATTACAGTACTCATAAGGAACTCCCTCCCAATCGCACCAAGCTGGAATTGAAACTTTGTGTGCTCATACCCTTGAGACTGAGTTTTGGCACTCCCAATCGCACCAAGCTGGAATTGAAACGGAATGCAATTGCGTCTATATCTTGTTTGCCTTCTCCTCCCAATCGCACCAAGCTGGAATTGAAACTTATTTGAAGGTGGGGAGTATTCCGGAGATTCAGTCGGCTCCCAATCGCACCAAGCTGGAATTGAAACTCCTTATCCTTTTCAATGTTATTTTTAAGCTTTGATGCTCCCAATCGCACCAAGCTGGAATTGAAACGGGAAAACGGCGGATCAGGTTGGATCACTAGAATTAACTCCCAATCGCACCAAGCTGGAATTGAAACGAAGCTTATCTATTTCATCAAGCTGTTCAGCTATTGCTCCCAATCGCACCAAGCTGGAATTGAAACTCAATATCTAATGAATGTTTATTGTCGTTAATTCTTTCTCCCAATCGCACCAAGCTGGAATTGAAACGGGAGTTTTTTTTAAATCTTAAAATTCAAACAAGTGACTCCCAATCGCACCAAGCTGGAATTGAAACTGAAAGTCTAGTCAAATCGTCAAGTGCTACGATAACTCCCAATCGCACCAAGCTGGAATTGAAACTGAGCTGTAATACAATCAAAACCACCAAGTGAGTTTCCTCCCAATCGCACCAAGCTGGAATTGAAACAAAGGCACAAAACACAAATAGTTATGAATACATCAGTCTCCCAATCGCACCAAGCTGGAATTGAAACGAATATCAGCCATTACCGGCATATAAGAATAAATCAGACTCCCAATCGCACCAAGCTGGAATTGAAACTGCTAATCTTTACAAAGTATCTGCAAGAACTTTGTCTCCCAATCGCACCAAGCTGGAATTGAAACGTTATTAATAAAAGCCAGAATTTCAGCGGCATTGCCCTCCCAATCGCACCAAGCTGGAATTGAAACTATTGACTGCAAAAGGAATTAGTCAAACTACAAACACTCCCAATCGCACCAAGCTGGAATTGAAACGGACAAAGGAGCCGGTCGCAACCGTTTTGCCTGTTCTCCCAATCGCACCAAGCTGGAATTGAAACTTCTATCCTGATCGGATTGTTCATCATGCTATTCTTACTCCCAATCGCACCAAGCTGGAATTGAAACCTTAAAGTTTTTGTCGGTAGATCTCACGATTTGCCTCCCAATCGCACCAAGCTGGAATTGAAACTTAGCAACAGGGGGAAGCTCTACTACTTGTTGGGCTCCCAATCGCACCAAGCTGGAATTGAAACAAAGAAACAAAAGAAGATTGTTGGTATTGGCCAGCAGCTCCCAATCGCACCAAGCTGGAATTGAAACAGGGTTGGGCAACTGTTTCAATTTCCTGATCGGACTCCCAATCGCACCAAGCTGGAATTGAAACACCGCATTAGGTGCAATTCGTGTGCAGTCGGACAACTCCCAATCGCACCAAGCTGGAATTGAAACTGGATCTAATGCTAAAACTTGATCACGGGTTAACATCCTCCCAATCGCACCAAGCTGGAATTGAAACTTAAACTATACAAATGGCTACTTTCTAAATATGCTAACTCCCAATCGCACCAAGCTGGAATTGAAACTATCATTTGGATATGACGGTTCATCAAAATCGTCTGCCTCCCAATCGCACCAAGCTGGAATTGAAACCGGTTCGACAAACCACGGGTAATTTTTGAGGATCGGTCTCCCAATCGCACCAAGCTGGAATTGAAACTGGGAATTTATGACTTATATGAGTGACTCCGAATATGCTCCCAATCGCACCAAGCTGGAATTGAAACATCGCAAACTTTCTCCTTTCAAGCAGCTGGAGACTAACTCCCAATCGCACCAAGCTGGAATTGAAACCGGTAACACTTTGGGCAAACGGTATTTATGACCGTTACTCCCAATCGCACCAAGCTGGAATTGAAACGAATTGAAATTTTTCTTTCCTGCAAACGATCTTTTCTCCCAATCGCACCAAGCTGGAATTGAAACCAAAATACTATAATAGCAGAAGAAACTAATTATGTGCCTCCCAATCGCACCAAGCTGGAATTGAAACTTTGAATTTTATTTGCAAGAAGCTAGAGGGATCGTAACTCCCAATCGCACCAAGCTGGAATTGAAACAGAAAAGTTATCCAGTTCAGACATTGCAAAAGTGACTCCCAATCGCACCAAGCTGGAATTGAAACTTCGGTCATATTTGGAAGAGAATTGATGGGGTTAACACTCCCAATCGCACCAAGCTGGAATTGAAACGTTGAATCAAGAGGGATTGATTTTGTTGGATATGTATCTCCCAATCGCACCAAGCTGGAATTGAAACGCAGGACAAACAGAACCAAGAATTCAATTTTTACAAACTCCCAATCGCACCAAGCTGGAATTGAAACAACTTAACGCATTACAGCGTATTCTATCACCGATAATCTCCCAATCGCACCAAGCTGGAATTGAAACGAAACATGATGTGCTATAAATTGGCCAAGCTAGCAGTCTCCCAATCGCACCAAGCTGGAATTGAAACTGCGCTGAATGGCTGTTGTATTACCACTTTCAGCAGGCTCCCAATCGCACCAAGCTGGAATTGAAACTTGGTTTTCTTTATTAAGTAGAATAGCACTCGTGGTCTCCCAATCGCACCAAGCTGGAATTGAAACTAAAAGTAGTTATCGTATGCTTATATGAGTAGGTATCACTCCCAATCGCACCAAGCTGGAATTGAAACTATAAGATTACTATCATCAGGATTACTGATTTTTACACTCCCAATCGCACCAAGCTGGAATTGAAACGCTTGTAGTTATTAGCTGATCTATCAAAGTATAGATACTCCCAATCGCACCAAGCTGGAATTGAAACTTCTGATACCTTCTTATCATCAGGCTTTGCCTTGATCTCCCAATCGCACCAAGCTGGAATTGAAACAAGATTGCCTCCTTAATCATTAGTTGATCTTGCTCTTCTCCCAATCGCACCAAGCTGGAATTGAAACAGTAAAAAATTCAGTCAGATCATTGAAGCCGTCATTCTCCCAATCGCACCAAGCTGGAATTGAAACTATTTTAATTTTACGACTCATTAGTTTACTTCCTCAACTCCCAATCGCACCAAGCTGGAATTGAAACAAATCAGCTGGTGGATGGCTATTGTGGCTAATGGTCTCCCAATCGCACCAAGCTAGAATTGAAACTCTGAATTGAACCTAAATCTTGATGAAAAAAAATTAACTCCCAATCGCACCAAGCTGGAATTGAAACTAGGCACACCGGTTAATTCACCTGTATTTGAAATATTCTCCCAATCGCACCAAGCTGGAATTGAAACAACCTTCAAAAGGCTTCCTTTCAGGAGACCAGTTATACTCCCAATCGCACCAAGCTGGAATTGAAACGACACAGAATGTTTGACAGGAGAAAATAGATTTAGGGTCTCCCAATCGCACCAAGCTGGAATTGAAACTAGGCACACCGGTTAATTCACCTGTATTTGAAATATTCTCCCAATCGCACCAAGCTGGAATTGAAACGACGGTTCCTCATTATGAAAATGGTTGGAATGGTACTCCCAATCGCACCAAGCTGGAATTGAAACGGTAATCAAATTACCCTCCGGAGACAAATAAGAAACTCCCAATCGCACCAAGCTGGAATTGAAACTGATCAAAATAGGCATCTTCATTTTGTGCGCTACCGCTCCCAATCGCACCAAGCTGGAATTGAAACTGTTGTATCTACGTTTAATTCAAAGAGGCTATATTCTCTCCCAATCGCACCAAGCTGGAATTGAAACACGATAACATAAAAAACTTATTCCCCATAAAAGTAGTCTCCCAATCGCACCAAGCTGGAATTGAAACAAACGTTTTGCTATGGCTCCCGTTTTCAGGGATATGTCTCCCAATCGCACCAAGCTGGAATTGAAACTTAATATTTGAGATAGTATAAACCTGAGTTGATTCAACTCCCAATCGCACCAAGCTGGAATTGAAACAAGGTTCTCCAAGAGGCAAGACACCTGTAGTCGTTGACTCCCAATCGCACCAAGCTGGAATTGAAACGTATCAACTGAAGTAGGAATTATTATTCGGGAACCACTCCCAATCGCACCAAGCTGGAATTGAAACTGTGTAGTTATCGAGTGAAAGTTGCCATTCTGATACCCTCCCAATCGCACCAAGCTGGAATTGAAACTTCGGCTGAACGAACTTTTCCCTTCTAAGTTGGATACTCCCAATCGCACCAAGCTGGAATTGAAACGTTAACTAAGTGACGTCTGATGTCGACAAACGATTTGCTCCCAATCGCACCAAGCTGGAATTGAAACTAAAAAATTTGATGAAGTTCATCAGTAAACAGGAAACTCCCAATCGCACCAAGCTGGAATTGAAACTTTTCGCAAATGGAAATATAATGCCTTCACCAAGTGCTCCCAATCGCACCAAGCTGGAATTGAAACAACATCATTTCTAACAGATCTATTAAAAGCCAAATCCTCCCAATCGCACCAAGCTGGAATTGAAACTTCGCTCTCTTCCCTCGTTAGGGAGCCTCTCAAAGACTCCCAATCGCACCAAGCTGGAATTGAAACAGATGACTAATATCTCTGGACAATTCTCCTCTTTTACTCCCAATCGCACCAAGCTGGAATTGAAACTACGATTTATAGGCGTATGTAACTTTTAAATCAAGCAACTCCCAATCGCACCAAGCTGGAATTGAAACTCAATAGATGAAACAGTTGTTCCAACCTTAATGGCAACTCCCAATCGCACCAAGCTGGAATTGAAACGGATGAATATGGATAAGGATAAGAAAAAGGAGACTACCTCCCAATCGCACCAAGCTGGAATTGAAACTAAAAAATTTGATGAAGTTCATCAGTAAACAGGAAACTCCCAATCGCACCAAGCTGGAATTGAAACAAATGTGTACGCAGTTATCTGCGTATGACTTTCCTTTGCTCCCAATCGCACCAAGCTGGAATTGAAACGACACGCTTTGGCAGTTCGATGCAGTTAAAATTAGCTACTCCCAATCGCACCAAGCTGGAATTGAAACAACCTGGGATGAGCTTAATTTAATTAGAGAAAAGACTCCCAATCGCACCAAGCTGGAATTGAAACGGTGCGGAATGGCTATACTGACATTCAGCTTTACCGACTCCCAATCGCACCAAGCTGGAATTGAAACTAAAAAAATCTCAAAGGCATGAGTAACATAACATGACTCCCAATCGCACCAAGCTGGAATTGAAACAAAAAAGAGACATGCCCGGCAGCTGGTTTATTATGCTGCTCCCAATCGCACCAAGCTGGAATTGAAACTGAATCGTCCACTCATAAACTCTAACATAAGATCATACTCCCAATCGCACCAAGCTGGAATTGAAACTTGTTTTCATCACGATACATGGACGTATCATGTCACTCCCAATCGCACCAAGCTGGAATTGAAACAGCTATCATACACACTGATAGCCTTGTAGCTGCATTTACTCCCAATCGCACCAAGCTGGAATTGAAACTCCTTGAACACTTTGAAGGATATCTCTGCACCTACTCCCAATCGCACCAAGCTGGAATTGAAACAATTATGGAAAGTGATTTTATCACGTGGGAAAAATGCTCCCAATCGCACCAAGCTGGAATTGAAACGTAATATTTCAACAAGCATTATACAGGTAGGGGGACTCCCAATCGCACCAAGCTGGAATTGAAACGGATGAATATGGATAAGGATAAGAAAAAGGAGACTACTCCCAATCGCACCAAGCTGGAATTGAAACTAATATGCCTTGTATTACTAGCGATGAAATAGCCAGCTCCCAATCGCACCAAGCTGGAATTGAAACAAATATCTGAGGGAGTATGTTTTTAATCAGACTACACTCCCAATCGCACCAAGCTGGAATTGAAACGCATATCGTGAGAGCTCGTGATGAAACAGACCTCACTCCCAATCGCACCAAGCTGGAATTGAAACAAAGCCTTGTGATCCGCCATTTTATGCTTGATAACTCCCAATCGCACCAAGCTGGAATTGAAACGAAACATGGGGTGTTGAGTGGCCTTCTAATAGAGCAACTCCCAATCGCACCAAGCTGGAATTGAAACAATTAATATCAGTTGATCATACTGAGCCTCAAATTGCTCCCAATCGCACCAAGCTGGAATTGAAACAACGCTGGTAAGGTGTATGTAATTGCCGGGATAATATCTCCCAATCGCACCAAGCTGGAATTGAAACAGGGATTTTTAGAATATGCTAAATCAAATTACGGGGTCTCCCAATCGCACCAAGCTGGAATTGAAACAATCATCTGGTGTATCATAAGCAAAAAACATACTATCTCCCAATCGCACCAAGCTGGAATTGAAACTTAATGGATGAAACTCTTACGAATTTTATCACATTAACTCCCAATCGCACCAAGCTGGAATTGAAACAGTATATCATTGAAAAGATGATTATGCCACAGGCTGACTCCCAATCGCACCAAGCTGGAATTGAAACAGGATTGCTAGCAAACCTTGAAAATTGGAACATGTCTCCCAATCGCACCAAGCTGGAATTGAAACCGAGATAAATGATCTCGTAGGCTTATCTAGCTTACTGCTCCCAATCGCACCAAGCTGGAATTGAAACGTAAAGCAGTGGGTAGAAAATCCTACTATTGAAAAATCTCCCAATCGCACCAAGCTGGAATTGAAACGACTCATAATGAACAGAACTTGTAACAAAAACTACATCTCCCAATCGCACCAAGCTGGAATTGAAACGCACCTGGACTAGATGTAGATGGTCTTGGTACATCAACTCCCAATCGCACCAAGCTGGAATTGAAACAGATATTGCGGTGATAGGGCATTCAACCTTTTAATAGCTCCCAATCGCACCAAGCTGGAATTGAAACAGCGAGCTATGTGCGCCCGTTCCATTGCCGTTCACGCTCCCAATCGCACCAAGCTGGAATTGAAACCGTACACGTAACCGCATTGAGGGCAAACCGGTGCTGCTCCCAATCGCACCAAGCTGGAATTGAAACGCCGTGCTCGTGAGTTCAGGGCTGACAGCCTGCTCGCTCCCAATCGCACCAAGCTGGAATTGAAACCAATATCAATCTCAATATCAGCCACAGCCGCAACACTCCCAATCGCACCAAGCTGGAATTGAAACTATAATATCTATTTGCTATACAAATATACTGAATTTCCTCCCAATCGCACCAAGCTGGAATTGAAACATAATTGAAAAGTGGTATATAATTAAGTCATTCTACGCTCCCAATCGCACCAAGCTGGAATTGAAACTACGCAACAAAATTTAAGGGACAAAAAGAGGACATGCTCCCAATCGCACCAAGCTGGAATTGAAACAGGTCTTCCGATAATGCTACCTTAATTTTATCGGCTCCCAATCGCACCAAGCTGGAATTGAAACTAATCCCTACAAAAGGCTATGATGCTTGATTTAAACCTCCCAATCGCACCAAGCTGGAATTGAAACTACCTGATTCATCATCATCGGAATCATTTTCAACTACCTCCCAATCGCACCAAGCTGGAATTGAAACTTATAAATAGCCTTATAATTAGCTCCCAGAACTGGTGCTCCCAATCGCACCAAGCTGGAATTGAAACTTTGAATCTATTGAACGGCTGAAATGTCAGGAAGCACTCCCAATCGCACCAAGCTGGAATTGAAACACAGTGCATATAATCAGAAAATTAACCCTCCTACAACTCCCAATCGCACCAAGCTGGAATTGAAACTTGCCAAAACAGGTTTAAACTTCATATAACTAGTTATCTCCCAATCGCACCAAGCTGGAATTGAAACTCTGGTCTATTCTACTCTTTGCTAATTCTAAAGTGGTCTCCCAATCGCACCAAGCTGGAATTGAAACCTCGAAGCTAAGGGGTGACTCTTTAAACCGGTCCTCTACTCCCAATCGCACCAAGCTGGAATTGAAACAAAAATACCCCATTATATAAACTCTATATTCTTAACGCTCCCAATCGCACCAAGCTGGAATTGAAACGTCTTAAAAGCAGCATAAAGAGGCTCGGTTAAAAGACTCCCAATCGCACCAAGCTGGAATTGAAACCACTTATCGTTATACTTCCTGCCTTCGTGGATGATACTCCCAATCGCACCAAGCTGGAATTGAAACTACGTCGTATCCGGCATCATGAAGCTTACTTTCATCCTCCCAATCGCACCAAGCTGGAATTGAAACCTGAAGACCGTCCAAGCTCTGTTCAACGTGTATGATCTCCCAATCGCACCAAGCTGGAATTGAAACGAGCCTTAACGTTTACACCCGCACTTTTTAAACGGTCCTCCCAATCGCACCAAGCTGGAATTGAAACATCGTTGCCGACATCTCCTCACCGGCAGGGCCTGCTCTCCCAATCGCACCAAGCTGGAATTGAAACTTACTAGGTCACAAGTAACTGGTAATTGTATTACGCTCCCAATCGCACCAAGCTGGAATTGAAACTACCGGGGTAGTTTCTGTTCATGCTCATTGCTGAGAAACTCCCAATCGCACCAAGCTGGAATTGAAACCGTTGTTGCGCAAATCCTGATAGCAACAAACAACCCACTCCCAATCGCACCAAGCTGGAATTGAAACCGATTATATAAAAAGAAGTTCTTTGCCGGTGATGAATCTCCCAATCGCACCAAGCTGGAATTGAAACTAACAGAAGGTGGAAGGGCAAAAGATTGGAAGACACTCTCCCAATCGCACCAAGCTGGAATTGAAACGCAGGAAAAGAGAAGTCATATCCTACCTCACCGGTCTCCCAATCGCACCAAGCTGGAATTGAAACATCAGCCTTTTACTTGATAGGTTACCCCTCGGTTTCTCCCAATCGCACCAAGCTGGAATTGAAACTGCGAGTATGACCCAATCGGCCACCAGTCCACTGTCCTCCCAATCGCACCAAGCTGGAATTGAAACAGAGTAAGGCACTTCTGTTTCATCAAAGGTAAGGTCCTCCCAATCGCACCAAGCTGGAATTGAAACGGTACTCTGTTAGTCGGTTGAACTTCCTGAGAAGCTCCTCCCAATCGCACCAAGCTGGAATTGAAACTCAATACGTTTCCAAATATGCCCGTACGGGTTCTCACTCCCAATCGCACCAAGCTGGAATTGAAACCCACTCCCAGCACCCCTACAAATCCAAGCCCCGAAACTCCCAATCGCACCAAGCTGGAATTGAAACAAGAGGGGAGGCGGTTAACACAGGTTTTGCAACTCTCCCAATCGCACCAAGCTGGAATTGAAACACCGCTACACCCTCCCGGGTAAGTATATCCTCAAAGCTCCCAATCGCACCAAGCTGGAATTGAAACTCTCCCGGTATCGATTAACACCTCTTTCCCTGCTTTGCTCCCAATCGCACCAAGCTGGAATTGAAACGCCTAAGCGGTTGCGTCTGTGTCGTATTTGCTCATAACTCCCAATCGCACCAAGCTGGAATTGAAACAGATGCACTTACCGAAAAAATTACACTATCTTTGCTCTCCCAATCGCACCAAGCTGGAATTGAAACTGTCTTCTGTAAAAACGGCGTCCTTTAACGACCAGCTCCCAATCGCACCAAGCTGGAATTGAAACTCGAGTATATCGAGGTCATAGAGGTCTATCGGTACTCCCAATCGCACCAAGCTGGAATTGAAACCCAGACCTGAGATGCTAAACACTCGGTAGTAGGGTAGCTCCCAATCGCACCAAGCTGGAATTGAAACTCAAACAAGCAAATACAAAAAGTCATGATCACATTAACTCCCAATCGCACCAAGCTGGAATTGAAACTCAGTTGGTGAGTATTTATTTTCTGGCACAGATGGGACTCCCAATCGCACCAAGCTGGAATTGAAACTAAAGGCTCCTTATGGTGTTATTAGTCCTGGCGAGCTCTCCCAATCGCACCAAGCTGGAATTGAAACAAAACGGTGATCCGTTGTTTTCGCTGGAAGAATTGCTCCCAATCGCACCAAGCTGGAATTGAAACTTCTTTATAAAGCAGGGAGGCGTATGGAAAGCTGCTCCCAATCGCACCAAGCTGGAATTGAAACTTCTAATAAACAGCATATTCAAGAACTCTTGTCGCAACTCCCAATCGCACCAAGCTGGAATTGAAACAACCCAGCCAATTTAAGTTATATAGCTCCTGCTATACTCCCAATCGCACCAAGCTGGAATTGAAACTGGAGAGATGCTCCAGAAGCTCAAAGAGAACAATGGCTCCCAATCGCACCAAGCTGGAATTGAAACGGCGATGACTGGAGACAGCATACCCACGTTTTTTATCCTCCCAATCGCACCAAGCTGGAATTGAAACAGAATATGATAAAAAAAAGGAGCGCATATCTCTACGAACTCCCAATCGCACCAAGCTGGAATTGAAACTTGCGATGTAAATGAACCTAGCGCAAGCCCTTCGGTTCTCCCAATCGCACCAAGCTGGAATTGAAACTCATTTGCGGCGTTTCCAACGCCAATTATTAGCCTAGCTCCCAATCGCACCAAGCTGGAATTGAAACAGATGCCAGGAACTTATTAGGAATGGAAGTGGAGTATCTCCCAATCGCACCAAGCTGGAATTGAAACTTGGGAGTCTATCAAGTGGTAGCTTCTCGCTTCTCTTCTCCCAATCGCACCAAGCTGGAATTGAAACATGAGCTAAAGAGGCTTGATTCTGAAGTTATCAAACTCCCAATCGCACCAAGCTGGAATTGAAACTGTAAATCACGCAGATGTCGAAATCTACGGTTTCTATCTCCCAATCGCACCAAGCTGGAATTGAAACTTTATATAGCACTTAACAATAACTTTATCCTCGACTTCTCCCAATCGCACCAAGCTGGAATTGAAACCTAAGACCGAGAAAATAGGAACAAATGGCGTACATCCTCCCAATCGCACCAAGCTGGAATTGAAACGGATGATCAAACTTTACATTGTGCATAAAGCCTTCAGCTCCCAATCGCACCAAGCTGGAATTGAAACAATAAATAGTAGTTCGAAGCATTATCCTCAATAACTCCCAATCGCACCAAGCTGGAATTGAAACGACGTAACATTTCTAGATAATTTTGCCGTTCCGTCTCCCAATCGCACCAAGCTGGAATTGAAACATGTTTACTTTTGCTACGCTGTACGAACTCAAACACGCTCCCAATCGCACCAAGCTGGAATTGAAACAGAAGTTGAATGCATACGGACGCTCCAC
>Ga0209066_10003738_pt1 | contig 17152 bp, 18 predicted proteins | sample All_14_2_FD_187198 | JGI IMG/M metagenome (GOLD analysis project Ga0209066, IMG submission 187198) | Freshwater microbial communities in response to fracking from Pennsylvania, USA - Allegheny Zone_MetaG_DW_15 (SPAdes) (version 2) ... | reverse complement strand
CGCCACACCCGGCCCCTGACGCAAGGACCCACCATGATCCCTGGCGAACTCATCACCGACGGGCCCGACCACGACCTCAACCCCGGTCGGCGCACGCTGACCCTGGTGGTTGAAAACGCGGGCGACCGCCCCATCCAGGTCGGCTCCCACTACCACTTCGCCGAAACCAACGGCGCGCTCAGCTTTGACCGGGTGGCCGCGCGCGGCATGCGCCTGAACATCGCCTCGGGCACGGCCGTGCGCTTCGAGCCCGGCCAGCAACGCACCGTGGAGCTGGTGGACTACGCCGGCGACCGCATCGTCTACGGCTTTCGCGGCCTGGTTCAGGGCAAGCTGTGAACGCAGCCCTTTCATCCGCGCACTGAACAACAAGAAGGACCCGTCAAGATGGCAAGCATTCAGCGACGCGCCTATGCCGAGATGTTCGGCCCCACGGTGGGTGACCGCCTGCGACTGGCCGATACCAACCTCATCATCGAGGTCGAGCAGGACCTGACGCTCAAAGCCGGCGGCTACGGCGAAGAGGTGAAGTTCGGCGGTGGCAAAACCATCCGCGACGGCATGGGCCAGAGCCAGCGCATCAACGGCGCCGGCGCCATGGAGGCCGCCGACTGCGTGCTGACCAACGCCGTCATCATCGACCACTGGGGCATCGTCAAGGCCGACATCGGCATCAAGGCTGGCCGCATCGTGCAGATCGGCAAGGCCGGCAACCCCGACGTGCAATCGGGCGTGGACATCGTCATCGGCCCCGGCACCGAGATCATCGCGGCCGAGGGCATGATCGTGACCGCTGGGGGCATCGACACCCACATCCACTTCATCTGCCCGCAGCAGATTGAAGAAGCACTCTACAGCGGCGTGACCACCATGCTGGGCGGTGGCACCGGCCCGGCCACCGGCACCTTCGCTACCACCTGCACGCCTGGCCCCGACAACATGGCCCTGATGCTCAAGGCGGCCGAGGCCTTCCCCATGAACCTGGGCTTTCTGGGCAAGGGCAATGCGTCGCTGCCCGAGGCCTTGCGCCAGCAGGTCAACGCGGGCGCCATCGGCCTCAAACTCCACGAAGACTGGGGCACCACACCCGCCGCCATCGACACCTGCCTGAGCGTGGCCGAAGAGGGCGACGTGCAGGTCTCCATCCACTCGGATACGCTCAACGAGAGCGGCTTTGTCGAGAACACCGTGGCCGCCACCAAAGGCCGCACCCTGTGCGCCTTCCACACCGAAGGTGCCGGCGGTGGCCATGCACCCGACATCATGCGGGTGGTGGGCGAGCCCAACTTCCTGCCCTCCTCCACCAACCCGACCATGCCCTACACGGTCAACACGGTGGACGAGCACCTCGACATGCTCATGGTCTGCCACCACCTGGACGCCAGCGTGGCCGAGGACCTGGCCTTCGCCGAAAGCCGCATCCGCCGCGAAACCATCGCCGCCGAAGACATCCTGCACGACCTGGGCGCCATCAGCATGTTCAGCTCCGACTCGCAGGCCATGGGCCGTGTGGGCGAAGTCATCATGCGCACCTGGCAGACGGCCCACAAGATGAAGGGCCAGCGCGGCAAGCTGCCTGGCGACACCGACCGCCACGACAACGCCCGCGTCAAGCGCTATGTGGCCAAGTACACCATCAACCCGGCCCTGTCGCATGGCGTGTCGCACGAGGTGGGCAGCATCGAGATCGGCAAGTGGGCCGACCTGGTCATCTGGCGCCCGGGCTTCTTTGGCGTCAAACCCAGCATCATCATGAAGGGCGGCTTCATCGCGGCCGCTGCCATGGGCGACCCCAATGCCTCGATCCCCACGCCCCAGCCCGTGCACTACCGGCCCATGTTCGGGTCGTTTGGCGGCGCCGTGGCCCGCACCTCGCTGACCTTCATGAGCCAGGCGTCCATTGCCGCCGGGCTGCCCGAACAATACGGGCTCAAGAAGCGCGCAGTGGGCGTCAAGGGCAACCGCAGTGTCAAGAAGGCCGACATGGTCCTCAACAACTACATGCCTGTCATGGAGATCGATCCGCAAACCTACCAGGTGCGCGCCGATGGCCTGCTGCTGACCTGCGAGCCGGCCACCAGCCTGCCGATGACCCAGCGCTACTTCCTGTTTTGACGGACACTTGCCCCTCGCCATCACCGCCAGACTTTTCTCATGCTGACCGTCAACAAACTGCTTTCTCAAGGCCAGGGCCTGGCCTCCGTGCTGCTCAAACGCGCCGCCACCGTCGAGCTCGACTGGGACGTACGCCAGAAGAGCCGCTTTGACGCCACGGACAGCACCGGTCGGGCCCTGGGCGTGTTCCTGCCACGCGGCACCCTGGTGCGCGGTGGCGACGTGCTTGTGGCCGAAGACGGCTCGATGATCCGTGTGCTGGCCGCGCCCCAGCCGGTGCTGGTGATCACACCCTGCAGCAAGCATGGCAGCGCTTTTGACCTGGTCCGCGCGGCCTACCACCTGGGCAACCGCCACGTGCAGATCGAGCTGCAACCCGATCACCTGAAGATCGAACCCGACCACGTGCTGGCCGACATGCTGCGTGCCATGCACCTCACCGTGAACGAAGCCACCGTGGCGTTCGAGCCTGAAGGTGGCGCGTATGCGGCCGGGGGGCACAGCCATGGCCATGCTCACGAGCATGAGCATGAGCACGCCCACGTGCACGTGCACGGACCCGATTGCAACCATGGACACGACCATGCTCCGGCCGCTGCTGCTCAGCCCAGCCGAGGCAAACCCATCGGCATCGCCGTGAAAGCCGCTGCCGCGCCCCATGTGCACGGCCCCGGCTGCGGCCACGACCACTGAAACGACGGCACATCGGCATGCCCCAGGTTGTCCCCCGCAGCGCGCCACTGAGTGCCAGCGCACGGCTGCAATTGATGTGGCTGGCCTCGCCGGCCTTGCCGGTAGGCGGCTTCAGCTACTCCGAGGTGCTGGAGGCAGCGGTCGAGTCCGGCCTGGTCACCACCGAGGCCCAGGCAGCCGCCTGGCTGCGCGACCAGCTCCACCTCAGCCTGGCCCGCGCCGACCTGGCTGTGGTGGCCCGCGCGGTGCCCGCATGGTTGCGTGGCGATCTGGCGCGCATCACCGAGCTGAACCAATGGGTCACGCAGACACGCGAGACCAGCGAACTGCGCCTGCAGGTCGAACAAATGGGCCGCTCGCTGGTGGAGTGGCTGCGCAACCGCAGCGGTGGCGTCACGGCCGATGCGGGCGACACCCGCCTGGCCCAATGCGCGGCCCTGCAACCCACGCCGACCTGGCCCATCTCCTTCGCGCTGGCGGTGGCCCAATGCCTGCCCGAACCCCACGGTCGCGCCAACCCTGAAGGCGTGCGCGAAGCCCTGTTGAGCTTTGCCTTTGGCTGGGCCGAGAACATGGTGCAGGCCGCCATCAAGGCCGTGCCCCTGGGGCAAAGCGCAGGCCAGCGCATCCTGCAAATCCTGATCGACGACATCCCCATCGCCATCGACCATGCCCTGGCCTTGCCCGACAGCCAGCGCCAGGCTTTCACCCCCATGCTGGCCATCCTGAGTGCCCAGCACGAAACCCAATACTCACGCCTCTTCCGATCATGAGCAACCTGCACAACATCCCTGGCCGTACCAAGAAGCTCCCCCCTCTGCGCGTGGGCGTGGGAGGCCCTGTGGGCTCCGGCAAAACCACCCTGGTCGAGATGCTGTGCAAGGCCATGCGCGAGGCCTACGACCTGGTCGTGGTCACCAACGACATCTACACCAAAGAAGACCAGCGCCTGCTCACCGTGGCCGGTGCCCTGGAGCCCGACCGCATCATGGGTGTCGAAACCGGCGGCTGCCCCCACACCGCCATCCGCGAAGACGCGTCCATCAATCTGGAGGCGGTAGACCGCATGCTGACCAAGTTCCCCAACGCGGACATCGTCTTCATCGAGTCTGGCGGCGACAACCTGGCGGCCACATTCAGCCCCGAACTCAGCGACCTGACCATCTACGTGATTGACGTGGCCGCTGGCGAGAAGATCCCGCGCAAAGGCGGCCCCGGCATCACCAAGAGCGACCTGTTCGTGATCAACAAGACGGACCTGGCACCCTATGTCGGCGCCAACCTGGACGTGATGGAAGCCGACACGAAACGCATGCGGCCTACACGGCCCTATGTCATGACCAACCTGAAGACCAGACAGGGGCTGGATGGCGTGATTGGCTTCATCGAAACCAAGGGCATGCTCAAGGCATAATGCCGCCTGGCCCGACCTCGCCGTAGTTCAATGGATAGAACAGCCGCCTCCTAAGCGGCAAATACAGGTTCGATTCCTGTCGGCGGGACCAAAGCAACATTTCCGCGACGGTCCCGCACGATCCGCAAGGGTCCAAAAATCACCCCGAAACCCGCACTCCTCCTAGGAGAATGCGGGTTTTTTGTTTTCCACGCTTGTCTATCGCGGTCCGTGGGCGTTCGTTGACAGCCGGGGGCAACAGGGGGCAACATTCGGGGGGCCGCTGTTGCCCCCATTTTTTGTTGCCCCCAGACGGAGTTGCCCCCATGCCGTTGACTGACACCGCCGTTCGCAATGCCAAGCCCGGCCCCAAAATCACCCGCCTTTTTGATGAGCGCGGGCTGTACCTGGAGCTATCGCCAGCCGGTGGCAAGTGGTGGCGCCTCAAGTACCGCATTGACGGTAGAGAGAAGCGCCTGAGCCTGGGCACCTACCCCGATGTGAGCCTGAAGGATGCACGCGAGCGGCGTGACCTGGCCCGCAAGGAAGTGGCAGCAGGCACCGACCCAGCCGAGACACGCAAAGCCGAGAAGGCAGCAAAGAAGGCGGCGGCCTTGAACACCTTCGAGGCGGTGGCAGGCGCTTGGCTCGAAAAGAGCGCTGACACCTGGGACAAGGGCACCCATGAAAAGGTGCTCGCCTCGCTGGTGAATCACGTCTTCCCCCGCATTGGGCATATGCGCGTGCGGGCCGTGCGCCCTGCCGATGTCCGGGAGCTGGTGCAAAACATCGAAGCCACCGGGGCACGGGAGACAGCGGGCCGCGTGTTTCAGCGCATCCGCGCCATCTACCGCTATGCGGTGGCCCACGACCTGGCCGAAGCTGACCCGACATACCCGCTCAAGCCCTCCGAGATCCTCAAGCGGCAAACCGTCGCGCACCGTGCGGCCCTGTCTGAACGCGAGGTGCCCCAGTTCCTGCGCCTGCTTGGCGAGTACCAGGGTGACCCAGCCACGCGGGCCGCGCTTCAACTGCTGATGCTGACGGCTGTTCGACCTGGTGAACTGCGCGGCGCCCGGTGGGAAGAGTTCGACCAGGACCGGGCCTTGTGGCGCATCCCTGCCGAGCGAATGAAGATGAAGACCGAACACACCGTGCCCCTGTCGGCGCAAGCCCTCGCCATGCTGGCCGCGCTGCGCCCGGCCCCTGACGCAAAGGGGCTTGTCTTCCCCTCCCCGTTCTACCCTGGCAAGCCGATCAGCGACGGCACGCTGAACAGTGCCCTTGCCCGCATGGGCTACAAGGGCACCGCCACGGCCCACGGCTTCCGCACGCTGTTTTCGACCTGCGCCAATGAAGCAGGATGGAATACAGACGTGATCGAAAAGCAGCTTGCCCATGAAGACCGGGACGAGGTACGAGCCGCCTACAACCGGGCGAGCTGGCTGACCGAGCGGGCCAAGCTCATGCAGTGGTGGGGGGACCACCTGGACACCCTGGCAGCAGGGGCCAAGGTCATCCCCTTCAAAGCGGCCTGAGTTGCCCCCACCCTGCACCAGGCAAGCGGCCCCGAGCGGGCCGCTTTGCTTTTGGGCGTCATTTCCCGTGGGGACGTGGGGACAGACAGGGGCGAAGCCGTGAAACCCCGATGGCTATTGGCTGCAAGGCCGTTTTAAGTAGTGGGGACAAGTAGGGGACAAAGAGGGGACAGAGTGGGAACACATAGAGAGAGAAGGACTCTCTCCGATGGTGTTTGCCCTCCCCTTTTCGCTCACCTTGCCCCCTCACCGCCCGGCCCTGGCCGATGCTGGACAGACGCGGACGGCCCCGGACACGAGCGCAAGCACTCCCCCTGGAGCCCCGGCCCCCACAGGCGGCACCTTTGCTGGCAACGACACCGAGTGCAGTCGCGTGCACGGTTGACGCTCAGAGCCAGCCCCAGCTATAGTGCGAACAACCCGAAAGGGCCGGTGCTTGAAAACACCTTCCGATAAGCGGTGCGCCTCCCCGACAGTGAGGCTTTGTCGCGTCCGAACACATGCGGCCCTGGTCATGGGCTGCCAATGGTTGCGGGGGGGATGGGGCTACCCGTAAGGGCGCCCGCACGTCTTATCGCGTGTTTTCAACATCCCGCCCACCCTTCGTGCATGAAAACATGGCGGGTGGCTTCAAGTCTCGCAAAGGAGCCTGAAACCATGCCTACGGCAACGACCCTGGCCAGCCCATGCGCTGCGCCTACCCACCAAGCCCACGAGCTGGCCACTGCCCAGCTATTCGCCACCGCTGAAAACGCCTTGAGCGTGGCCCTGTATCACTTGCGCCAGCCCGCAGCCAATGTGCCCGGCGCCGCACGCAAAGCGGTGCAAGCGCTGGCAGCACTGAACCAGTTACGAGCCCTTCCCCTGGAGCCATCCAGCCCGGCCCGAGCCTTCAACGTGATGGGGCGTGCATCATGACATTCACAAAAATGCTTAGTGCGGAGCAAGTGAGAATCCTTCTAAAGGACATTGCCACGACTGCAAAGGCTGTCGAGTGTTTGGCACTGAACTTGGATCTTGCTGCAGGCGATGAAAGAGCTTCGGCAACGTCAGACGCTATCGTTAGCCTCTCTCAGCGCATTGGTTGGGTTGCGGACCTAGCATGCGGTCCGGGCTGCGTGAAGGGTGGCGCAGAGGACTGGATGCTGCCGCCCGCCTTCTTTGCTGGCACCGCCGAGTAGTCGAGGCACACGCTTGATTGAATGGGCACAGAATGAGCAAAAGTAAAGTAGTGCCCATCGGGCGCAAGGTAGAAGAATGTGATCCACCCGAGGGCTGGAACATTCGCAGCCCCTTTGGCTTCCTGGCCTTTGACGACACCCGAGGCGGACGGCTTGCCCGCCTTGGTGATGTCCTGCTGTGGATCGAGAAAGAAAAGGTGCTCCCGAGAGACCGCGCCCTTCAGGTGTTGACAGACAGGTTGCCTGAAGATGCGATTGCATGGGTGTACGGGCTCACGGATGGCGGCTATGCCAATAAGTTGCCTGATGGGTGGCTAGACACCCTTGCTCACCGTATGCAGGCCCCAAGACGGCGCCAGATTTCACCCGGGATCAGTGGCAACCGAATTGGTAGCGACGAGTGGTATGCCCGGGATGACTTCAGCTCTGTACGGTCGGACAGTCGAGCAAGCAAAACCGTTCAGGCTTCAGTGGCCCCAGCACCTGATCCTGGGTTGCCAACACTGCGTTTGCTGCTGAGTTGCTGGGGGCCACTAAACCAAAAACAAGGCGATGAACCAGCGCTTAGAACTGGTGAGCAATGGCCTGTCAACTACCTTGCCGTGCCGCTGCTTAAAGCCTCTAAGTGGTGGGGGTATGGCCAGGTGCGTGAACAACAGGCAGCACCAGTGATTGAGGCCCTGCCAGCACCCTTGCAGATCATTCGAGCGGTGCCGGTGGAAGATCGCCCCATTTCGACGTACGCTGATCTGAAAAAATACCGGAAGGACAACCCCGGGGCGCCATGGACAGACGATATGAAGGTCATATTGGCCAAAGAGAAAGTGCGCAGAAAAAACAAAGGTGAGGCGGGCATTTCAAAAGTGATGGCTAGTGAACTGGGTGTGTCCGTTCAGTTTGTGGATGCCAAGGTTAGGGAAGGCAATGCCATCGATAAAAAGCGCCAGTCAGAACAAGCGACTACAACCAAGCACCGGGCATAACGCCAGGCGCGGTTGCATTTCGGTTGCGATGAAATCAGCGTAAACCCAGCATTCATGCGGGTTAACGGGCCGCAACCAAAATACAAGGCGACAACAACCGAGGTTTGCAAAGACAGTTCCAACGCCACGGCAGCGCACCACAACGGCGGCGCCCGGGCTTCTAAGGAAATGACATGCAAACCACCGCACCGACTGTGCATCTGGCACACGCATCCAAACCCGTCACCCCGCGTGATCGCCTGTTGCGTCTCCATGACGTGGAGGCCGCCACGGGCTGCAAAAAGTCAACGATCTACAAACTGATGAAGGAGGGCAAATTCCCGCCGTGCATTCGCGTCACTGCCCGCATGTCGGCATGGCCCGAATCGTCAGTTTTGCAATGGGTCCAAGACCGCATCAAGGAAGGCGGCGCCCAATGAACGCCCACAACACCCCCGACTACGCGCCGATGGGCGCAGAGGAAGTTAAACGCGCACTGCGAGACTTGGCCGCCATGCAAACCAAGCATTGGGCCGACTTCAGCCAAGGGTCTGACACAGTCTTTGCTGCTGCGATAGAAGCACACGATGTGTTGCGTCTGGCTTTGGGTTGCGAGCCCGACCCAGAATCAGCGGTGGAGCGTTACCGCCTGGACGATTTTCAAGGCCCTGGCGTCGATGGGTGCGAAAGCGCGGCGCTCGAGGCTATGGGCCGCATCAACCTGTTGCTTGAGCTGATGATGCAGGCCAGTAAATCACTGAACCAGTGCATGGCCGCTGTGGCCGAAGAACGGCGGCTGCTTTCGAAGGCATGAGCGGAAATCATGCCGATAAAGCAGCCCCGCACCATCACCCCCGAGCTGATCCGCACTGCCCTGGCCTGCATCCCGCCCGACCTCCCCCGGGACGAATGGGCGCGGGTGGCAATGGCCATCCGGTCCGAGATGGGCGCCGAGGGCTTCGACCTGTTCGACACATGGAGCCAAGGCAGTGACCGATACAACGCTGGCGCCAGTAAGGAGACATGGCGCAGCGTGAAGGGGGCCGGGCGCGTGACCATAGGCACGCTGTTCCACATTGCCAAGGGACACGGCTTCAAGTGGACGGACACACCCGACACCGCCCGGCCCGATCCTGCGGCCATCAAGGCCCAAGCCGAGGCCCGCAAGGCCCGCGACCAGGCCGAACACAAGGCCACCCAAAGTAAGCACAGCAAGGCAGCGCACCAGGCCGCCGAACTGTGGGCACAAGCCAGCGAGGCCGGGCAAGCCCCTTACCTGGAGCGCAAAGGGGTGCAAGCCTATGGCGTGCGTATCGAGGTAGGCGGCGGGCTGCTTGTGCCGATGGCCGATGAACACGGGGCCTTGTGGAATGTGCAGCGCATCGCGGCGCAGCGCCCAGCCGATGGCCCCGACAAGCGGTTCTTGTCCGGTGGCCGCAAGTCTGGGCTGATGCACTGGATAGGTCAGCCGCAAGGGGCCGGGGTGCTGCTGCTGGCCGAAGGCTATGCCACGGGCGCCAGCTTGCACCAGGCCACGGGGCACCCGGTGTGCATGGCCTTCGATGCGGGCAACCTGCCCACCGTGGCCAAAGCCGTGCGGGCGGCCCACCCTGCGGCCTTGATCGTGGTTTGTGGCGACAACGACCAGGCCACAAGCGCCACCACCGGGCGCAACCCGGGCAAAGAGAAAGCCGAACAGGCCGCCCGCGCTGTGCGTGGCGTGGCCACCTGGCCGGAAGACCTGCCACCCGATCAATCAGACTTCAATGATGCCCACCAGCTCCACGGCCTGGATGCTGTGCGGGGCCGCGTTGATGAGGCCATCAAGCGCATGCAAGCGAACAAGAACAAGCCCGACCAGGGCAAGGCGTCCGAACGTGCGGACAACGAGCCCGGCCCCGTGTGGGATCGCTTTCAAGTCAGTGACCAAGGCGTGTTCTTCCTGGAGCAAGACCAGGACGGGCGCACCAAGGCCCCGCAGTGGGTGTGCAGTCGTCTGGACGTGACTGCCCGCACCCGCGATGAAGACGGGCAAGGGTGGGGCTTCCTGCTTGAATTCCCTGACCCCGTGGGCCAAGTCAAGACATGGGCGATGCCTGCCCGCATGCTGGCCGGTGATGGCGCCGAATACCGGGCCGCCCTGCTGAGCATGGGCCTGCGCATTGCCAGCGGGGTCAATGCACGCAACAGGCTTGGGCAGTACCTTCAAAGCCGACAGCCTGAAGAGATGGCACGGTGTGCTGATCGCGTGGGCTGGCATGGCCGCGCCTATGTGCTGCCCCGCGAAACCATCGGGGGCGAAGGTGAGCGCATCGTTTACCAGGTGGACGGCATCACCGAAAACCCGTTCAAGCAACGCGGCACCGTTGAAGCCTGGCGTGATGGCTTGGCCGCCTTGTGTGTGGGCAATGACCGTCTGTTGTTTGCCGTGGCCTGCGCCCTGGCTGGCCCCCTTGTGCGGCCTTCAGGTGTGGACAGTGGCGGCTTTCACCTTCGGGGCGGCTCAAGCTGCGGCAAGACCACGGCTTTGAAGGTGGCCGCGTCCGTGTGGGGTGGCCCATCGTTCATGCAGCGATGGCGCTCCACTGACAATGCTTTGGAGGCTATCGCGGCGCAACACTGCGACGGTTTGCTGATCCTGGATGAACTGGCGCAAGTGGACCCGAAGACAGCGGGCGAATGCGCCTACATGCTGGCCAATGAAACCGGCAAGGCCCGCAGCACGAGGACCGGACAAGCCCGCAACCGCTTGACCTGGCGCCTGTTGTTTCTGTCTGCCGGTGAAATCAGCCTGAGCCAGCACATGGCCGAAGGTGGTAAGCGCAGCAAGGCCGGGCAAGAACTGCGCATGGCCGATGTGCCCGCTGATGCCAGTGTGGGCCGGGGCATATTCAACGAACTGCACGCCCTGCCCAGCGGTGCGGCCTTGTCCGCCCACCTGGGCAAGCTGGCCGAAGCGCAGCACGGCACGGCGGGGCGTGCCTTCCTGGCATGGCTTGTTGAACGTGCCGACACCCTGCGGGAGCGCACACGGGCCGCTATCGAGCAACACGCAGCGGACTGGATACCCGAAGCCGCAAGCGGGCAGGTTCAACGCGTGGGGCGGCGCTTCGCCTTGGTGGCCGTGGCCGGTGAACTGGCCACCGAAGCGGGCCTGACCGGCTGGCCAGTGGGCGAAGCGGCCCGGGGTGTGCGTACCTGCTTTGAAGCCTGGATGGCCGCACGCGGTGGCACGGGTGACGCGGAGGTACGCAACATGCTGGCCCAAGTGCAACGCCTCATGTCTGAGCGTGGCGCGGCCAACTTCGCTTGGATGAACAGGTTGATGGACGACCGGGCACCAAACCCCACCGAGCGGTGGGGCGTGCGCAGGCTGCTGGACAGTCAAGGCAAGCCCATCAAGCGGGGCGGCGGTGCCAGCGAGTCACGCGAGTACGTCGAAGCCCTGGAGGTGATCGACGGGGAAGACACCTCATGTGAGTACTTTGTGTTCCCCGAGGTGTTCAAGGCCAAGCTGTGCGAGGGCTTTGACCACAACGCGGTGGCCCACCTACTGGCCAAACGTGGCCACCTTGTGCCCGAGACAAGCGGACGCCTTGACCGCAAAGAACGCGTGCCCGGCATGGGGCCGGTACGGGTGTACCGCATCAAGTCAAGCCTGTTTGAAGATGAGTTGGCTATTGATTGACGGCACAGACAATGCGAAGTTACAAAATGTGGATAACTTCGCCATAAAAATCTACACTTGCGAAAAACACAGAAGTTAGATATGCCTAAAAATTGAGCAATGCCTTGAAACCCCGATGAATAGGGCCTTTTGCTCGATTGGGGGTGTGCACAACTTCGTCAACACACTTTCATCAACGGGCGTTATGTTAACTTTATGTAGATAAATTACGCATATTTATCTACTTTAGGTGTTGTGGTACGCTGTCAGCAGCGTACTAAAACACAGTCAAGAAGCACTACATGAGCAACACCGACACCACCGACGATGTCCCGGGCAACCCGGGCCAATCCATGACGCCCGAAGCGTTCGATCTGGCTTTGTCAGAGCTTGGATGGAAGGCGTCTGACTTCACTAGGAAGGCGGGCATTGTCGCAAATACGGCATGGCGCTGGCGCAAAGGGCTTGTGCCCATTCCTGAGTGGGTTGGTGAGTACCTGGGGGCCATGCTTGAAATACAGCGGCTTCACGCTCGATTCGTCGCCATCAAGCGCCCCCAATAGGCACGGCAATGTGTCGGGCCGGGACGGCTCGATATTAAGGGCCGGGGGCGGCATGGGGCCGCGTGGGGGATGTCTTCGCGCCACATTTGACCCCGGCAAAGGTCAACACACCAGGGCAAGGCGGGCACCGCTTCTGCCTTGCCCTGGTGCCATTGCACGACACCACCCAGCTCGGGCCGGGTACACGGTCACAGCATGGCCGCACGGTGGGGGACGCTTGCGGACGCCACGCACGGCAGTTTGTCCCCACTGTCCCCACACGGTTTGCGTTTGTCCCCACTTCATTTGGGGACAGAATTCATCAATGGTGCCAACGACTTAGGACACTTATCCACAAGTGTCCCCACTGTCCCCACCATTTTGAGAGTCACCCGTAGCGGCGTCCGAGTCGATGCAGCACCCCCCAGTAGGTACTCCTGCGCAGCATCGCATACGGGTAATTCGAGCCGCATCACTGCGCCAGTGGCTGGGCCTGGGCTTTGTTGACACCGCGTATTGACAAGAGGCCGCAAACTTGACGGCCCCGGCGTTGCCCGGGGGTATACCGCTTAGGGTCCTCCCAAGGCGTCCCGGTGGGAGGGTAGTTCGGGGCCTGCACGCCCGCTAGTCTCGGCGCTTCTATAGGGGGGTTCTTCCCCTTACTGCTGGCCCTGCTGGGAGTACCCTCGAAAGCCAAGCATGCACCGCCCGGGGCATCTTTGGGGGCAACTTTTCAAAAACAAGGCACTTTGCCTATTAAGTTAGCTTCCTGTCGGCGGACCAGCCCTGATACGCTCAGACCGCTGGCCGAACCAGACCACGTCGACGCGCCGCCCCTGCCACCATGCCCAGGCCGCACAAGGCCAGGATGGTCACCTCGGGCTCGGGCACAGGCGTCAGCAGATAGATTCGGTTGTTGCTCGCCCACGTCAGAATCTGACCCTGGTTGTTGATCGCCAGGGGCGATGCCGCATAGACGCCTTCCGGCAAAAGCGCCTTCAATTCAGTAGGCGATACGCCATCAGGCCCGGTGATGAAGCCACGCCCCTCGCCGCTACCTTCGGTGTAATACGAACCAACGACCACGCCACTGTCATTGATGGCGCGGGCAAAGCTGGCGAGACTGTTGGGCACAAGCAGTGCCGACATGTTGGTGCCATCGGCTCCGGTGATGAACGCCTGGTACGTCCTGTCACCGCTCAGGTTGGAGCCCCCCACAACCTGCCCCTTTTCGTTGATGCCTGTCGCCCAACTGGCAGTGCCCCCCAAGGTACCCAGATCGGTGATCCCGACCCCATCAGGACCGGTGATGTAGGCGTGGCTCTTGTAGTCCGTACCGGCGACCCGAGAACGGCCGACAACTTGTCCGCGATCATTCAGACCGGACACGATCGTATCGATACCGCCCAGGTTGCCGATTTCAGTCAAACCCACCCCATTGGCGCCAGTAACAAAACCCTGTCGGTCACCTGCAAACCTCACCGAATAGGCTCCTGCGATCTGGCCTCGCTCGTTCATATGAATGCTCTCGCTCTCGACCCGCTGGCCGAAATAGGCAACATGGGTCGGGTCGGTACCGTTTGGCCCCGTCTTCAGCACCGTCTCGTTGTAGTTTTCACGGCTACGGGCCACCCCGGCCATTTGCCCTTGATTGTTGATGGCAAGTGGCTCGTAGAAGTCATAGCCAGCTGGCGTAGGCAGGTTCGTGAACCCACTGCCGTTCGCCCCAGTGACAAAACCTACAGCTTGTCCGCTGGACGTATCCCACCGGGCGCCGACAACCTGCCCCAGGTCATTGAGCCCACCAGGGATGAAGTGGTAAGTATCTGTCGGGTCTACCAGCGCACTGATATCCAACGCCGCATAGTTGCTGGCTGCCTGCGCATGCCCAGTGAACGCGGCCACGCCGAGCGCAGCCATCATGGCGAACAATGTGTGTTTCATGGTGATTCCCTTTTTGAATGTGTGCCGCGCGGCAAAAACCGCGAGGGGTACACCCACTCTAAGGGATCAAGGGGCTGGCGCCTAGGGTGTCAAACGGCTCACCCGACACCAAACAGTCAAGACATGTAAGCCAAAAACGCCGGCTACGAATCAACCTCTTCGCTTTGCGGCAGGCGCAGTTCTTCAACGGTATACCCCTCGCGGGTCAAGGCCTCACGCAGCCACGGCGGCTGCGAGCCTTCGCCATTCCAGGTTTCGCCGGTAATGGGGTGCTGGTACTTGGTGGTGGCAGGCGCTCGTTTTGGCACGTGCACGACCACCGGCTCGGGTATACCGGCCAGTTCGTCAGCATGGATTTGCCAGAAATCGATGAGCTTGCGCACCGAGCGCAGCACGGCTTCTTGTTCTGCGGTTCTCATGGTGTCTCTTCGGTCTGAGGATGTCGGGTCCTGACCCTGTGTGCGGGCTCATGGTACCAAACCGACAGTCGCATTATTTTGTAACAGGCTCACGAGGTGGGCCAGGCTGAATTCGTGTCAGATTGACGCATGGGCAGCCGAACCAGCGATCACCCAGGGTTGCCTGCCCTCGCACAGTCGCCAAAGCCAAGGATAGCCCGAGTTGAGCCACCGTGCCAGCGGGGCTAGACTGCTTGATCAGCCCCGGCCATCTTGCATGAAACTCGCCATCCTTTCAGACCTCCACGCCAACCGCCAGGCCACCGAAGCAGTCTGGGCCCATGCGCAGCAGGAGGGCTGCGAGCACACCGTCCTGCTGGGTGACTATGTGGACTATGGCGGCGACCCGGCCTGGGTGATGGCCTTCGTGCAACAGCGGTTCAAAGAGGGCGCCACCGTCGTGAAAGGCAACCACGACGAAGCCATGCAGCCGGGCGACGAGCATGCCATGGGGGCCCATGTGGCGGCCTCTCTGGCCTGGACCCGGCAACAGCTCAGCGCGGCCGACCTGGCCTTCATCGCGGCTCTGCCGCTGACGGCCGAGCGGGACCCATGCCTGTTTGCCCATGCCAATGTGCACGACCCGGCCCACTGGGCCTATCTGGATGGCCGCATGGAGGCCGCGCGCAGCCTGTTCGCCAGCCGCCAGCCCTTTGTGTTTTGCGGCCACATGCACCAGCCTTGCCTTTACAACCTATCGGGCACGGGCAAGTCAGGCGAGTTCACGCCTGTGGATGGCACACCGATCCAGCTCTCGCCCATGCGGCGCTGGCTGGCCATACCCGGCTCGGTGGGGCAACCGCGCGACGGCAATCCGGCCGCCTGCTACGCGGTGTTCGACACCCGCAGCACCACCCTGACCTTCCACCGCGTGCCCTACGACCATGAGGCGGCCGCGCAGCGCGTGCTGGACGCCGGCCTGCCCGAGTTCCTGGCCCAGCGCCTGAGGGACGGGCGCTGAACCCACCGGAGTCCCTATGAACATCCCACCGGGGAAGCTGCAGCCAGGCGACGTCGTCGACCAGTTCACCCTCAAGGCGCGCCTGCATCAGGGCGGCATGGCCACCTTGTGGGACATTGCCCCATTCGAGGGAGATACCGGCGACGCCCTGATCATGAAGATGCCCCGCATCAAGGGCGGCGAGGACCCGGCCACCATCGTGGGCTTCGAGGTTGAGCAGATGGTCATGCCCATGCTCAAGGGGCCGCACGTGCCCCGCTTCGTCACCAAGGGCGACTTCACCGGGCAGCCGTATATCGTGATGGAGCGCATCCAGGGAGATTCCCTGCGCGCCCGCTTTGACAAGGCCCCTCTGCCCTTTGACGAGGTGGCCGATGTGGGTCAGCGCGTGGCCTTCGCCCTGCACGAGTTGCACAAGCAGCACCTGGTGCACCTGGACGTCAAACCCAGCAACATCATGTTCAGAAGCTCTGGCGAAGCGGTGCTGGTGGACTTCGGCCTGTCACGACACGACCAGTTGCCCGACCTGCTGGAAGAGGAGTTCTCGCTGCCCATGGGCACAGGCCCCTACATGTCGCCCGAGCAGGTGCAGTTCGTGCGCAACGACCCGCGCAGCGACCTGTTCGCGCTGGGTGTGATGCTCTACCACCTGACGACGGGCGAGCGCCCTTTCGGCAGCCCGACGAGCGTGTCCGGCTTGCGCAAGCGCCTGTACACCGACCCCATCCCGCCGCGCGTGCACCGCCCCGACACGCCGGCCTGGTTGCAGGAAGTGATCCTGCGCTGCCTGGAAGTGGACCCGGACAAGCGCTACCAGACGGGTGCGCAACTGGCCCTGGACCTTCAGCACCCCACCCAGATCCCCCTGACCGCAAGGGCCGAGCGCCTGAGCACACGTGGCCGGGTCAGCACGATCAAGCGGTGGTTCAAGGCCCTGGGCGCCGAGCACACCCCCCAGGACACGCCGGGTGAGCATGTCGAGCGCAGCCCCATCATCATGGTGGCCGTCGGCATCAAAAACAGCACGCCAGATCTGGACAAGAAGCTGCTGGCGACGGTGCGGCGCATCCTGCAGATCGAACCTGGCGCGCGCCTGGCCTGCGTCAGCGTGATGAAGGTGAACCGCGTGGGCATGGACAAGCTCATGGACGAGCAAGGCAACAGCCTGCATGTGCAGCAACTGGTGGCCATCAAGCACTGGGCCCGGCCGCTGCAACAACAACTGCAACTGGACGAGCACCGCCTGACCTTCCATGTGCTGGAGGCACCTGACACCGCCCACGCCATCGTCGAGTTCGCCACCAAGAACCAGGTCGACCACATCGTGATGGGCGCGCGCGGCAACTCGGCGCTGCGCCGCTACCTGGGCAGCGTGAGCGCGCAGGTGGTGGCCGAGGCGCAGTGCTCCGTCACGGTGGTGCGGGTGTAGGTTCATTTGCCCGGGCTTGCGCTGCATCAAACTGCACGCCGGCCCGCACCGCCTGCGAAACAAACCGGCAACGTGCATCGGTCAAACTGTTCTTTGTTATCCAAATGAACAGATTCACCATGCAGATTTCTCGCAACTGGGCCACGCCCATGACCATCGGCGCCTTCGTCCTGATGGCTGTCACCGGCATCCTGATGTTCTTTCACCTCGACACCGGCCTGAACAAAGAGGCGCACGAGTGGCTGGGCTGGGCCATGGTGGCCGGCGTG
>Ga0209066_10003736_pt1 | contig 17153 bp, 8 predicted proteins | sample All_14_2_FD_187198 | JGI IMG/M metagenome (GOLD analysis project Ga0209066, IMG submission 187198) | Freshwater microbial communities in response to fracking from Pennsylvania, USA - Allegheny Zone_MetaG_DW_15 (SPAdes) (version 2) ... | reverse complement strand
CATTGCGAAGCTCGACCTCTCCCCCACCCTCGGCGAATTTGCTGGAAAAATGGTCACGATGGGCATCCGCCCTGAGCATTTGACGGCCAGCCCGACCAAGCCGGAAAGCAGTTATGTGAGTTTCTTGACCGAAGTGCAGCTTATGGAACGACTGGGCCATGAGAGTTTTGCTTTCGCAAAATTGGGCGAGTTGGAAGTGGTGGCGAGGCTGTCGCCAACGGAAGAAGTGGAGCCAAGCACGCAGCTTAGGCTTTTCGCAGAGCTGAGCAAGATGCATTTTTTTGACGGGGAGACGGGAGAGAAAGTGAATGATGGCTTGTCGTAATTTTTGTTATTTTTGTAAGCAACTTGAATAGAAATCGCTTCAGTAAATTTTTCAAAATGGGTGCTGCAGTCATAGAAAAACCGCTTAATGAACTTCAAATTGGCTTGCTGGAATTATTCGCTCGGCAAGTTTCGGAAGAAGATTTAAAGCAACTCAAGCTGCTTTTTTCCAATTATTTTGCCCAAAAAGCAATGGGTGAAATGGAAGCGGTTTGGAAGGAAAAAGGCTTCAACGAGGAGACTGAAAAACAATGGTTAAATGAACACATGAGAACTCCCTATCAGCGATGAAAGTAGTTGTTGACACCAATGTTTTGCTGGTCTCAATCAATCCTGCCTCTCGTTTTAACCCGATTTTCAGGCAGGCTATTTCAGGAGATTATGCTTTATGCATTTCCAATTCAATCCTGCTGGAATACGAAGAAGTATTCAAAACCAAGATAAATCTAAAAATGGCGGATGCAGCGATTGCTGCCTTGCTTTATTCTCCTTTTATATTGCGGTATGACCCTAGGATTTCATGGAAATTAATATTTTCTGACCCAGATGACGATAAATTCACAGATTGCGCTATCGCAGCAAATGCTGAATATTTGGTTTCTAACGACCGCCATTTTAATGTGTTGAATCAAACTAGCTTCCCCAAACTTCAACTCCTATCTGCCGAAGATTTTTTGGCAATTATTTCAACGTAATTTAGCCTCACGCCGCCTTCAACACCCCCTCCAATATCTCCTCCACCGAAAACTTCACCCCACAAATCACTTCATCGGAAGCGCCGTAGTAGCAGGTGATTTCGTCCCCGTTGACGACATGGCCGTTGGTGAAAACCACGTTGCCGAAGAAGCCCGTGCGCTCGTAGTCCGCCACAGGTTCAAAAATCGGGTCGTGGGAGCGGGCGAGTACTTTCGTCGGGTCGTCGAGGTCGAGTAGCAGGGCACCGAGGCAGTAGCGGTGGTCATGGTCGGCCCCGTGGTAGATTTCGAGCCAGCCCTCGGAAGTGCGGATGGGTGCTGCACCTGCACCGACACGGGCGCTGTCCCACCACCTCGGTCGGGTGGGAAGGATGCAATGGTGGCCGCCCCAATGCAGCAAGTCGGGCGAAGATGCCAGCCAGATATAATTCCCGCCGATGCCAAGTCCGGACGGGCGGTGGAGGCAGAAGTACTTGCCGCCGATTTTTTCTTCGAAAATTGCGCAGTCCTTGTTCGTGGGCGGTAAAATCATGCCCTTGCGGGTGAAATTGCACCAATCGGTGGTCTGCATCAAACCAACGCCGACGCCGCACTGCGACACTTGCGTGTAGGTCAAATGGTAAACGCCGTCAATCAGGCTCACCCGGCAGTCTTCGATGCCGAAGGTTTCGAGCGGGCCTTGACCAAGTATTTTGGTTGGAAAATCAGTGGGTTCGTAAAAGCTCACCCCGTCGTCGCTGCAAAGCAGGCGCAAATGCGAGAGGGTGGAAAGGTAGGTGATGCCATCGTAGCCAACGAGCCGGGGGTCGCTGATGCGCAGCTTCGGGTCATTTTCCACGAATTCCAAAATCTCCAAGCCACCCTGCTCCAGCAGGATGGGAAACGAAATCTTGCCTGACTCCTGTTTGGGCCGCTCCGCTACCCGTACCAGCAACCAAGTTTTACCTTCAAATTGAAAGACACCTGGATTCAGCACGCATTCCACTACCCAATCAGGTTGGCTGGGGGTAATGTCCTTCGTGGTCAGGATTGGATTTTGTTCAAAACGGGTGACCATAAAACGTTTTATCAGAGTGTAAATATGGGACTAAAACAATATTTAACCGAAGGAATTCGCAATCATAGTGGGTAAGTGCGGGGCAATCCTGCCCCGCACATTTACCTAGACTATTTTTCACCAATTTAATCAAGAGATTACTGTTTGTTGAATTTCACCGAACCGATGTTCTTGCCTCCCAACACAAAGTTGATGGAGTAAACACCTGCTGCGTAATTGGCTGCATTCAACGAAAACTGGCCTGTGGCCACATCGCTTTGGCCCAAGTTGAGGCCGTCCACCTGCCTACCCTGTGCATCGAACACCCGGATTTGAACAGCTTCGCCTTGCGGCAAATGGTGCTTCACGGTCACGGTTGCAACCGTCGGGTTCGGGAACACCTGCTCGATGTAGGCATCCACCAGCGTCGGCTCGAAAGTGCCCGTCAACGTGCCTGTGTTGAACAGCAGTGCTGCTTCATCTGCCGTCACGGCACGGTTGTAGATTTTCACATTGTCCAAAGCACCGAGGAAGTACTGACCGCCCTCAATCGGGTTGTTGCCCATCGCTAGGTCACGACCCGTTGCGTTCAGTTTGGTATTGACTGGTTTGGTATTCGCCAAAGCGCCATCCTTGTAAATAAGGTCGTTCGTTCCGTCGTGCACGAAAGTCACGTAAGACCAAGTGCCAATGACCAATTCGTTGCCGTCACCAGAGTCCATGTCTGAGATGAAATTCGTGAATTGGGCGTTGTTGCCGTTGGTCGTGAAAACTGGCTTGCGGTGTTGCGGCAAGGAGATTTTCAAACGCTCGTCCCAATGTCCAAAATCAAGCACATACGATTCAGCATCTGCCGTGTTGATTTCATCTACCCTGACCCAAAAGCTGACGGTCGTGTAGTCGGAAAGCAATTGCACGGCATTCGGTACCAGCACACTATCCTGACCGTTGAACTTGATGTTTTGGCCGCCTCCGTTCGGATGGTTGGCTGTTTCGAAAACAGGGTCACCTCCGATGGCACCGTGGTTTTGGTAAGGCGTGGCATCGTCGGCGTTGCCGTCGAATTTGTAGTGGGCAACCAGGCCCGGCTCGCCAGTATCCAGCGGTTCGGTAGTTTCAATGGTCAATTCTGCCTTATCGGATTCGTTGCCCGCAAGGTCAAAAGCAGCCACTTCGAAGCTGTAGGCCGTCTGTGGATCGAGACCCGTGACGAGTATGGAAGTCACGTTGGCAGCCAAGGAATCGTAGTAAACGCCGTCCACCCAAGTGATGTAGCCAGCCACCTGCGTATCGTCGGTGGATGGGTCCCAAGTGAACAAGATGGAGTTGAAACTAGGCGAGCCTTGCAGGTTGTCCGGCACGGAAGGTGCTGTCACGTCCGGTGTTTCGTCGGGGCCAGTGGTCACTTGCAGCGAGGTCGGCAGCGATTCGTTGCCTGCATCGTCCACAGCAGTCACGGCGAAAACATAGTCTGTCAGCGGCGTCAAATCCGGGAAGTAACTGGTCGTGTTCGGCGTGGTGGCCACGAGGGCACCATCCAGGTAAACATTGTAGGCAGTCACGGCCACGTTGTCCGTTGAAGGAAGCCAGTCCAGTGTCACGTTGTTGAAATCCACGGTCGCCGTCAGGTTCAGTGGGGATTCTGGCGCTGTTTCGTCGCCACCGATTGGTGCTTGCGATTGGTCGGCGTAAAGTGCGGCCACTTCCGCAGCATCCAATGCCACATTGTAAACCTGCACTTCGTCCATATCGCCGTTGAACCAGTTGCCGCCGTCAATCGGGTTGTAGCCGATGCCCAGCGGATAGGTCGTATTGTCCAAAGTGCCTACCACGTCCTTCTCGGCAACTTGAACACCATTCATGTAAATAAAGTCTTTGGCCCCATCGTGGGTCATCACCACATGCGTCCAAGTGCCGACGGGCAGTTCGTTGCCGTTGCCGGAATCCATGTCCGAAATACCGTTGCTGTGGTTGGTCGTCCAAACGGGCTTGCCGTGCGTGGGCAGTGAGATTTTCCAACGCTCCTGCCAGCCGCCGAACGAGAGCAGGAACACCTCACCGTTGGCGGGCAGTTCATTGGGTTTCACCCAAAAGCTCACGGTCGTGTAAGGCGAATTTAGTTGTGGCGAATTGGCGGCAGTCACTTCCGCTGCGCCGTTGAAAGCTGCTGCTTTGTTGGCTTTGCCAAAACGGTCTTTTGCAAAATTGGCGGACGATGCGTTGTTGTGGTAATCGGTTTCATCCAAGCTGTTTCCGCTGAACGGGTAGTAGGCCACGAGGTCGCCTGTGACGGTCGGTGCAGCGTTTTGCGCAGCGTACAAAGCAGCGATTTCAGCGGCGCTGAGCGCTTCATTGTAAATCTGCACATCGTCCATTGCACCATCGAAGAAGCCAGCCCCATCTATTGGGTCGTAGCCGATGCCCAGCGGGTATTGGGTTTTGTCCAAAGCGCCAGTCACGTTCTTCTCGGCCACCTGTGTACCATTAAAGTAGATGATGTCCTTCGTTCCATCGTGAACCATGGCCACGTGCGTCCAAGTATTGAGCGCCAGCGGTGTGCCGGAGTCCATGTCGCTACAGCATGCGCCGTTGGCGTGGGTGGTGAAAACGGGCTTGCCGTGGTTCGGCAGCGAGATTTTCCAGCGCTCCTGCCAGCCGCCGTTGGAGAGGATGAACACCTCGCCGGAAGCTGGGAAAGCATACGGTTTTACCCAAAAACTAATCGTCGTGAAGTCGGAGTTGAGGGCCACGGAATTGTCCGCAGTGGCGGCACCTTCGATGGCATTTGTGCCCCAGCCGTGGCGGTTTGCCACGCCCACAGTGCCAGGCACCAGCTCGGCATGGTTGGCGAACTGCGAGTCGTCATGGCCGTTGCCGTTCAGGCTGTAGTCGGCCACGAGGTCGGTCACTGTGCCGGGGAAAGTGGACTGCACTGTGTACAGCGCCCCGATTTCGACAGGCGTCAGTGCGTAGTTGTAGATTTCCAATTCATCAATTGCACCGTCAAAATAACCGTCGCCGTCAATCGGGTTCCAGCCGATGCCGAGCGGGTGCGTAGTCTCGTCCAAAGTGCCAGTGGTATTTTTCTCGGCCACCTGCACGCCGTCGAAGTAAATGATGTCCTTCGTGCCGTCATGTACCATCACGACCTGCGTCCACTCGTGGAGCGGGAGCGGTGTGCCGGAGTCCATGTCGCTGCAACAAGCGCCATTGGCGTGGGTGGTGAAAACGGGCTTGCCGTGGTTCGGCAGCGAGATTTTCCAGCGCTCCTGCCAGCCGCCGTTGGAGAGGATGAACACCTCGCCGGAGGCTGGGAAGCTGTTGGGTTTCACCCAAAAACTGATGGTCGTGTAGTCGGAATTGAGTTGGGCGCTGTTCGCTGCGCTCACTTCGCTTGCCCCGTTGATGGCCAGTGCGCTTTTGCCGTAGCCGAAACGGTCGGTCGTCAGGCTGGCAGTGGACAGGTTGGCAGGATTGGCGAAGGTGGATGCATCCACGCCGTTGCCGTTGAAGCTGTACGAAGCCACTTTCCCGTTGGGAATGCTCGGTGGCGTGTTTTGCAGGGTGTATCCCGCCAAAATCTGCGCATCGCTCAGTGCAATGTTGAAAATGGCCACTTCGTCCAAGGAGCCATTGAAATAGTTGGCCACGTCAATCGGGTTGTAGCCGATGCCGAACGGGTGCGTGGTGTTGTCTAATGCGCCCGTCACGTTCTTTTCATTGACTTTCACGCCATTGAAGTAAATCTTGTCCTTGCCGCCAGCAGCGTCGTGTACCATGGCCACGTGCGTCCAGGCATTGAGCGCCAGCGGGGTGCCGGAATCCATGTCACTGCAACAAACGCCAGCGGAGTGGGTGGTAAAAACAGGCTTGCCGTGGTTCGGCAGTGAGATTTTCCAGCGCTCCTGCCAGCCGCCATGCGAGAGGATGAACACCTCGCCGGATGCCGGAAAGGAAGCCGGTTTCACCCAAAAACTGATGGTCGTGCTGCCCGTGTTGAGCTGGGCGAGGTTCGGTGCGGTGACCGCCCCTTGCGTCCCATCGAAGTACATGGCGCTGTTTGCCCAACCGAAACGGTCTTGGGTAAACGATGCGCCGCTGACGCTGGCATCGTTGGAGAGGGCAGCGCCATCTTTTGCATTGCCAGTGAAGCTGTAGTAAACGACGGGGGCCTGTGCCTGCACCCCTACCGCTGCCAAACAACCGAAAACTAGCAAAAAGAGTGAAGTCAAATGCTGTTTCATTGTATTACATTTATTGTTAGAACTTGTGTGAAAACATTTTTTTTGGAGGTTCAACGTCGGCGAGGTTATGAACCTCGCCGACGTTTTCCAGCCCTTATTTTTTAAAAAACTTGGCGGAAACAGTGCCGCTCTCCCCTACTCCATTTACGAAGTAAATGCCTGATAGCCAGTGGCTTAGGTTTATTTCAAGCGTTGCTCCATTCAAGTTGTTTTGTTCCAAAACCACCCGGCCTGCCACGTCCGTCACCCGCAGTTTTTTTAGGGCAAATGGGGCGGTGATGTTCAGCCGCTCGGTCGCTGGATTTGGCTGCAAGTGCAGGCCGTTTTTCCCTTCGGGAACAGCTTCCCCAACCGCTGTGGCATCTTGTTGATACAATTGCGCCACCGCATCCGGCGTGAGGGCATAGTCGTAGATTTTCACGTCGTCAATGGTGCCGTTGAAATTGTAGGCTGTCTCGCCGGGCAGCATCTGGCCCATCAGGAACGTGGCCGTCGTCTGCCGGATTTGGCCGTTCAGCGGCCTATAGCTGTGCAGTTCCCCGTTGATGTACATGGCCATGAAGCCGTTGGTGTAGGTCACGGCCACGTGATAAAAACTGTCTAGTTTCAGCGGAAAAGTCGCATCCAAATCGCCGATGGCGCTAAGCGTGTTCACCGTCCAGCGCAGGTGGCGGTCGGGGTTGATGGAGATTTTCCAGCGGCCCTGCCAACTACCATGCGAGAGCACGAAGGTTTCCTTTTCGGGAAGTGCGGCTGGCTTGATCCAACAGCTTGCGGTGATGCCGTCCTGAAAATTCAGCAGCGGGTTGTTTGCCACCGAGATATTCTGCGAGCCGCCATTGAAATAGTAGGCGCTTTGCGAAAGCCCAAAGACATCCGTGGTGAGCGTTGCGCCGTTGGCTTGGCCGTGCAGGTTGTTGCCGCTCACGTCGTTGGGGTTGCCGTTGAATGGGTAGTCGGCGATGATATTGCCGCTGGTGGAAGCAAAGTTTTTCACCAAAAGGTTGGTGGTCGCTTGGGCGGTCAGGCCCTGGTCGTCGGCGACCTGAACGGTGACTTGGTAAATGCCCTCTGTGCTTGGCGCATTCCACTGAACTGAAGCGCCCGTGCCGACGATGGTGCCCCCCGTTGTTGACCAAGCAAAGGTCAGCGGGTCAAGGTCTGGGTCGCTGGCTACGGCGGTCAATTGGATACTACCGCCGGGGCCAGTGTATGGCGTATCTTTTTGAATATCAAGGATTTGCGGAGCATCGTTGATTTCCAGTACAATTTCCAATTGCAGCGTGGCCGTGTCGGCATTGCCCTGCGGATCGCTCACGATGCACTGGATAGTCGCCTCGCCTGCCGTAGCTGGTGCGGTGAAATTGACTTGTGCGCCTGTGCCGGAAATGCTGCCCGTGCTCGTGCTCCATTGATAAGTGAATTGGTCGGAATCGGCGTCGGAAACCGTGGCGTAAATCACGGTCGTTGCATTGATTTCCAACGGACTGTTAGCGGCAGCCAATGCCTTGAAGTGCGGCGAGTAGGTGAACGGGACTTGGCTTTGCTGATAGTCCACCACTACCCCATCCACCAGCATTTTGTTTTTATCGAAACTCACCGTGCCGCCCGCTGGGCAAAGCGTCACCAAAATGGCCTCGTTCGGCGGGATGACGAAGCTGACCGTGCCGCTCACATTTTGGTGTACAAACTGCTCGGAAAGCGCTTCGTAAATATCCACGGAAGCGCTGCCAGCGTCCAATTGAACGTTTTTGGCTGTGCTGTAAGAATTGTAGTACAAATAAGTTGGGTAGGCGTCTTCGTTGTAAAAATCTGTGGCCAACACGTTGATTTTCAATATCTTATCCACATTGGTTTGCTCCAGCATTGACCCTAAATACCCAATGGAGGAAGACCCGTAAAGTGCCAAATTAGTCGCCGCCCAGCCGCCGCCAATGGCATCGCCCGTGGCATAGGGAGAATTGCCTTGAAAGACCTGTTTCAGCGCCTCGTAGCCGATGGCGTGGTTGGGGTCGTTGGCATCCGACCAAGCTTCGCTGTCCTGTTTGTTTGCTGGCAAAAAATTGGAATAAAACAGGCGGCTGGCATTCGCCAAATTCAGCATCCATTTGCCAATGGCTTTTGCGAAGCGCTTGTCGTAGCGCACCATTGGCACGAGTGCCGCCGCTTGTTGGAAGCCGTTCATTTGGAAGGCGTAGTCGTTGCCAGCGTCGTTGGCTTCGCCAATCAAACCGGACACATTCAGCCCGCCCCAGTTGCCGACGATGGTTCCCCATCCGCGCAGATCACCGCGGTCGAATGACCAGTTGACCATTTTTTCCACGTCGTAATTGGTGCCAAGTTCAGCGTTCATCTTGGCTGCGGTCAGCGTTCCGTAAGGCAATTGAAGCTCGTAGGATGGGTTGGAATTCCATTCATCCAAGAATTCCATGGACCATTCCGCCGCCTTGAGGTAGTCGGGGTTGTCCGTTTTTTTCCAAGCATTGTACAGCACCCAAGCGAAGGCTCCGGCGGCTTCCGGCTCTGGAACACTGGTCGTGTTGGGTTCGCCCGTCTTGAATTTCCAAGCGCGGTAGTTCATGTAGGCGGGCTGCCAAGGGGCATCGTCGCCGCCCATTTGCCCCACCGCAGTTGCGAAGCGATCGGCAATGGCCGTGAATTGGTAATCGGCGTCGCCGCCAATATTTGGATACAGGTCGTACAGTTGATAGAAGTAAACATTCGGCATCATGTCGTACCACCAATCGTTGCCGCTCGATGTGCTCGGGTTGTTGAGGTAGAGGTTTTCGCCGTTGATTTTATTGAAAAAATCCTGCGACATCAGCACCCAGTTCCTGCCGAATTGGTTGCTTTTGTCAATGCCAACCAGCGATGCACCTACCAGCGAGGGCAGCACATTGATGGATTCATTGCCCAATGGCGAATTCGTGCCGACGTAAGTATGCTGGCGAAAGCTTTGGTTCTGAGGATAGTTAACCCCTGCCTGAATGATGGCCGTGAGCGGCAAGTACTGTCCCGTAAGGTTCAAGTCGTAAACAAAACTGTCGTAGTTAATGGCCGCTTGCCGCCAGTCCCGCAGGTCGTAGGGCGAAGGCTGATTGGGCATCATGTCCACCCGTGGGATGGCGATTTGGCCCGACTGTGCTATTGCAGTTGCAACGCAAAAAAAGAATAGAATAAAAAGTCGAATTAGATGCATAGTTATCACTGGTCGTTGGGAAGGGGCAATAAGCAAATGTCTCCAATGCAAATCATGATTTCTGGTGCAATCATGCGCATTGGTGGTACAATTATGAATAGGTCAATAATTCGGGTTCTGCACCAGCGCCGAATTCAGGTCAATCTCCGTTTGCGGCAGCGGAAACACTTCGTGCTTGCCAACTTGGAAGCCCGGCAGCACGTCAGCGGCAATGCCCCATCGCACCAAATCAAAAAAGCGGTGCAATTCAAAGCCCAATTCCACCTGCCGCTCGTGGCGGATGGCTTCTCTCATTTCGGCTTGGTCGGTGGTGGTGATCATGGGCAGCGCGGTGGTCGGGTCGGCTGCTTGGGCACGGGCACGGGCACGTACTTGTTCCAATGGAACTTGCGCCTCGGCGGTGCGACCCAGTTCGTTCAACGCCTCGGCCTCCCAGAGCAGCACCTCGGCAAAACGGATGGCCGTGTAATTGATGTCGCCATCGCTTGGCTGCGAAACAGAGGAGGTGTCTTGCAAGAACTTGCGCGGGCTGTGCCGCGTGGACGCATAGGAATTTTTGTAAATCGCCCCAAAATATTCCTCGTTGTTGCTGGCCACCGTGAACGAGCGCCGTGGGTCGTCCGCCTCGAAAACCAGGTAGTATTCCTCTGTCGCTTCCGCAAAACCGTAGCCTTGCAGCTTCTTCGACAGCCACCACTGGTTGATGAAATTGCCGACGCCAAGTTCCAGGTTCGTGTGCTGGATTTCCCAGACGCTCTCCATGTTGTTTTGGGTTTCCTTACGGAAATTATCCTGGTAATCGGGCATCAGGTCGTACACGCCGAGCGCTTTCACCTTGCCCGTGTATTCCACAACTTTGTCCCAGTTTTTTTCATATAAAAATGCCTTGGCAGCCAATGCATAAGCGGCTCCCTTCGTGGCACGGCCCGTCTGCGAAGCAGGTTGCGTCGTAGGCAGCAGTTGTGCCGCTTCCTCACAGTCCGCTTCGATTTGGGCGTAAATCTGGGCCTTCGGCGTGCGCGGGATTCTCAGTTCATCCGGCTGCGCAACTTTGGTGAACAGCGGGACATCGCCGAACACCTGCACCAACAGGAAATAGTAGTACGAGCGCAGGAACAGCGCCTCCCCGCGGATTTCGCCGCGGCGGGTGTCGTCCATTTCCACTTTTGGCAGATTGTCGAGCACGAGGTTGCACTGCGTCACGCCTTCGTAGTTCACCTTCCAAAAACTGTTGAACTCCTCAGTACGGGGCGTGTAGGTGAACGCCTCCAACTCGACGAGGCCAGCACGAGAGCCATCACCACCCGTGATGGCCTCATCGGAGGTTAGCTCCGCAAATGCCCAGTAGAAATTGTCGTTGTCGTTGTTGAACAGCAGCGGGCGATAGGCCGCATTGAGCGCTTGGACGGCGTCGTCTTCCGTTTGGAAATAGGAGCCAGCGTCGTAGGTTGCTATCGGCTCCTTATCAAGGATGCCTTGGCAGGAAGTGAATGCTAAAGCGCTGATTATGAATAACTTGGCAATATTTTTCATCAGAATGATTTTTGATTTGGTTAAGGATTAAAAGCCGACTTGCACGCCTGCAATCCAAGTTCGTGGCGCTGGCACGGTACCCCAATCAATGCCGACACTCAGGTCGGAGGAGAGGCCAAGGCCGCGGGTGTCGTTTGAGTTCGCTTGAATTTCCGGGTCGAGGCCGGGGTATTTTGTCCAGGTCATGGCGTTTTGGGCGGTGACGTAGAGTCGGAGGCTGGAGATACCCGGCCATTTCACCAAGTCCTTGAAATTGTAGCCCAAGGTGATGTTGCGGATGCGCAAATAAGACCCGTCTTCGAGGTAGCGGGTGGAAGCGCGGCGGTTGCCATTCCGGTCGTCCACGCTCACGATAGGGATGTCGGTGTCGGTGTTGGTGGGCGTCCAGCGGTCGAGGAGTTTTTCGTAGGAATTAAAGCCCCGTAACTGTGTATCATAAGCAAAATTTCCGTAGAGGAAATACACGTCGTTGCCCTGCACACCTTGTAGTAGTGTCGAAAAGTCGAGGTTGCCCCAGGTCAGGCCAGCGTTGATGCCGTAGCTAAAATCGGGGAAGGCATTGCCGACGTGCTTCCGGTCCTTGTCGTCAATCACGTTGTCGCCGTTGACATCGGCAAATTTCACATCGCCGGGGCGGGTGTACTGCGTCTGGAACGGGCTGGCGTCAATTTCGGCTTGTGACTGGAACAGTCCCACCATTTCATACAAATAAAATGACCCCACCGCGTAGCCCGGCTCAGTGCGGGTGAGTGGCCCATCGGAAAGGCCGAAGCCGCCCTGTATCGGCTCGCTGTCGGCGATGGACACGACTTTGTTGCGGATGGCCGAAATATTGCCGCCGATATTGTAATTGAACTTGCCGATTTTGCTCCTGAAATTCAAGCCCAGTTCGATGCCCTTGTTTTCCACGGAAGCCGCGTTTACGTAGGGCGGACGAGACGAGCCGCCAGCCTGTGGCACAGGCACCCGCACGAGGATGTCGTCGGTTTGCTTGCGGAAAACATCGGCGGTCAGGGTCAGGCGGTCCTTCAGGAAAGTCGCATCCATACCGAGGTTGGTCTGCTCGCTGGTTTCCCATTTCACGTTCTGATTTCCCGTTTCCTGGATGGTTGAACCAGTGACGATTTGGTCGCCAAAACTATAAACGTAGTCGCCCGTGCTCACGAGGGAGCTGTACGGGTAGATGCCGATTTCCTGGTTGCCGAGGCGGCCCCAGCTTCCCCGGATTTTCAGGCTGGAAATGAAGTCTATGCTTTGGAAAAAGCGCTCGTTTGAGACATTCCACGCAGCGGAAAACGATGGGAAAGTGCCCCAGCGGTTGTTGGCCCCGAAGCGGCTGGAACCGTCACGGCGCACGGCGGCGCTCACCACATAGCGACCTTTGTAGGAATAACCCACTTGCCCGAACCACGACAGCAGCGCCCATTCTGTGGCGATGCCGGATGCCCCAACGTTGCCCAGTTCGATGGGGACGCTGGCGTCAATGTAACGGAACAGTGGGTCGGTGCGGCGGAAGTTGTTGGCGCTGGCGCCGAGGTAGTCGCTCCTGTTCTGGATGGCCTCCATGCCCGCCAGTGCCGAGATTCGATGACCACCGAATTTGCGCTGGAAATCAATCGTATTGTTCCAAACCATCGTCTGGTCGAAGACCCTCCCCTCGTTCAGCGACGTGGGGTCGTAGATGGCGACGGACAAGCGTTCCTTGAAGAGCTTTTCATTCTGAAACTGGAAGTCGCCGCCGAGGGTGCTGCGCAAATTCAGGCCATCGAGGATGGATAGTTCGGCGTACACATTGCCGAAGGCACGGTAGCGTTTTATCCGCCAATCGGTGTTTTCCACGAAAACAAGCGGGTTGGCGTTGCCGTCGCCGAACAGCGTCGGGTCGCCGAGTTCGGAGGTCACTTTGTAGTAGCTGCCATCGGGTTTCCGCACGGGGAAAACAGGTGCCGTGATGAGCGTGTAGCGTACGCCGCTCGGCTCGTTGCCGGGGCCGTAGCCGTCGCCAGAACCGTTGATGACTTTCCGGTCGGTGTGCGAAAACACGAAATTATTGCCGACCCGGAAGCGCTTGCCGCCGATCTCGCCATTGAAGCGAAGCTGGTATTTATCGAAAGATTGCCCCTTGAAAATACCGTCCTGCGTGTGGTATTCTCCGGAGATGTAGAAGCTGCCGCTCTCGCCGCCGCCTGTTGCCGAGAGCGAATAATGCTGAATCTGGGCGGGGTTGAAGAGCAGGTCGAGCCAGTCGTTGTCGGGCAGGCTGTCAAGTATGGCGGGGTCGTAGGTCGGGAGTTCGTTGCCGGGGTTGCGGTTCACGTTGGCATTCACGATGCCCTCGTTGCGGAGCGTCAAATAATCCCGTGCGTTGAGGAGTTTGGGCAAATTGACAGGCTCCTGTACGCCGCCGTACGCTTCGAAACTGAAGGTCGGTGGCCCTGATTTTCCTTTTTTCGTGGTGATGAGCACCACGCCGTTTGCGGCACGGGAGCCGTAGATGGCAGCGGCGGCGGCGTCCTTCAGCACTTCGATGCTTTCGATGTCGCTGGGCGCAAACATGTTGATGCCGCCCGTGGTCGGTACGCCGTCAATGACGTAGAGCGGGTTGTTGTTGCCCAAACTGCCTGCGCCACGGATGCGTACGGCGATATCGTCGCCCGGCGCACCAGTGACCTGCGTGACGGAGACGCCCGCCGCTTGGCCTTGCAGGGCTTGGTCAATGCCGACGATGACCAATTTTCCAATTTCTTTTGATTTAATGGAAGAAATGGAGCTGGCAACGTCACTGCGCACCTCCCGCTTGTAGCCTGTCACGATGACTTCCTGCATCAGTTTCGATTCCGAAGCCAGCACCACGGAAAAAGTCTGCTGGCCGTTCACGGGCACTTCCTGCATTTCGAAGCCGATGAAGCTGAATTCGAGCACTGCGGTTGGTGAAGCGACTTCCAACTGGAAACTGCCGTCCACTTCGGTGGTGGTGCCGTTTGAGGTGCCTTTTTCGAGGACGGTGGCACCAATCATGGGCTGGTTGTCTTCGCCGGAGATGACCGTGCCACTTATTTTAAACGATTGAGCATCAAGGATTTGCGAAGCGAAAACAAAGCAAAGTAGGGTGAGTATCTTTAGTTTCATGTAACCGTGGTTTTATTCGATTTGGCAAATATCATTCATTGACCACCTGGTTTGTGGTATTATCATGTGAAAGAGATGTACTTTCGTGAAAGATAGAAATGATAGCTGGTTTTGTCATTCGTTGGCAATCCCAGCCAAATGGTACACACATGAATATTTACAGAGAAATAACGCCCCTCAAGCAGCAGGATGTTTTCGTGGTGCTGGATTCCGTACGGAACGGGTTTGACTACCCCATCCACAACCACCCTGAGTACGAGTTGAACCTTGTGGCGGGCATTTCGGGCACCCGTATCGTGGGCGATTCGACGGAGCGCTACACCGACTATGACTTGGTGCTGCTAGGCCCTTATCTTTACCACAAATGGGATGGCGACCGCCAAATGCAGGACAGTGGCCAGCCCTACCGGGTCGTTACTATCCAGTTTGCGATGGACCTGTTCAGTGGGCAGATGTTCCAGCGGGAGCGCTTCATCAAAATCCGGCAACTGCTGAAGGACTCCAGCCGGGGCATTAAGTTTCATGGGAAAACCTTCGAGGAAGCGATGCGGCTCATGATCAGCATGACGGAGGACAAGGGTTTTGGAAACGTCATCGAGTTTTTTCAACTGCTCGACCTGCTGTCCAATTCCAATGAGGCGAACTGCCTGGCAAGCGAGGCATTCTCCCGGCAGGCCCTGCGTTCGGAAAGCAATCGCATACAGGTGGCTTATGCCTATATTTTAAAGCACTTCACGGATCCAAAATTGAAAATCGGGGATGTTGCTTCGCAAGTGAACATGAGCGAATCGGCCTTCAGCCATTTTTTTCACAAATATGCTTTTCGGAGTTTTACGCAGTTTCTCGTGGATCTGCGGGTGGGGAACGCCTGCAAACAACTGCTCGACTCGGACGATACGGTAGCGCAGATTTGCGTGAAATCTGGTTTTAACAACCTCGCCAATTTCAACCGGCTGTTCAAGAAATACAGGGCCTGCACGCCGGGCGATTACCGCAAGCGCTATTTGGAAAAAAACGATTTTGATTGGACGAAGCAGGTGACGCCGTGGCAGTTTTTGCCCCAAAAATCAGATAGCACGGAAACTGTGCAACCAGTAGCCTATGCCACTAGGTTGGTACACCTGTAAGGGTACGTCGAAGGTTCGTGAGTTTTCGGGTTCTACCTTTTTCAGGTTCAATGCTGAACTCAGGCTAAAACATTTTTAAAGGGTTGGCAACCTACGAATTGATGCGGTTCGGCTGGAAATTGAAAGCTTGGTGAGTAAATCAAAATCCCGAAAAAGCCTTTTTAAGTGCCAATACCTTTGATTCGTAGTCTTCCAAAATAGTTATAAAATCCAATTTACGCATATCCACAATATTTGCCTTCACCATTTCCCGCAGGATGCGTTCCTTTCTGAAATCGTCAATATCGAGCACTCTTCCGAGCACCGCTTCTAGCTCATCTATAACCGTTTTGGAAACCGGGTTCTTGTACAGCGACTGGATGGCATCGTTCGTCAAATTGGGATCCGCAGTGGTGAGTTCCCTGATTTTTTCATTGATTTTTAAGGACAACTCCTCCTTCAGGGTTTCCATTTGCTGCTTGACAGCTTCTTTCTTCGCTTGCTGTTGTTCCTCGGAAGCCTTTCGCCTCATTTCTTCCTCCTTTGCATCGGTGTAGCCATTTTTAAGCGCTTGAACGAAAAAACCTGCTTGGTTGGACTTTATTTGGCCCTGCGATTTAGCGCGTCGCGTCACGCGAATTGCTTGGTGTATGTCCGCTTCCGAGCAACCCTCCAACAATTCCAGAAAAACGGAGGGGGTAACACCAAATTTTTGCACGACATCTGCGTGAAAAAGGTTGAAAAGCCTGTCTTTTTCAGTGGCAGGGCGTGCTAGCTGCGGGTTTTCCTTCTCAGCGGTAGGAAATGGAATCTCCAAGGATTTTCCAATGAACTCCCCTCGTGCCATTCGGATTTCCTCCTCCGTCTTCCGGTGGAAAACGAAACGTAGCGCCACGACCCGCTTGCCTTCCTTGACCTTTTCCACTTTGGTTATATTTATATCCGTGTGCAGATTCACATCGCGCACAGAGGGCGCTATCACTTTTTGATAAAAATTGCCGAAAAGCGGGTATTCCTCCGTTAGTTCAAACATCCGCTTCATCTCATCGAAGCCAAGTGTGCGCTCGCCAATGTTCTCGTATTGTTTCAGCAATTCATAGACCCTGACTGGGTAAGTGCCAAGTTTTACGACATTTCGAAGGTCGTAGGCGGTGAAGTTCCGCTGTAGTTGCAACAGCATTGGCTTCATCTGCGGGTCAAACGTGATGTCGATGAATTCTTGGGACTCCACTCCCCTACCCTTTTCCCCTTCCGAAAGAAAATTCACCGACCTGATGATGTGGTATTCGGTTTCCCGCTGGAAGCCATTTTCCTCATGGCTCACATTGAAAACCTTGCGCATCAAGCTTCTGGCCGCGTCGCGCAGGAAGCCGTAGGACTGCCCAGAAGTCAGGCCAAAGGTTTTGATCACGTCCCGATACCAGATCCTGTAGGGTTTGAAATCCTCGTCTTCTCGCCGAATATGGGAAAGTACCGACAGGAACACCCGCGTTTCCCAAACATCGAACTTGTACCGCGCCTCTATCAGCTGGTTCGACTTCTTGATGAGCGTTATGCCCTTGTTCTGTCTGGGTTTGCGTTTCATTTAAGCTCAATTGTAACCAAAATGGAAAGCCTGATTCCCTAGCCAAGCGATTGCACGTTTATTCAAGGACTATAACCAAAATGGAACTGCATTAGAATTCGCAAATGCAACTATTTTGGAACTACCTGTGAAAAGGCGCAGGTTTTGGCTGGGAATGCCAACTTGCGTGGCAAATATAACCGAATTAGGAGTAAAAATAACTCAATTGGAAAAAAGCTGATTTCCAAAACAGCTATAGTTGGTTACAAAATGGTTACACTTGTTTCCAAAACGGTTATATTCAGTTACAAATAAGTTATAGT